>Ga0075122_10002012_pt1 | contig 13763 bp, 13 predicted proteins | sample AntAceMetag02UKB_FD_69790 | JGI IMG/M metagenome (GOLD analysis project Ga0075122, IMG submission 69790) | Saline lake microbial communities from Ace Lake, Antarctica - Antarctic Ace Lake Metagenome 02UKB | ecosystem: Environmental > Aquatic > Non-marine Saline and Alkaline > Saline | place... | reverse complement strand
ATGGAGGCTTTTCAAGAGATACAAGCATTACCTACATTAAAAGATGTAAGAGACGCTAAAAGAATACCAGTTGAAGGAGTCGCAGTTAAGAGAGAGAAGTCTCAGGAAATGAAAGACTTGGGTAGACAAATACAGATAACTAATCGTAGTACAACAAAGGCATTAAAAACCTTTAAGCAGGATTTAAGACTTCTTAAGAAGATGTCTAAGTCTTTAATAAAGAATTTTAAAGGAGATAAAGGAAAGTTCCTTAATATAATCTCAAACATTGAAACACAAAAGCAGTTTGACTCTGCATATCCCCAGATAATTGAAAGGGTTAAAATGCTAGAATCACAACAAGATGTCAGAACACTAAAAGGAACAATAGAAAAACAACTAAAAACAACCAAGCTTAAAAGAGGTGGTAAATACCCTAGTGGTAAGTTTGATTCTGGTACACAAAAGGTATTCAACAGTTTGCAAAAGCTAAATAGAATGACAGTTGATACTTTCAACGAAGGGGTTGAAACATTAGATAGAAGTAATCCGATTGAGCAACTAACCTATGAGATAGCAGTTGGGATGAGGTCTGGGAATCCAACCCAAATGCAAGAAGCTGTTGATACTATAAATTATCTGAAAGGTTATGGTAAAAACAAGAATGCTGAGAGAATCCTACAGAGAGCTTCTGATACACAGCAAATGGTTGATACAGCAATCAACATAATGGGTAAACCTAGTCAGGAAGCCCTAAGTGGAAACTATCCGACACCAAGTAGGAGATTAAAAATATCTAATATACTTGGTGAACTCAAACAGCATACATTAAATTCTTTTGATGAGAACTTTGGTATTGTTGATATGTTTGATAAGAAATCAGAATATAGCGATGGTAGCTTCTTAGCCAAGGCTGATGTTCACTTAAATGGAGTTCAGGTTTCAGTATTAAGAGACACATGGACTCAGACTATAAGGTTAAAGATGAAAGAGTTAGGGTGGAATATTAATAGTAAATTAAAGGAAGATTCAGTTAAGAAGAATTTAACAAGTGAAGGATTGGGAAAATCTGGCACAGTAATAAAAGAATATGTAGACAAAGACGGCAACATAACTGAGAAAGAAGTTCCTTTGTCAATAACAAAATCTGAAACAAGAAAATTGTGGATGGAAATGCAAGATAAAACCAATGACCAGAGATTTATTGATATGGGTGTTGGAGAAAATATCAGACAAGCTGTTGATAAATCTTTATCAAAAGAAGATAAAAGTTTTATTGAGTTTCAGTTTAAATTCTATAAGGATATATTAGGTAAGGTAAATCCGATATACAGAGTTATGGAGGGTGTGGAACTAGAAGATAGGGCAAAATATTCTCCCGTGAGAACAGAGGGAGTAGAGCAAAGATATGATTTTAGTGACTTCCTTTCAGATGCAAGGCAAAGAGCTACGATTAAGCAAGGGTTTATGAGAGAGAAGACATCAACTAATGCAATAGCGTTGCAGTCAGATATAGATGCTATGTTTAATCAGGTCATGCAAGCATCTAAATATGTAGCCTATGCAGAAAAATTAAACACACTACAGAATACAGTTAATAATAAGGAGTTCCAAGCCAGATTAAAAGAGTTACTTGGTAGTAGGAGGGGTGGGAGTGCTATAGCAGCTATGAATTATGAAATTAGTGATATAAAAGATGAAGGAAGAGGAGAGGGAGCTAAGATACCACCATTAGATTACTTAAGAAAGGGGTATTTTATAGCCACGCTAGCGAGTAAACCAAAGATTGTAGCTACGCAGTTAGCTTCGTTTATTAACTTTACAGAGAAAATGCCAGCAGGTGCTTTTATAGGAGAGATGGCTAATACCCTTACTCATATACCAACAGCACACAAGTTCTTTAAGAAAAATGTTGATTGGTATAGACTAAGAGGAAGCAATATAGATATTGAAATGAAAAGACTCGCAAAGTCAGATAGCGTAACAACATTCTTAAAAAATCCCACATTAGAAAACTACCTTATGTCTATGATTAAATTCGGAGATAAGGGGGCTATCTTGCTTGGTGGATATGGATATTATAATTGGCAAATTAAAAATGGTGTTAGTAAAGAAGATGCACTAAAGGCATTTAGTAAGACGGCTAGTAAGGCACAGCAGTCAGGAGCTAGGACAGACCTTCCAAAACCTATGAGGTCTAATAATAGTTTAGCAAAGGCATTGACTATGTACCTTACGACAACAACGCAGCATCTTCAAAAAGTAACAGGATATGCCCACTCATTAGCTACAGGTAAGGGTACAATATTAAGAAACGTAAAAGGAATATTTTTATATCATGTACTACAGGGTGTAATTTATCAAACAATATCAAATCTAGCTTGGGATGATGAAGATAAATTAACAGACCACTTACTAAGGTCAGCGTTGCTCGGTTCACTTAATGCTGTCCCGTTAATTGGTACTATGCTTGAGAACATGTATGACGTAGCCAAAGGAGAAAAACCGTGGAGAAAGGCAGTACCATTTATGTCTATACCCGATGACATAGCTACTGCTATGAGTAAATACAAACAACTAAAAGACAAAAAGAAACGTAGAACAGCAGAAGAAAAGGAAAAATTAATGTGGGATATTGCTGAAAATGTTGCTGATGCAGCAGCCCCATTCCTTCATTTGCCTACTGGAACATGGGTTAAACAAATAGAAGGAGTTAATGACTTATCAAAAGGAAATATAGCTGGTGCATTTAAAGTAGGAGGATGGTCTACATCATTGGCAGATAAAAGGGCTAAACAAATATCAAAGAAAAAACCAGCAAAAAAAGAATTAGATTTTACTGGAGGTCTTGATGCTGGGGGTTTAGACTTTTCAGGAGGAACAGATACTAGCACTCTTGATTTCTCAGGGGGAGCAGATGTAACTGGGTTAGACTTTTCAGGTGGTGCTTAATCAAATTCTCCCAAACAATAAGCAGCCATACAGCCTATTACAGCCCCAACGGCATAAACAGCAAAAAGAAGCATTACTGGGTTTGATAAAAGATAATCCATATTATATTAGTTAAGTTATCACCAGTATACAGACATAAAACAGAAAGTCAAGCTTATTTTTTAATTAGATTAAAATGGACAATTATTACGGAGTCATTGAAGAAAAAATCAGCGAGAGAGATTGGCTAATGGGAGAGGATTTTGAAATCCCCAGAGCACCCAAAGGTACAAGCTCTTTTATGTTGAATGGAGCAACTCAATACAATCAAGTAGAAGTATCTCCTGTCTCGTGTACGGTACATGGAGCTATGGGGGCTTACTCAGACCTAACAGGCTATAAGTTCTCTATACAAGAACGTGCTGAGATATGGCAAGAGGCTTTAAACAGAGGAGCTAACCCTGAATTGGGATGGTATATATCCTCTGCGGTAGATTTAGTAAGACAATGGGTAAATGAAAACTGCCCAATTAAAGTATCTTCTTATCGTATAGACGTAGGAAGCTTTGAATTTGGTATGGTAATGCGTTTAGGCTATTCCCCAGTAGTAGGATATAGAGGCAATCGCTTATACGGATTAGACAGGATGGACGGTATCTTAGATGGTACTGAATTTGTAGATTTTACATATGCTCATTGTCTCAGAACAAACTACTCAATAGGAGATGAATACGACAGGATAGCAGACAACTACCCATATAGAAGTACGAATCTATACCGAGTTCCAACGAGGAATTGGAAGAAGCTCGTAGAGAATAACGTATTCTACAAGAGTGCCTATGTCTATTTAGTCCAATAATGAAAGACCTCCTCCAAAAATGGAGATTGTTAGTTCTATTCATAATAGCTATTATAGTATATTATTTTACTAATGCAAGCTAAAAGGCTTGACAATATTAACCTATATATGATATTGTACGGTTAATACAAATAACAAAAGAACACATGATTAAAGTTATAAGCCTATTTGATATTCACGTTCCATATAATATTGACCTAAGAGGGGTCATTAAATTTCTCGCAGATGAGAAGCCAGATAAGCTAATCCTAGGTGGAGACATAATGAATGTAGATTCATTGTCCCATTGGTCGTTAGCAGGAGGCAAGAGACTAACCCTAGAAGGCAAAAGATTCCAAAAGGAATGTGATGTTATGGGTGAACTACTAGACGAGCTAAGAGAGGCAGTAGGAGAAGGCTGTGAAATTGTATATTTAGAAGGAAACCATGAAGACTGGGTCAATCAATACATTGAGCAACATCCTGAGATGGAAGGCATTATTAATATTCCGCTTATGCTTGAGCTGGAAGAAAGAAATATTAAATGGATTCCGTATAAGGATAAGAACAATTACTACAAGGTTGGTAAGTTATATTATACTCATGGCGAGTACGTTAATAAATACCATTCGGCTAAAATGCTACAAGCATGGAATTGTAATATTAGATATGGTCATCTACACACTCACCAAGTTGCTACGAAAACATCAAAAAAGAGCATTGGGGATACTCACAAGGCTATATCTATACCTTGTCTCTGTAAAGACGGAGACTACCTACAAGGAAAGAGTAATAGCTGGATGCAGGGATTCCATATTGCATATATAAAACCAAACGGTAACTTCATTGAATATGTGATACCAATTATACAAGGTGCTTTCTTTTTTAATAACAAAGAATATTAATAATTAACTGGCATGAGAGTCTTTAGCAAAATCGCCACTAAACTATGCGTACCAGTTTTGCGAGATAGGTAGCCAGTGAGCTACGGTCTTATATAATGACTATGTATCAACTCAATCCTTATGGTGATATATATAGTGTAGCCCCCTGATGAGTGGAGGGATTCTGGTAGGTTGTTGAGCCGTAAACCCCTGCAAGTCAAACCTTGCCTCATGCCAATTGATTATTAACAAAGGAATAGGGCGATTTAAGACAATAAAAATAAGCTAGGCTAGGTAGATACCTAATCTGGCTTTTTGTTTGTCTAACGAGCTTACAATGCCTCTCAGGGCAAACCTTAAAAGCCCCGTCAAGGGCTTTCAGGCAATCATATAAACACAAACCGATATTATCTAGCCGTCAGTTTGTGAGTGCGGTCTCAAAATTCAAACCATAATACCATTCCTATTAGGAAACACATCAACCAACGAAACTCATCAGGAGATAGAGCAAATCCAACAATCATCAATACATAAGCCCCCTATTTAATTATTTTATCCGTCAAGTGATGTTTGCATTATAAGGTTACGAGCACAAAAATTAATCTCTTCTGCAAATTCTTCTTCATTTAGAATCTTCTTAATTTGTATCTCCATTAGTGCTGATATAAGATAGGACACATACCCTATAGACCTTCCTCCACAAGATAATGGACTAGCCTCCTCGTCTGAGTATAAGGTCTTTTTATAATTGTCATCATCTAGTGATGAACAGGTATAGACATTGATAACCTCTCCTCCCATCCTCCCATCTACACAGAATTGGAACTTAGCATTTTCAAATATCTCTGCTCTGGCTTTCATGCTGTCTACAGCTAGTACAAGAATATCCGTGTCTATATCTTTACCATCAGTCTTAAAATTGATAGGCTTGATTATAGTCTTAGTTGCAAAGTGTACCTCTTTGGCTAGAGCTTGTACTTTAGATGAACCTATCGCACTTACTCCGAAGGCTTGATGTCCTAGATTGTGGTCTTCGACTATGTCATCATCATATACAGTAATGTCTTGTATCCCCAGTCTAGCAAGAAGTGGGACAAGGTTGCTACCTATACTCCCAGCACCAACTACGGTTATCTTCATTTGCTTCTCAGTGGTGTCTATTATGTCTCTGAATCTTCTAGTGAGACTATAAATAGAGGAGTCTGATTTTGTTGATGTGTTTTCCTGCGGTGCAGATTTCGCACTCGCAGTCTGTTTTGTGTCCATTGGTTCTCCACTTTCGGACTGATTTTGATTTGACATATTTATCTGTTAAGCGATTTAAAATAATTAGATGTCCTAACTCTGCACATCTTAAGCATGGACAAAGTAAGGGGCAGTTGACTGTTTCTAGTTTTAATTCTATAATTCTTTTATCCCTATCTATTTTTGATGCAACAGAGTACGGAACACCCCAATTCTCAACAAGGCTATCTTTTTTATCTACCTTCTTGTCGATTATTATTACCTTTGGAGTTTTGTTCTTTTCATCTAGTTCTTTCTCTATCTTTACGGCTTCTTCTGGGATTGAATCACTAAGTTCATTAATTTTCTCAAGTAGCTCATCTAATTGTCTGCTTAATTCTGTTAGTTCTGGGTTTTCATTTTCGTCAGAAACTTCTATACTTACGTCATTCATTCTAATATGAAAAGGTTTGTACTGAGTAAAGCAAGCTAGTCGTTTCTTAGCCCCAGAACTCATTACCATATGAAAGAAGTGCTTACCACCCTTATCAAAGGCTCTCATCTGTTCGTCATCTGTACCTGACCAGAAAGCACCCATAGTGTGATGTGAATGAATCCACATATTCCAATGTTCAAGCTCTGCTCCTTCCCCAGCTTCATCTAGTTCGTCTATTAATTGGTCTGGGTCTGCATCTGTAGTAGAGGAGGTAGACTCTTGATTGGGTACGAATAGCTTTTCTAGGTGTACTTCTTCACCTACTATTCTTGTTTTGCCATACAGAGTAAATTCCTTATCCTTAAACGTATCTACTAAGTAGGTTAAGATTTTATCTATATCGGCTGGTATTATGATTTTCATGTTGAACTTTGGTTAAGTTGTGTTGATTCTCCACTGCTCATTTCAGAACTCCCTTCAGAACTCCATATACTCATGTCCCAATGTAGTGAGGTATTTGAGACTGTTACACCCCCAATCCTATTTGCCTCTATTGCAGACTGTAAAATATCAGAGGTTCTTCTTCTGCTTTGTGGGGAAAATCTACTATCGGCTGATTCTCCAACTACCTCCTTGCTTTTTTTATCTTTTCATTTATACGGTCTTGGTTTATGAAATCCCAAGAGTTATCATATCCATTTGGATTTACCTCTTCTAGTATCTCTATTACTATGTCGAATATAGATAGAAAATCTAAGACCTTAAATAATTTAGGTATGGTATTATCCATATTGCCGAAACATAAAGTATTATGACTTCCTACATGTGGATGTGTACTCCTGAGATAAGGCACATTGTCTAATCTTTTAATCCCAACTACACAATTAATAATATCCATGTCTATCTGAAACGTACCCATATTTAATGGTAGATGTTTTTTTAGGTAAAACTCTTCATCCTCATCATCTTCAATCCTTAATAGCTTAATATCTTTAGTTATTACTGAGATTTTTCTTGAGTCTTTAAGTTCTGCCCTTTCTACGTTGCTATACTTATTCAATATCTTTAAATCTTCCTCTATTTTTTCAAAAGGCGAAAAGTCTTTTTTCTTAAGCTTCTTTATTAACTCAGTTTTATCTCTTAGCCTGTGTATAATTGAAGCTTGTAGTTTAGATATTGAATTTTCTGTATTACTAAGTTCATTTTTTATATTCGCTATAATACCAAAAGATAACATTCTGAAAACCCTTCCCCTGTCTTCCTTTCTTACACCATCTTGATATTGTTTTCTGGTTATTATCTTTAGGCTGTCATATGGTATTAAATAATTATTAATAATTATTCCATATAATGAAAAGCTACTACTATCTGCATATTCTGTAAAATCAAGACTATTTTCATCTGGCATACCTAATGCTTCTCTTTTTGTAATCTTAAAATAATTACCATTTTTAAATCCTTTCTTCTCTCGTTCTGCCTTAGTCATAATACAACATTTCTGCTTTTTTGTATAGTCTATGTATTTTTTAGCATCAGTAGAATTTTTAAATATTCTAATGTCACTTATCCCGACTGATTTTAACTCAATTTTTACAACACGATTATTTATTATCTTTTTTATTGTATATCTTTTGCCTTTATGTACTACATTGCTTGTTATGTTGGTTTTAATTCTCATAGTTAAATTCCCCATAGTCAAAGCATAGCCTTCTCCTCCACTATGAATTGCTTCCCACCTGTGAGAATGTAGACCTCTTGGCAAGCACTCACCTAATAGAACCCCACCACTATCAATAGAACTTATTTTTCCGCCCTTTATATTGCAATTCCAATGTCCATAACCCCTGCAATATCCAACCAACGCACTAGAGGTCATTGAATATATATATCCTTCTAGTCCATTATCAACATTAAACAAGCACATCTGACCTACTATTGGAGTTTTCACTACTCTATATTTCATTTTGGTTTTGATTATTAACAAATAGTAAGGTCTAAGTGTTACCGAGCAACACTATTCACAGACCCTACATATACATTAGCAACCGCCTTTCACTTTGTCTGCGATTGTTAGACGCTGACCGTCCTTGACGACATCATCTAAACTCTTTTCTCTCCCTGTGATTTTTACTGTAACGTCTGTGTCGACGTCAGCAGCGATTAGTGCGTCCTCAACAGTTGCACCAATTGGAAGAAGAACAGGAACAATAGGTTTCCCCATTACACCAACTCTTACTTCGATTTCTGTTTTCCTTGTAGCCATATTATGGTCTTATGAAATAAAGTGACTACAGTATAGATTAGGGTAAAAAAAATGTCAAGCAATTTAGCTTGACATCAATTCTTCTGTGAGTTTAATATACTTTATCTCCATCTCTTTAAGTTCATCTATATCGAACTTAATTGTCTCCCTTGGCTTATTAAATAAGTACTTATGTCTTTCGGGAAACTTCTCTTTAAACCAGTCTCCAGCTTCTACTGGGTTCTTGTGCCACCAATTTAAATGGTTGTGATAGGTTAAGACCTTCATGTTCAACGGGTCGTATCTGAATTGATTGCCAGCACTAACTGGAATGACATGGGATGCGTGACAATTAGCCCCAGTACAATATTCACCGCTTTTTTGGCAAATATATCCATCCCTAGCTTTGACGTAGTTCTTAATTGCTGTTTCAGTTTTTATCTTTTGTAGTTGTAGTGGACTTTTTCTTCTTTTCATAAAAGTTATTATTTTTAGCTCGATTAGCCATTACCCATTCATAATTATCTACCTCTGATATTCTTAATACTCTTTCTATTTTTATCTTAGTAGCCTTTGGTGGGATTTTCATTTTCCTGCGTTTGGCTTCTTTTAAAATCTGTACCCCCCTATAGCCATCTATAAGAATGTTTTGTAAATGTGAATCTGTTAATTCTTTAAATGGTATCTCTCTCCCATCAGCAGTAGTCCAAACTAAACCCCACATAAACCTTTCCACATCCCAAGAGTAATATCCCATTTCACCATCTATAATTGGACAACCTTGCCCAAACATCCATATTCTAAAATCTTTCTTTTCTTCCAAGTTGAATAGTTTATCTATATCGTCATTTAATAGATAGGTAAAACCAGCTTTATGTTTTTTTACCATAGCTTCAAAATAACCCTCAATGGTGTCATCTAGGCATTTACAGTCTTCTATTGGTTTTTTACAGTCTTCACATTTCATATAGTCACACAAATAGTTAATATCATCGCCGCAATCCAATAAGTAAACATCCTATAATCTCCGTAGCAAAGGTATACGATAGCTGCACAGAAATCTAAGACTATAAGGATGATTGGGAAAATTTTATCCATTAAACATCTTGGTCAGTTCTTGTTTTATTAAAAGATAATAGAGACCTAAGAATCTCTAGTCTTTGCATAGCCCCCCTTCTTCTAGCATCTAGTGTGTGGAAGTTGAGAGCATTATTAAACTTATCCCCTGTTAGAAAATCTGTATATGATGAATCTGCTTCGGCTAATGTTTTCTTTGCTGAATCAGAGCCGCCATATTTCATCTTGGTAATAGAAAGAGTGGGTGATTTCATATCCGAATCTCTTTCATAAGTAGCCTTAGCCAATGCTAATTCTTTTACACCGTCATCAAGAGATGTCTTTAGCTCGTCTATCTCTTCCTCGATTTCGTCGGTTGTCATTGTCTATTTGGTTACATTTTATACAATAGTTGAGAGGAACTACTCCTCCCACCATAATAGTCTTGTCTTTATGTTCACAATCATTATCAATCATATTATTTGGTCTGGGTGCTAGGACTCGAACCTAGAATCTCCTCCGTCCAAGGGAGGCACGATAACCAATTTCGCCACACCCAGATAGGTTGGGTGGCTTGACTCACACAAGCTGTTCACGTCTAATAGCAAATCACCCATTTATCCTTTAATCACACCTAATGGTGTCAGTTCTACTAAAATATCTACTAAATCTTTTTGATTTTCCATTACTACGTCAATATCTTTATATGCAGATGGGGCTTCATCTAAGTCACCCCTTCCTCTTACGGAATGTATTACCCCCATATCTTCTAAATGTTTCTGTTCAGCATCTAGGTCAAGCTCTCTTTCAGCTTGCTTTCTACCCATCCTTCTGCCAGCCCCATGAGAGCAACTATTGAACGACTCTGGGTTTCCTTTTCCTTTTACAATGTAACTCTTTGCACCTTGAGATGATGGTATAATTCCTGTAGTCCCTTCTCTTGCTAGGGTAGCACCTTTTCTGTGAACCATTACATCTGCACCAAAGTGATTTTCCATTGTAGCGTAATTGTGTGCGATGTTTATCATATTTTCATTGGACATATCTACATTTGATTTAAATACTGTTATGACTCTATCCATCATCAACTTTCTATTAGCTAGAGCATATTCCACACAATAATTCATCTCTCTAATATATGCCTTGGCTTCTTTTGTATTTAGTGGGAGAAAAGCCAAATCATCTTTCGGGTCAACACTTGAGTACCAGTTTTTGTTAAGCTCTTTAGCTATATCGTTGTAATATTTTGCAACTTGGAATCCTAGATTTCTTGAGCCCGAGTGAATCATTATCCAAATATGACCATCATCCCCTTTTTGTATCTCAATAAAGTGATTACCCCCTCCAAGTGTCCCTAGAGATTTAAGAGCAGTACCCATATTACTACTAACTATAGAAAAAGACTCAGTCCAATCGTCATAGGAAGTTTCAGGTATTAATTTAGGGTCTTGAGTTTCTTTATGCTTGTTGAATCCAACAGGTATAACCTTTCTAATCTCACCCATTATTTCTTTAAGCGTATCTGTATCAAGCTCAGTTAGGCTGGTTTTAACAGCACACATACCGCATCCGATATCTACACCCACAGCATTAGGAATTACAACTCCTCTAGTTGCGAGAACTCCCCCTATAGGCATACCATATCCCTGATGACAGTCTGGCATCAGAGCAACATGATGAAATGCAAATGGTAGATTGGCTAAATTAATAGCCTGTGATAATGCTCCATTTTCTGCATCATCTAGCCACATTTTTATAGGGATATTAGTTTCGTTACTTACTATCATATTAATCGTAAAATTAATTTATACAATCCAATGAAAGATATTGTTGCTAAGATATTAACAATCATTTATTTAGTTAGAAAGTACAAGAGCTGGGTTACGGGAACTTCCTGTATACAGGCATCCATGCTTATAGCATCTTTTCTCGAAGTCGAAACCTCTACCAACTCCTGTACCCTCTAGCTAAAGAGGGCTGTTTTTGTTTTTGCGTTCCTTCTCACTCCATACTATATTATTGAGTTAAATTTGTCAAGCAAATCATGTAGACATAAACATTTTTTCTGCTAATGCTATAGTATCTGAGAGGGGAGGCTTATCACTAAATGTACCTTTGTTAAAGTAACAAACGTGATACCCACCTGTTCCAAATTCCCTATCTTTAATTTCAATTATTGTAAACTTAGCTTTTTCCTCTATGGTTTGCTCTTCCTTAAAGGGAGACCTATAAGCCATAACAACAGTATATGCGTCATGTCCAATTTTCCCAGACCCCCTAAGCGAATTGATATTTCTTGGCTTGTTTAGGTCGGAATCTTCACCCTTCTTCAAGTGGTGAATCACAATTATTGGTATAGGAGTGTCTTCACAAATGGCAAGAATCTTTGCTGAAATTTCTGTTTGTGCTCCAACCTCTGACAATGCTTTGTTTTTTTCTATCTTATCAAAGTTGTCTATAAATACAAGGTCTGGGTCTACTTTCTTAATAACCTCATGTATTCTATCTAGAGATGGGCTGTCAGTCATTCCAATTAGCGTAAGTCCCTTTAGGTCTAGTAGTTCTTTCTTCTTGCGTTTATACTGCATAATTTGACCTTCTGATATTAGTTTCTTATTCCTCCACTTTTCCTTATCTATTCCAGCGTAATCTCTGGCTATTCTGGTGTAGACTCCATCAGTAGACATCTCTAGTGTTAAATATAGGATTTTATGCCCAAGTTTGACATTCTTGACCGCCATATCAAAGGCATAACAAGTTTTCCCTGCCGAAGTTTCCCCAGCTATAATATTGTAGTGGTTCTTCTCTATTGGGGTTATTTTCTTATCTAACTCCTCAGTCCCCCAAGTAAATGGGTTCTCATTCACTTCGTCAATTTTATCTTTAGTGGGTTTTTCTTCTACTATCCTTTCTATGTCTTTAATGTGCCACATCTTCTTTAGGTAGTTGATAGCGTTAGGTAGTGTCATTTTACCATAAGCCATACAGGCATCTATTGTAGACCCACTTCCTTCCTTGCCAGAGAATCTATTAATATAATTCTCCTTTTCGTTTACTGAGGCACTCGTCACTTCTCCGTTGTCAAGAATAAATCCATTCTTAATCGGAACTCCAAGAGAGTGCAAAACTTCCGTAATAGGGATATCTTTTACATCGTCAAATTTCCCAGTAGAGTGTTTGATTACCTTTTTTTCTTCCACATAAGGAAAGGCATCTCTCATCTGCATAGATGAATAATCGTGAATGTTAAAGTATTTTATCTTAACTTCATATGGGTCTTTAGGGTCTTTCATATGAAAAAAGGAAGGGAATCTCAATACCTCATTAATCGAACTAATAGCAGGGTCTCCGTCAAAGTGTTTAATCAGTCCTTGAGTTATGGCATGAAAATCCTTTTTGTCCATCATTGACACTTTCCAATAAATATGATAGCTACGCTTTGACTCTATGATTAAATCTGGTCTAACAGGAGAGGCTTTTATTTTAATCCTCATATCGTCCTTAGTCCCATTGTCCATATCCACATATACCCAATCTATAGAGGTTACATTCTCCTCTTTTCTGCCATCTTTACACGGATTCGGAGTAAAGAAAACCCCAGCCCCAGCTTTATTTAGAGCTTCTGTGCTTGTGTCCAGTTGGCTCATCGGGAAGACTCTAACTAACTCTTTCTTTCCTCCTGTGTCGCAAAATGTTTGGACGTAGCTTTGGTTGAACTCTCTTAGGAATTTTGTCAGCATTAAATATTTTATTAAATAATTTTCTAGCTCCTTCTATAATCCAGCTAAAGTCTATCTTCTTTTCTGGTTTAAATCTTCTTAGCCCTGTAAGTTCTTCAAATCTTTTAAGCATTGTTTTTAAAATGATTCCAATATCCATACTTCTTTCCATGCCTTAACCAATTACTTGCACCCATAGGAATTTCCCTCTTCACTTCCTCCTGTACTTTCTTTTTCCAGAATTTAGCATAACCTTTTTCTTCTCCGAAATTCATCCATTGGCTTACTCCGTTGCAGGATTTATTATAAGCTTTGTCAGAAGCTATCTCCCGTATTTGGGTTAAGGAACTTTTAAGGAAGTCTTGTAGAACATATTTAGCCATATGGTCATTGATACAACAACCCAAATCCTTATGATGAACTTTGTACTGCTCTAGTATCTCATCAAACTCCT
>Ga0075122_10002011_pt1 | contig 13766 bp, 23 predicted proteins | sample AntAceMetag02UKB_FD_69790 | JGI IMG/M metagenome (GOLD analysis project Ga0075122, IMG submission 69790) | Saline lake microbial communities from Ace Lake, Antarctica - Antarctic Ace Lake Metagenome 02UKB | ecosystem: Environmental > Aquatic > Non-marine Saline and Alkaline > Saline | place... | reverse complement strand
CCACAAAAAGCAAACTGGTTATAACAATGACTGAATTAGGATTCAGAGAATATGGTGTCTCTGCAGGTGGTGTATTGGCTGCTTTTATAACAGCCGTTCTTTTGTCTGGCTCTGATATAAGTAATTCTGGAACATATGGTGGCGTGTTATTGGGTGAACCTATAAACATGTCAGTTGTTTCCACAGCTACTTTGAACTTTACGTATTACCCAACAGTTACAAACGGAACTATAGACCATACTGAATTATGGACAAACACAAGTGGGTCTTGGGGATTAGTAGCATCAAACGCATCTAATGTAACAAATGCTTCTTATAACTATATTGGATATGATTTTGCGTTGGGATATATCTGGGTATCAAATTCGACTATAGCAAGTGGGGCTTCTGGACGAGCTCCTTATATCTACAATATCTCTGATTCATATTATATGATTGTAGGTCTGGATGATGGGACATTTTCCGGATTCAATTGGTATTCTGAAGCCTGGCATGCGAATTCAACTGTGAGTTTTGGACTAGTTGATTATGGTTTTGGGGGGGACCAAACAGTGTTCAGTTTGAACAGTAATCTATACTGTATAACCGGTGGCTCAGATGGAAAATTTTATGGGTACACCTGGAATGGGTCAGGATGGACAGCTAATTCTTCGATAGTAATTGGATTAACTGATATTGGTACATTATCTTCTCCAGCATCCTTTGAATACGATTCGAAATTATATCTCATATCAGGTGATTATTATGGGGATTACACTGGGTTTATGTGGAATGGGACTCAATGGATTTTGAATACTACTATAATTTCTGGATTGGGAGATACTGGGCATGACTCACATCCGACTGTATTCACTTACAATACTAGTTTGTATCTCATAAGTGGTGATGAAGATGGAAAATTTAAAGGATTTAAACATAATGGTTTTGGATGGGTTGTAAATAATAATATAATCCAAGGACTATCTGATGTTGGTTCTTATTCTAAACCGTGTGTAACTGAAATGAAAACGAATACTGCACTTTGGTCTGGTAGTTACACAGATACAATTTATGGATGGAACCTAACAATAAGACCCGCGAATGATACGATAACAAATAAGACTACTTGGAAGATAAGGATGTATGTTGACGCTGAGAATTATACTGAGTCTGCAGTTGGTTATGTGGCATATGGAGACCCATTAGATGTTGTGTATGGCTCAACAGATTGTAGCAGTCCTTCATTGTATGGAAGTAATTCTTCAGAGATAAACACCACAAAGCGATATGATTATTTCCCTATAATGAACTTTACAGAGATTAATCTTTCTGTATCTGGTGTAGAATACAATCTATCCACATACGAACGAGGAAATGGTGCATATCTACGTTACACAGTCACATTTTATAATGATGAAACTGAGATACATGATATCGAACTGGTTTCGAGGAATGCAACAGGGCCTTACTGGCACCAATATAATGACACCTTAGATAACACATGGTTTGAAGTAAAGAATATACGGTTTGGTTTGTTCTCTTTGGATGGGGACAATGTATCTTTATCAGATGTTAAAATATATCAAACAGGAGACATCGGTTTTTGTGGAGCTTCACAACCAGAATACCAAGTCTATGGAGCAACACAAAACCCAGTTTATGTAGTCAACCAAACTATAGATGTTCCTTTATGGAACTTAACAACTGATGTTGATAATGTTTCAGTATATCTAAAAACAAACAAATCTTATGATTGTATTGGACTGTTTGTGTTTTACCCTGGAGACTATCTATATAATAGTAGTACATTACATCAAGGAACCGTACACACAATAGGTCAATATCCAAATGAGATATATCCAGACCTAGATATAAGTGATGGAGTTCAAGGAATGTGGCATTACATAACATTATCAAGTTGTAATCCCTCTGCTGAATACACATGGGATTTTGATTTTATTCCAGTAGTAGATGGTATATGGTAAGATGCCTAGACTAAGTATAGCACCATCGGTACGCACAAGTGCGAGTGTTGGGATACCAATGTCAGAGCCAGGTAGGCTAGGCTTGTTCATAAACAGACACAATGTAACCACACTCATAAAATCCTGTGAATTCTTCAGAGGTAAGAACCAAGTGTCCACCTTAGACATCGAATTGAGAAGGTATAACGGAAGTCTAGAAGACATTGTAGTAGGTAACAGATTTGTTGTTGTTTACAACCAAATAGTTTTAGGAACAGGTATCCTAGAAAAACCTGCCAATACAAATAGAGGTACCATAAAGTTTGCTGTTAGACTTTTAGGCAAAGCTGGAATAGACTTAGAAAAAGTACTTATAGATACTTTAGACTACACTGATATTGATTCTGAAGATATTGTTAATAATTTATGTTCAGAGAATAGAGATGGTTCGTCTCCTTGGGTTTTAGAACCAGGCACAGTAGATTCAGTAGGTGGTTCAACCGTTCGAGGAAACAATACAAATTCACTTGAAGTCACAACAAAATTTGTGAATGATTTAGGACTTTGGTGGAATATAGCCCATCCAGCCCCTACTTCTGGCATAGACTATAGAGAAGAAGATAGACTGGAAGTAAGAGACTGGACCAATGCTACGTTGTATCCCGAGAAGAATAGTGTACATTTTAGACCGTTTAATAGTGGTAATTGCAAAGATATAACAAAAGATGTAGATACAAGCAAAGGAATCAATTATCTTAGACTATTAGGGGCTGGAGACGGGGCCAACCAACTTGAATCCATTTGTTTTCATGCTACATTAATCAGGTCAAAACTAGCAGTATCACTAGATACTTGGCTTACTGCAAATGTTGCCATAAGTGCTACCACAATATCTGTTACAAACACAGCAGGATTCCCATCATCTGGTAGTATTGTAATTGGGACAGACACAATTACATATTCTGGTAAGACTGACACCACGTTTACAGGATGCGCCAACGTAGCCCAAACGCATGTCTCGAACGCAGAAGTCATAAATGTATCACCCTCACAAATAACTGTATATGACTCCTCTTTGTTTCCTACTTCTGGCAACTTGGATGTCTGGATTGGTAATGAAAAAATAAGTATAACTACTCTCTCAAATAATAAAAGTACTGGTGTGATAAGTGGAACCATTACCCGTGCCGATTCAGCAAGCGATAGATTAGATACATACCCACCATCTTCTAGATTTTATTATGCTCATGGAAGGAATGTTCCAGTATATGATGCACAATATTTACCAACCGTGGCCAGTGCACAAACTGGTTCTTCTATAAAACTATGGAGTTTGTTAACTTCTACCCCATATGATAATACTATCATAGACCAAAATGCTTTGGATGTAGCGGGAGGAAACCTCATAGATGTGTATTATGTTCCACCTGAAACTGTAACATTAGAATCAGAATCTGCGTCTATTTTGAATCATATAGAACTAGGTGATATGTTACGTGTAGAAGATGGATATAGTTCAGGAGCACTCGATGATTATCGATTGTACGAGATTAGGATTAGAAAAGACCAGGGATTACCTAGAGTATTATTAACCTTAGGAAACAGTACTTATTCGTTTTCAACTGAACTTGCTCAAGCTAAAAGAGAAATTGGAAACATAGCTGTATGGGGGCAAGGTGTTCCACAAACTATTACTGTAAACGAACATGATGATTGCCAAGGTTCAAATATTTCGTGGACCCCAGATGCAGGTTCACCTTCTGGTTCAGATGATGATGCTGCAGACCCACGAGAACTATTCCCGCTTGTTATGGAATTTGAAATTCCAGATGAAGCTATAAAAGTAGACAAAGCTAAACTATCTTATTATACCTCACCATATAGAGCATATGCATCAACTACGAACAATACTGGTGCGCACACACACACAGTCACGACACAAACAAGTAGTGCAGGTGGTGGTCTTGATTTTTCGAGTTATCCAAGTACCTACAGTGCTAGTGTTGGGGTTGCACCTGTGGCAAATACAGTTACAGTAGGCACAGGTTTTACTGATATAGGAGCTAAAAACTTTAATTCATCACCTGACCTAGAAGGTGCTGTAATCTATTTTTCTATAGATAACAATGGTTCTGAAGATGCGATATACCAAGCAAGAGCTATCTGGACAAAATCTGGGTCAACATCTCTATATTTCCCAGGTGAGTCTACAAGTACCATTAATGCATATATCTCAACAGGTGCGTATGTTGATAATACAGTAGATGGAGTACAATGGATGACAATACATTGTCATGGGAATTTAGAAGGCGGCAACCTAAAATTACAAATGAAAAGAGTTGGTTATTCTGGTTCGACTGATGTTACATATTCGATATTTCCAACTTATGCCCATTTTCACACAATAGATGAAGATGACCACACACACACAGTTTCTGGGCAAACAGCATCATCAGGTGGAGCACATGAACACTCAGTAACCTTTGGTATTACAGAAGGGGACAATAACTTTGATGTTATTAAAATAGCAATAGATGATGGTAATGGTTATGTGGAAAAAACTTCTGATATAGAAACAGATATAGGACATACTCTTAGCACATCATCCGAAAAATCTATAGATATCACAAAATATTTTGGGGATTCACCTGGAACCAAAAAAGTAAAGGTACTCGGAGCTTCTTCATCCGCAACTATTAGATTTGGTAGGATACAATCTGTTTTAACTGTAAAACATTACGAAACCAACCGTACATAGCTTTTTAATGTAAAACCTACATAAACTTATGATGACTAAAACCCAACCATATACACAACCTTTCATGTGTATCATGAAAGAGGATAATAAAGGTGTCAACCTCAATGCATTATACGATGGTCTTAGATTTCCCATCGATACTCAGATATGTGTACACGTGGATTATATAAACTTTGGAACTCATTCTGAAAAATCCTTGAAAGATGTGGAACTTCATATCAAAAATCCACAAAAAAAAATATTCCAAGTAACCACGAACAAGCAAGGTGATGCATTACTTGTCCTTGATTCAGTTGGAATCTGGATTATTACATACTATGATGAATATGCAAAGAAGCCAATTCTTATAGTATTCGAAGTCATAAAACCAAAACCTAAAAAAAAGCTATCCCCAAAAAGACCAGTCCTAAACCAAAGGATAGTGACTCCCTTTCAAAAAGTATATTTAGTAGGTTCAAGCTTAAATGAAATCGAATACGGATGAAAGACTCTTAGAGATTCTTGCAGAAATGTCAATATACAACAAACAGTTGTCTGAAAGTATACGCTTACACAATGAAGAGCATAAAGTAACAAGTGGATTGATAACAGAAAACAATGCTATGCTCTCCGCAATACAAACAAAATTGTTATACTTATTAACTATCTCTTTTATTGCACTTGCTATACTCGCAGGAGCTGAAAAAATAATAGGGATATTATAATGGAATGGATAACTCTAATTCATCTGTTGGCTAGTACTGGACTTATAGTCTTTTCCATGTATCTAAGCTTTTATTATCTCAATCATTCCATCCACCTAAAATCCTCATACTTTAGGGGACTTGGAATGTTCTTTGCTGGAAAAACACTCATCTGGATTCTATGGACGATTGTATGTATTATGTTCCTAACTGAAGACATTGTGATAGCACATGAGATAATGCCATGTATTATATCTATTATATTATTTGTATCTCTCGTGATAACCTTTAATTTTGTTAAGTGTACTGATAATCAATGACCCAAGAAGCACCTGAAGCAAAAGGACAATTACCAAAGGGTAGTTCAAAGTTAGACTTTACACCACTTGCTTGGAAAAAAGACATTATGCGTCTAAAAATGTCTGGGAAATCCAATGATTATATTGCCAAGCACATGAAAAAGCAATACAATTATAAAGTCAATGCGGTTACTGTTGGAGGTTGGTTACGGAAATCAACCGATTTAGCACCAGTTATGTTGTATAAACGTAAAGAATACACAAATGAATTAGAATCTCAGTATGTGGATGTTATACAGAAGTTCAAAACAGGATATGAGTTTACACAAAAAATCGTTGATTCTATGTGGAGTCAAGCCAAGCGTGGAACAATAGATGAGAAGGCTAAGGTGGTGTCTGGTGTGAAAGAGTTGAGGGAGTGGATTACTCTTGCGAATTCTATGCTCGGGACTTTACCTAAGGATGATGAACAGATTACAGACATAGCTAAAGGTGTGTCTAATGCGATGAAGATATTGCAGAAAGAAGGTATCGTTATCAAAGATGTAGACAAAAAACTTAAGAAAATAGAAAAAGAAACCGAGGAAGTCGAACTAGAACTTCCTGGTGGTGAAGAAAAGGTTATAATCAAGGGGCGCGTTGGTCTTGATTTTGGGGAGTAAATATAGGCCTTAAATCCCAAGTTGTGCCAATTTTACCTAAGGGGACTGCTTGAGGGTATGAATCTAGCGAGTCCCATCTAATAGACTTTCTTCCTTGTATTCTGAGATTCATACAGATATCGTTGTAACCTTGGATTGAAATACAATAACATTTAGCAGGGTATTTATTCTTTTTTATTAGGATTAATGATGTTGCTCCTGCTCTGTTTGCTTCAGATAAATCATCTATTTGATGTGGTGTTACATTAGCCATCGGAAAACTTGATTTTATGCTAGTGGATTTGCATTCAATAAGACATGGATGACCATCGTGTATCACAAAAAAATCAGCAGGGACCTTGATTCCTACTCTACCTGAGTCTAGAATCCTACGATAAAAAAAGTTATCTTTGTAACACATCTTACATAGTTTCAAGGCCTCGCTTATCTCTGTTTCGAACCAACCGCCTCGTTTCATCTTAAGGCATCCCATCTACATAATCATCGACAGCTTCCCTAACAACCTCTCTAACCATCAAAAGCATCTTTTCCTTAAGAGCTTCTTCTACAAGAAGAGCTATACGTTCTTTCCTTCGTCTAATAAGGTCAAGGTGAATCCCATCTCCGATAGCATCTTTGTGTGTTTCGAGGATATCAGTTATAATCGTTGAAGGCTTTCCATGAGCTTCGATGTCATCCATAAGGTACTTTGGTATGGAAACGGTTTTACTCACTCTCCGGTATCCTTCTCTCCAAGTCGCATCTCCTGCGCTGTATCGTGCCATTTTTGGTTATCTCCGGGTATATTAGACCGTTATTCTATTAAAATGAAACTATTAGAATATTACTCTTCCTCACATTTTCTTCCTTTTCTTTTTTTATCAGCAGACCAATTACACATCCGATTTGTACAATAAGATTTGCCTCTATAAACATACAGACTAGCTCCACACTTAAGACATCTTGTTTGGGCTTTCCTTACGAAGTAGGGGAAGGCCAATATACATCCAATAGATATTAATATCGCACCATAGGTTTCATGACCAGGCCACTCAAATTCTAAATAACCCCACATCAAGTAATGCTCAAGTATCAATGAGAGTCCACCAAGTCCACAAGCAGCTCCGATTACCAAAAACCAGGTTATAAGAGTGGCTGGAATTAAATATATCGTTAAAATCCATCCTGTTAAGCATGACACACAAGTGAACAGAATGCTTAAAAAGATATAATACGAGATTTTGCTTGGACTAAAGTCCTCCAGTTGGTTATCAATGTTTCCCATTGTTGTATATTATGTATTCTTATATATCAAGATACAAGATAAAAATCAAAGAGAACCCTTCTCGGAATGGTTCCCAACAAAAAGATGACGAATGAAACTACAAAACTAACCCCTAAGGAAATGTGGGATGCAGGTGCTATTGAACATAAGGTCACTCCAAATTGGAGTTGTAATAATCCATCGTCTGTGGCATATAAACACAATTGTACTGTGACTTTGAATGAAGAAAATGTTGATATGGACAATAATATATTCTCGCTTAATGAACCTTTGTCTATTGGTGCATATGTTGCTGACCGTGAAGACAAGACAACTGGAAAGTTGCCAGTAGGTGGCGTCGAAGTTACTTTAGTGAAACCAGATGGCAAAAGAGTAGGTATCTATACTGATAGTGATGATGGTGATGCTGAGTTCTTTCCTGAACAAAGAGGCAAATGGGCATTTATAGTGAAGGATATCGGAGTTTATGCAGAGTTTAAGGTTGTAGAAGACATTAAAAAAGCTGAGAACTAAGATGGAGATTAATGTCTTGTTTGTGTTGGCTGGTATTCTCGGTGGAGCCGTATATGGGTTTCTTGGATATCTTAGAGTCAGAAAAACAAACGAAGACTTTGATGTATCAAAATTCTTAGACCCATGTGTAGCTGGTGGGCTTCTTGGAGGTGTTGCCGTTGTGTATTCTCCAGAATTGGGTTTGGGTGAAGTAGCTACTTGTGCTGAAGCTGGATTAGTTGGATATGGTGGGTCTTCAGTTGTTAAACAACTTTTGAATCTTAAGGATGGGGTTACTTCTGGTGGTGTGATAACTGCGCTTATAAACAAATATTTTGTTAAAAAGAAGTAAAGAAAAAGGGGAGGGGTCCGAATAACAACCCTCCCAATCCCTAACAGATATGGTATCGCTAATTACTGTCTGTTAGAATAATTTCATTTTAACACTAATAAATCACTATTCACATAGAACCATAAAGTGACGTAGTGGTTGGACCCATATATGATGCCTCATCATAGAGAATAGAATTTCGGCCATAATGTGTGGGCACCACTCTAGGTTGTATTATTGCATCTAAATAACGTAGGAGTGTATATTTTATAATCTCACAATTGTCTTCGTTAATAAACTGTAACATTTGGATAACATCCTCCATTAAACTTTCTCTTGTTCTTGAGCAAATCTCATGCTGTATAGCTATTCTTGTGGGGAAGAGTGCCATAGCATCTTCTATGGAATGAGTTATACTCGTTCCTTCATTAAGTTCTCCAAATAGTGAATACTCATGAGTCCAGTCTATTCGGTGTCGTCTTGCTGCATGTGTCATTTTTATATAAAATCATTTAACTCCTTTTTAGGTTTTGTTTGTTCTCCTCTGTATCCTAATCTATTCAGCTCTTGTACTGCTCGTCTAAAGGACTCTGGGACATATTCATACAAAAATTTGAGACAACCATATCCAGTACATGTAGACCCCATCCATTCGAATGCATGTGGGGGGGGAACTATGTTTGTGTTGTATTCTATTGCTGTGTCTCTAACTGTAATCCTTTCAAATTCAAGGATAGCCTCCACAATGGTCTTAAACTTTTTACTTGCTTTTTTTGCAACTGTTGTTTTTCTATTCTCACAAGCTTCAGCATAACTAGAACATTTATAGGATTCACCTTCTGTAGTATACCCTTTCCAATACACATGCCATCTTGCATCTTCGAGTGCAATCCATTCTGCATCAGTAAGCTCGTCTTCAAATTCTCCTCTATTAATATATGTAACTATCATTTTAAACCTCGGAATATACTACGCATAAGATTATTATTGGTTTGGTGGTCTTCTTCACTGTGTAAAGCGATATAAATAGGTCCGGAATCCATCACATCTTGCTTTGGTGTGTGTCTTTCAAACCATAAGATATCATTTACTATCAAATCGAGTAAGTCTTTATCCATTGTTGTCTAATACAATCATCTTAATGACATCATTCAAAAGCTCTGCTTTTTTAGCATAGTTCCTTTTTGGTATATGGACATCTGGTCCGTGGATATGGGTTTCAATAAACGTATCCAACAAAGGAATTCTGTCACATGTCTCTTGTTCAAGGCCTTGCTTTTTGTTTGATATCAAGGTTAGTATAGCATCTTTTATCTCATCAGTAATGTCACTTCCTTTTATACATTCTTCAAGATTTATTGGTGGGAGCATACCGTACCTAAGAACCCACATTGCATTAAGTACACCTCTACATGCATACAAATACTTTTTTTGTGTAACCATCTCATTTGAATGAACATACCTCATATAGTTCTTTTTGCTCATGGACAAGTTATGGTAGAATAAAGCTTGTGGATTGTATCGTAATTTTGCAATCTCAATCCATTCAGACGGAATAGACCCTTGGTAGAGACATGGGCTTTGTATCCATTGTATAACCGATGGATTAGATACATACAACATACGTGAAAACTTTCTAATGTCAAATCCAACTACATCGAATAATACTTCTTCTCTATCTTCAGTTGGTTTACCTTTTGAATCAAACATTTTAGATATGACATCTGGTTTAGTTGTAATCTTCATATAGTCTAGGATAGGTCTAGAATATACAAAGCGAATGTCATAATCGCTATCTTTGCTTTCCATACCCCATGCACGACTTCCAGATTCTACAACAAAAACTGGGTTTATCCCTTCAGATTTGATTATTCCATCTAAGATTTTAGTTATTTTTGTGTACATAGTTTATCACTCCTTTTTATTCTAAATTCTCTATAAGTTCTTTTGCTATTACTTCTTTTTTATTCTTTTTATCGCACCAGTTTTGAACAGATTGTTTAACATGTTCAACCTTTTCCTCTGGTGTTTTGGAACCCCATAGTTTATCAAAGAAAGTAACCTTCGGATTGACGTAAGTCCATCGGCCTAACTTGACTTTTATTAGAGATTTTTTTGCGTAGATATGTATATACCCATCAACTGGTTCTAATCCAACTTTCCAAATGCAATCTTCAAACTTTGCAAATGCTTTACAGGTCATTTTAGGTTTTTATCTCTCCCTTTTAGTTTTGCTGCGAAATCTTCAAGTCTTTTGATGTGCTCATTATGAGTATGTTGATAACATTTTAAATTTGCTTTAGTAGAATAAATTGCTTTCTGCATATCTTTTTCCCATCCTTCGTATAACTCACCTAGTTCAATCATATTCCGAAAAGTATTATAGCCAAGAGAACGATTATCCCACCAGTCTTCAAGTGGTTTTCCTTCGCAGTTCTTGAATATTTCTTTTATTTCTTTTTCAAAGTCAAGCTTTCTTTCAGCCTCTAGTTTTTTCCTAATAGTATCGCGTTTTAAAAGCTCTGCATCAATAGCGTTTAGCTTTCCCATAAGTTCTTTATCTGGGATATTCCCATAATCCTCTACAAGTTTATCATATCTCGTTTTTGTTTTTAGGTTTGGCATTTTAGACTTCCCCGATTATATAATCAGGCTCTTCAGCTATAATTGTGTCTTTATTATAGCCATTCTCTTTCATTAGCACCACCTCGTTTAAATGATAAATTTCTTTAATCTTCTGGAGAATTTCATCCCAGCTTATTCTAAGTTCTTGTGTCATTTTAGGTTTGTTGCTCCTTTTGGGTTCGGGGGCAGGCTCATCGTTAATCAAGTCTCCAGTCTTGGAGTAATGTGGTATATATTTTTCTTTTTTCATTTTAGCTTCATCGTTAATCAAGTCTCCAGTATGCACTTCTATCCCCCAAGGTAATCGTTTCCCACATCCAGGACATATCCTTTTTTGTTCCTTATTTTCTTGGAAATTCATTCTATTTATGTTTCTCTTTAAACTCTTCAATAGTACATATAAACTTTGCAGGATTACCACCCCACACTTGATTTGGGGGTATATCTTTTGTAATCACAGAACATGCACCCACAATTGAATTATCACCGATAGTCCGTCCAACTAATACCACAGTTCTTATTCCAATAAAACAATTGTTTCCAATCTTAGTATCTCCACATACCTGGTGTAATCCACAAACACCACATGCTGCATCATGACACAATATCATTACACCTTCAGCGATAACAGTTCTATCTCCAATACTTACTCTACCTTGTTCTCTTTTGCCATCTATAGTACAAGCAGTTGCGATATAACAATGTTTACCTATGTCCGCATATGTCCTAATTTTATCAATAGATTCTTTAGTTCTCCAATAGGGTACATCAACCATTGTTTATTCCTTTATGTGTCGTCTCATCCATAGTTCCTTCGCTTTTAATCCTTTATCAATGCAAGCATTGGCAGCTACGATTGAAGAATCTCCAATTGTGGTACCATTCTTTCTGAATTTTATTAATCGTTCACCAGTCAACCAAAAATCTTCTTTAGGACTCTCGATTAATATCCCTTTTTTAAGTTTTACTCCACCTTGTACTGTTCTGATATAATCCATGATTAATTCTTTTTTTTTAAAACAATCTCGTAAAATTTGTTTTTCATTGTCCATTCTAGTATAGAAAAGAAGGGATTAACATCCCCCTCTTTTTAGTCCTCCTTTTGGTTTACTTGGTTTTGAACTTCGTGTTCTTGGTCCTTTTCCATTTCTGTCTGGCATCTTCGTTCACCTCCCACTATTGTTTTCTTTGGTATTAGGATTATAAAAATATATATCTTTGGAATACTCTTCAAAACTATTGAAGTTTCCATGTTGAGCATCCATATATACACAATTCCATGCATGAGCCTGTGAATCGTCTTCGAGAGAGCCAATTACAATACCTGCGCTATATCCTAAATCAACCAGTACTCTTTTAAAATCTTGACTATAATTAAGACATCTGTAGTCTTCAGTATAGTTATGTGCTATTGCAAATCTATTTGATACAGCCTCCAAAAACATACTATCTGTTATCTCCGGAGTAGGATACACAAAAAAGACAACCATTAAAGCACTTAGAAAGCTTGTACCTAATACAACACAAACAAACAAGATGTCTCCCCCAATATCATTCTTACTCATCTGAAGTAGGCACCAACAATTTCATATGTGTTGCGCTAAGACGTTGCATTGCTTCGTCATGTAACATCAATTTGACACTTTCCAAACAAGCTAAGACTAAACCATGTGACAACTTACTGTCTTCACACGCTTTTGATATCTCCATGGATAAATCAGTCATCTTTCCTACAATATCTTCTTTTTCTTTAGTTCCTTTTTTTGTCATTGTTTATAAGTTTCTCTAATCTCGGGGTCTACATAAGGATTAGGCTCATCATTTGGATTGTTCTGTGGTTTTATACAAATAAACTTTCCACAGTCTTCACATCGGTTAATTCCCGTGCGCATAGGGTATTCCACAAAAGAAAATACTATCACTCCCATTATCAATGTCGCTCCGAAAATCTGGCTTGATAATGTCAGAATCTCAGTCGGGACAACACATAAGTAAATACCTATGAGTATACCCAATCCCAGTAAAGCCTCTTTAGCTAGTTTATTCGTGTTCATTTTAGTAATCGTGAAAGAGGGATTAACATCCCCCTCTTTTTAGTCCTCCTTTTGGAGTACTTGATTTCGGACTTCGTGTTCTTGGTCCTTTTCCGTCTCTGTCTGGCATATTTATTTCACCTCCTATTTTCATTTTATCCTAATAATGCTCTAATGCTCTAACAATAGCAAAAGTCAACACCGCCATACAGGAACATATTGTTAGGGTGAAAGCAAACTGTAAGTCTTCGTTCATTTTTGTTCTTTTTTAAAGTGTTGTTTATTATCCTTTGCCAGTCCCTTTAGCAGTACCAATGCCTTTGCTAGAACCATCGCCTTTGCCATAGCCATAGCCACAGCCATTCCTATAGCCACAGCCAGAGCCAATGCCAGAGCCATCCCCAGAGCCATAGCCATCCCCAAAGCCATCGCCTTTGCCGTAGCCAGAGCCAGAGCCATCACCAGAGCCATCACCATTGCCAGAGTTATCCCCTATTGTCTCCATTCTGGAACTCCCTTTATGCTCTTTTCGGCCTTTTTTGTGCATTCCAGCGTTTCTATCACGCCTTGTAGGACGACTTTATTCACCGCACACGGAAATTTGCATTCGCTTGGGTTACCCGTTCCTTCCATAGCAAGCTGAGATAAGGATGCCGCACCCTTCCAATACCACAAA
>Ga0075122_10002010_pt1 | contig 13766 bp, 10 predicted proteins | sample AntAceMetag02UKB_FD_69790 | JGI IMG/M metagenome (GOLD analysis project Ga0075122, IMG submission 69790) | Saline lake microbial communities from Ace Lake, Antarctica - Antarctic Ace Lake Metagenome 02UKB | ecosystem: Environmental > Aquatic > Non-marine Saline and Alkaline > Saline | place... | reverse complement strand
ATTTTTAACAAACTAGAAACCTTTATCAGATTGACTGAAAAAAGCTTTTATTTATATTTAAAAACTAGTTTTAGTTTAGCATGAAAAATATATAATACCAAATGTTAATTGTGGATAAGTTTTTTCCAGAGGTCGAACCTCTGGGAAATTTTACTCTAAGTTTGCCCCGCCTGCCGGCAGGTGAAATTATTTTAAATTTGTTTAAAATTAGGCAAAACCTATTTAACAGAGATTTATCGTTTGTTGCGTCCTATTAATTGTCGATTATTTTTATTTTGACAAATTTTTAAATCTTCGACAACAGCCACTTCGATTAAATTTAAGCCCTCCCAATTACAAGTTTTATCTATAATGATATAATCCTTCAGAATTTCGATTTCGTTAATAGTTTGCAATCGATTTTCATTGCCGACTACCACCCAACCAGAAAAATCTTCCTGAGGATTGCTCGTGTTATAATATTTTAATTTTTCATCACTAATATAATAGCGCATAGTAGTGTAGTCAAAAGGACTAGCAACGACAACATAATCGCTTTTAATTTCTTCATTTTTTATTAATTGACTGATTTTATACCATTGAGAATTATAAGTAATAGGTTTTAAAGTAACAATTAATAAAATAAATACCACAAAAACCACCAACCACATCCAAACTTTCTTAGACATCATTACGGTCATTCCTGCTATTAGCAAATAAATCATTACAGCCGCCGGCATAAAATAACGAGAAACATAAAGCTTTAAATTAAAATGAGACAAAACAATTAAAAATAGCAATGTCCCAAAAGAAAGAGCCCCCAAAAGAAAAAATTCCTCTCTTTTAATTTTCTTTTTCCAAGCAATTACAAATAAGACAATTATAGCAACAAGTGCTAATAATCCGGCGGAACTGCTGTCAAAAAAATACTCAAATTCATTAGCCAAGGGAATACCGCCAGCTCCCAAAGGATGACCAAACAAAAATATTTGCAAAGTTTTGGGAATATCGCTTAAATAGGAAACTCCTATCCAACCCAGGTTTCCACCCATTATATGAGGGACAAAATAGGGCAACCAGCTTACGAAAAACAACGAAATAACACCGGTTCCTACCCAAAATTTCTTAGTGCCTAAAATAGCTTTATGAAAAACTTTTTTATGAAAAAGGTATTCATAAATAACAGCCGTCCAAAAGAAAATAATAAAAAAGAATAGGGATAAGTAATGAGTGTAAAAAGACAAACCTCCAAAAATCCCCCACCAGATCCAATCCTGACGCTCATTATATTTTAAAGCTCGATAAAAGAACCAGGTGGCCCAAATCATCAATAACCCGAACAAGGAATACATTCGAGCTTCTTGAGAATATTGGATGGCAAAAGGTGAAACAGCGGTTATTAAAGCAGCCAACAACCCCACTCTTTCGTTAAACATTTTTCTTCCAATCCAATAAATTGAAAAAATTGTTAAAAGTCCCATAACTAACGAGAAGGATCTAATCCCAAAAGAAGTATAATCAAAAAGTGAAGCCCATGGCTTAACTAACCAATAGTACAAAGGCGGATGCACATCTTCAAAAATCATTTGATTCATTTCCCCCCAAGATTGTTTAACTAAAATTCCTGTAAAAGCCTCATCATACCAATAATCCCTTTGCTCTAAAACTGGACCAATCCGTAAAACTAATCCCACTAAAATGATGACAGTGATAAGTAAACTAATTATTGTTTTTTTCATTTTATTTTTTTATTTATTCTATTATAGCTCTTAATAAACAAAATACCAAGAGGAAACTTTTAATTTTTATCATCTTTTTCTAAACTTGTCTCAGCTTCATCCGAGTCCTGTTTAATCTTCTCGATTTCTTCCTTTTCATCAAACAAATTATAAATAGCCTTTCCAGATATTCGCAAATCAATATAATTTAACTTCTCTTTCTCTTCTTGGCTAAAACTAGTTTTAAAAAGTTCTTTTAAAAGTTCTACTTGAGTATTAACATCATTTTCAAGATTAAAATAAATTTGCCAACCACCAATTGTTTTTACTCGAATTTCCTCGGCTATCAAGGAGGGTGTTTCCGATTCTCTTCTAATATCCAAATTAATTTCGTTCTTTAACAACTCCTTGATTTCTAAAACAAAATCTGCCAACTTCCCTTCTTCAATTTTCTGTCCTTCTTGAATTTCTAAATTACTCTTATCAATCACCACACTATAATCTTTAAAACGATTTTCTATTTCACCTTCTTGAAGTTGATAAAAAGCAGAACCGGTCTCATCTATTAAAAAACATTGTTCCCGACTGCACCAAATTACGATCCGTTTTCGCTCCTCAATTTTGATGATTAGAGTGTCAGGAAATTTATTCTCAAAATTAACTTTTCTAATTGTTTTAAATTGTTCTTTTAAGGTTTGGGCTAAAGTCTTTCTAGGAAATGAGAAAAAGTTATTTTTAGACCAATATTTAAACCAAAATTCGCCTCTATAATTGTCTGAAATATCTCTTAGAGGCTGTTTATCTAATTTGTCAGTAATGATTTCAACCTTTTTTAGTTCGGTATAATTAGAAAAAAACATAGTCCAACCACTAACTCCTAAAAAAGCCAAAAATAAAAGCCAAAAAAATAATTTTTTGAAAAATTTTCCTAAAGAGCATTTTTTATTTTTCCTTTCTATTAACATTTTTATTTGTGCCTTTAATTATTGAGGGTCGAGATTTTAGACAGTTTTTAATTTCAGTTGCCACCACATTGGCGGCAACTAAAGCATAGACATTGTGCATTCCAAACAATTCTGTTTTTAACTGACTTTTTTTATTTCCTGTTTCTAAATCGAAATTTTGGCCATTTGAATCTCGACGAATATTTTTAATTCGAACATCCGCTTTTTTGTCTTTGCCAAAAAAAATAATTGGAGCTTTGGAATATTTTTCCAGGGCTGCTACTCGCCCATGATCAATGTTTAAAATTACTTTTCCAGTCTTGGGAATAAAAGAAATTAAACAAGCCATTTCCTCATCCATTAGATTTTCATTATCCGAAAAATTTCTACTAAGATCTGAAATAACCGCCACTGAAGGCTTGATAATTGAAAGTAAATATTTAATATCGCCTTTCCTTTGAACTCCCATTTCTAAAACTAAAATTCGAGGAAAATTTCTCTGAAAAACCGAGATGTAAGTTCCAGCTAATAGAACATCTACCCATTTAAAAATTGAGGAATAACCAGATGGCAGAAATAAAACAGCCAAAGGTAACCCTATTTCAGTGTTAAAACTGCGAGGATTTCCTCGTACTCCCTTTTCGTTCTTGAGCTCAACTAAAACCTGCTCTTTGATAAAAGTCTTATTAGTAGAACCAGCTATTGCCACTACCAAAGGCTTATGACGTCGAATAATAATTTTAGTCAATAATTTTAGATATCTCTCAATTATGAATTTAAATATTTTTTTCATATTTAATAAATATTAATTTTTGCTAATCTTTCTCGCCATATTTATTATCAAGATGTTCTTTGATCCTAACCATGACTCTCAAAATGTCATCACTAGAACGACCGAAACAAAGTCGAATATGATTTTCCCCAAAATTTCCGAAAGCTTGACCAGGAACAACTGCAACTTTAGCTTCATATAATAACTCCAAGGCTAGTCGCCAGGACAATGATTTTTCTTGATAATCTTTTAATTTATACTTTTTTTTATTTCCTTTGTCGTTTTTTAGCACTTTAATTAACTGTTTGGAAAATTTTGGGAAGGAAAAATAAGCTGAAGAAGGCTTTTGATAAGTAAACCATTTTTTCATTCCGTCTAAGTGGCTACAAATTAAATCTCTCCGCTCGTTAAAAGATTCCTTAAAAAATTGTCGATCCTCATCTGCCATTTCGATAGCTGCTAAAGCACTCCATTGAGAAACTACTGGAGCACAGGTCACGAGAACATCGTGTCTAGCCAGAATCTTTTGAGCCAAAGTCTTATCAGCAGCTAAAAAACCCACTCGCCAACCAGTCATTGAATAAGCTTTCGAAAATGAAAAAATATAAATTATTCTTTTCCGAAATTTGGAAAATAGCCCAATAGAGCAAAAATCTAAATTATCATAAACAAAATCTCGATAAACCTCATCTACTAAAACATAAATATTTTCTTTTTCAGCAATTTCTAAAATTTTGAGCAATTGATCTTTGGAATAAATTGTTCCGGTTGGATTATTAGGATTACAAAATAAAATAGCCTTAGTTTTTTTAGTAATATTTTCTTCTAGTTTTTTTTCGTCGAAAGACCAACCGTCCTCTTCACAGAGAGAGATTAAAACTGGAATGCCTTTAGCGTTTTTGACAGCTTCTTGATAAGAAGTGTAGGTTGGATCAGGAATTAAAACTTCGTCGCCATCGTCAAGAATTGTTAATAAGGTAGCCGATATAGCCTCGATAGCTCCAGCGGTAATAATTATTTCGTTTTCAAAATCATAGTGGATGCCCCGTTTAGCCAAATCGACTTCAATCGCCTCTCTTAATTCCGTTATTCCAGGAGAGAGTGAATATCTAGCCACATCACCATTTTTAATATGCTCAATAGCCCGACGCTTAATGCATTCGGGAGTATCAAAATTAGCTACTCCTTGCGCCAAAGAAACTGCTCCAAAAACTCTAGAGGTTCTGATTTCCATTTCTTTAATTGGAGACAAAATTAATTCAGACATATAGAATTTTATAAATAAAATTTAATTTACATTGAATCAATTTACAACCTGCCTACCGGCAGGCAGGTTTACATTGAATTTTCAATTTTCGATAACCTAATTTTCAAACCTAAACAAGCGAAGCTTGTCATTGTAAATTTTAAAATTGAAAATTTATTGAAAATTGGTTTATTGTAAATTGTAAATTATCTCAAGACTGCTCCAATAAATCTATCTCTTTCTAAGTTAGAATTATACTCTAAAAAACCGTTTTTGTCTTCAAAGTCGTCGGGATATTTCCAAAAAACATTTTGATTGTCAAAAATTTTTAATGAAGATCTTAAAACAGAAGTGTTCATTCCAGATTGTTTTTGATATAAAACTGAATAAGTATCCATCTTATCTTGCTCTCGATTTAAATCAATTTTAAAAGGCAATCGATATTTATAAGAAATCTGGACTTTTTCTTGAGGCGAAACGTAAACCCAATTAGCAAAAACTGTTTTACCAGCCTCATCCCAAATCTCAGTTCCACTCTCTTCATCAATTTCAACTGATTCTTCTAATTCGGTTACTAAAGCGTCTCTTTCAAACCCTAATTTATCATAATTAACAGGAGATTCAGTTGTTTCTCGAGTATAACCACTGGCTTCAAGAAGTTGACTTCCTTGAGGAACGTAGACTCGCATATAATTAGAATTGACTTTGTTCCACCATTCATATTGAGAGCTTCCCCCGTTATGAGACCTTTCGATAGTAACAGTATCCACAATAGAACCGTCTGCTTCTATTTCAATCTCATGTTTAATCACCTGGTCAACAACTCCGTCAGTCTTGTAACCATTGATATTAGAATTAACCACCATCAAATAATCTAAAGGGGTAGTCAATACTTCGCCAGACCAACCCAGATCAGAAACCATTGATTGAATCTCAGAATTTTCCGAATAAATTAAAATATGCTTTTCATTCAAGGCTTCAGAAAGAATTTGCAAAGACTGAGGGAAATTACTTAAACCTTCTTTAGAAAAAATTTTATCTAAAATTTTAGGAGTTAAATCTGCAATAAATTTTTTAGGTTGATTTTCTTCTTCATCATAATCCTCTTCAACTTCGTATTGAGTGGCTTCAATAAAATTATTAGAATTAACCGTTACTCCATACTCAAGCATCTCTATTGGTCCAGTTATTTCTAATAATTTCTCCATCACCGTTGGCGTTAGGGTGATAATCCCATCCACAGTTGGTCCTCCGGTTTTTTCATAGAACCACGCTATTTTTTCAGCTGAAGTAGGAAAATTAGGAAACCAATTGGCATCATGAGTAGACCAATTGGTGGATATTTTCTGAATAGGTTTAGGGGGAACTACCCGAACTGATAATTGACCGTCTGGATTGAAAATTCCGTCTACAAAAAGCTCTTTAACATTTCCATTATGAACATTCAAAACCCCGTAACTTCCAATAAAACCTCCAGTAGCTCTAATTTCATGATTATTTTGAAACAAAAATAAATATTTTCTTGGACCATTATATCCTAATAAATCTTGAAAAATAGTCTGTTTTTGATTAAATTCTTCCAATAAGTCTAAAATTCTAGGAAAATTTTCCTTTAAAATAGTGACTCGATCTCGATATTCTCCTGGTAAATCTCCAGGATCAACTTCGTCTAAATTTTTTTGAGCTAATTTAAAATGACTTTCAGCTAAAAGTAATTGCTCTTCTAAATTTAAGAAAAAATTTCCCAGAAAAACACTATTTTTATTATCCTCAAAGTTTAAGGGATTTTCTATTTGAGAAAATTCATCAACTGTTTGACTAACCAAAACCATCGCCTGAGCAATCTCTTCTCCTGCCTCTAAAACATTTTTAGCGCTTCCATAACGAGAAACAAAAGGTAATTTACTAATTATTTTTGGTAATCCGCCTTCCATTTTTTCCAAATCTTGGTTAATACTGTTAATTTCTTTTTGAACATTTTTGAAATCTAAAACTATTTGAGAAAAATTCTTATCTTGAAAACTATTTTTTACTTGATCCAAATCAGTTACTACGCTAGTACCCTTAACAATCACTTGATCTTTAATTTGGAATCCATAAGAAACAAATCGCAAAGAAAAAATTACAAAAAAAACAGTCAAACAAGCTCCAGAAAAAGCCAAAGCTGGCTTCAGAAAACTAAAACCGTCTCTAATTCGACCAGGTTTAGCCAATAAATTTTGTTTAATTTGTCGAAGCTGATTTTCTCGCTCTCTTCTTCTCTCCTTTTTTTTCACCTCAGCTATGGCTTTCTTTTTTTGACGAATTAAAGCTTTCTCTTTTTTATTGTCTTCTTTGATTTTTTTCCTAAGAATGAGTTTTTTTTGTTTTTGATCGGCAACAGCTTTTTCAATTTCCAACTGCTCCAATTCAAAAGATTCTTCTTGATTCTTTAGTTCTTGATAATAGCTATCATCAATCTCTTTTTCTGTTTCTTCTCCTATCTTAAATTTTTCCTCCCTCTCCACTTTTGTTGAAACTTGCTTCTTTTTAAATGAACCATCTGAGATAATTCGAGCTGGAATATCTCGCTCTGAAAAATATTGATTTAAATGAATATTTCTAAATAAACCAGCTTCTATTTTAATTTCTTGTTCTTTTTCCTTTTGAATTAATTCCTGTTTTTCCTTTTCAAGAGCTTTCACTCTCTCATGAGCCCTCAAGGCCTCAGCTAGCAAAGCCTCTAAATTTTCGGGTTCTTCCTTTTTTACTTTTTTATTGTCTTTGACAACATTAAAATCATCCGAGTATTTAATCGGCTTAATATCAAACATTGTTTGGTTCTTTTTATTTTTTTGATTTTGAAACACTGTTGTAAATCTTTAATGTTTCTTGGGAAGTCTTATCCCAGTTAAATTTTTTAATTATTCTGGCTATTTTTTCTTTCTGTTTATAATTTCTCAAAATTTTTCGAGACTTAAAAACTTTATTCAAACAATCTAGCATTTCTTTTTCATTTTCAGGATTAAAATATTCCACAGTATTTTCTAATATTTCTGGCATTGAAGTCCGTTCTGAACAGGCCACTGATTTTCCATAAACCAAAGCTTCTAAAGGAGGGAAACCAAATCCTTCGTACAAAGACGGATAAATAAACATTTCCGATTCTTTAAAGATTGTTTCAAGATCTGATTGTTCAATAAATCCTGGAAAAAAGATCTTTTTAATCTTTTCCGTTTTTATTTTATTTTCCAACCTTTGATAAAAATAATCCCGTCCTCCCGCTAGCACCAAGTTAACTTTTGGATTCTGTCGATTAAATAAGGAAAAAACTCGAGATAATCGCTCTAAATTTTTATGAGGATAGGCGTTACCAACGCACAATAAGTACGGTTTAATTATACCATATTTTTTCAAAATAGTCTCGGATTTTTCACCTGTTTTTATCGTTAAAAAATTGCAACCCTGATAAATAACTTTTATTTTATTTTTAGAAACTTTTAAAGTCCGAATTAAATCGTTTTTTGTAAATTTAGAAATAGCGATTATAGCTTCCGCCCGACGCACAATTGAATTAATAACCATTCGATAAGTCAAATATTTTATCAAATAATGAATTCTACTTAAAGTTGAATTTTTAATAGTTGGAAAGTGAAACAAAATTAAATCATGAATAGTAACTATAATTTTACGTCGATATAATAATGGAACATTGAAATGTCCAAAGTGCATTAAATCTAATTTGTATTTATTTAAAAAAAGGGGATAAACAAACTGTTCTCGCCAACCATACCAAGAAAAATCAGCTGCTACTTTATGAAAATTTTTCTTGTACGGCTTAAAATCATTGAAACGATCTTTTTTCAAAAAAATAAAAAACTGATGATCAGTCTCATTGCTATTTCGTTCTAGGCCTTCTACTAATTTTTGGACATAAACTCCCAATCCTTTTTCTTTTGGTCCAAAAAACCTAGCGTCAATTCCAATTCGCATAGTTTTTTTATAATGGTTATCTTTATTTTAACAAAAAAAGAACAAATTAAAAAGACACAAAACACAAATTAAAAATTAAAAAACAATGGCATCTGCGTCGCTTGTCGAGACAGATATCCTTGTTTATTGCGTTTTATGTCCACACTTTATCTCAAAATCTCTTTTCGTTTCCACAATTTTTTGAGCCTGTTTTATTCCTTTCTTAGAATACAATCGGTAGATTTCCTTATCCTTCAACAAAATCTCTAAAGCCAAACAAATCTCAAAAGATTTATAGGGATCAATCAAAATTGCTCCATCACCCAAAATTTCAGGTATCGAAGAACAATTTGAAGCAATGGTTGGAACTCCAGAAGCCATCGCTTCCAAAGGAGGAAAACCAAATCCTTCGTACAAAGACGGATAAATAAAAACTTTAGCCAAGGAATAAAGAGTAGCCTTATCCCGCTCTTCCACAAAACCAGCAAATATTATGTCTTTAGCCGCCGAACTTCTTTCAACTCGCTCAATTATCGGCTCCCAAAGCCAACCTTTTTCCCCAGCAATTACTAATTTATAACTTTGAGCCCAAAGATTTCTTTTTTTAAAACTCTCAAAACCTCGTATAATCCCTCTGATATTTTTTCGAGGCTCAATCGTGCCTAAAAATAAGACAAATTTCTCTGGTAACCCATATTTTTTTACCACCGCTTTATTAGGCTTATTAATTTGACTAAAAAATTCAAGATTTAAAAAGGGATGATTAACAGTGATCTTATCAGAATCCACCTGATATAAATTAATCAAGTCCTGAGCAGTAGAATCAGAAACTGCCCAAATTTGATAAGCTTCTCGAACGCTTTTTCGAGGATTAATAAAAAAATGCCATAATCTTCTTTTCCAAGAAAAAGTTTCAGGCATTCTTTCAAAGGATAAATCATGCACCGTTAAAATTTGCCGGCAAGCCAAACTCAGAGCCGTAAAATGAAAATTAGGAGAAATAAAATAATCAACTCCCCCTAAAAATCTATCGATTTTAGGCCATCCTAAAAACCAGAAACAAAAATTCAGGACTTTATTGGGCCAATTGAATCTTTTTATCTCAACATTTTCAAAATCTTTTAGCCACTCAAATTTCTCTTTGATTTTTCCAAAAGCATTCAAAAAAATGATAAACTGATCTTTATCATTTTCTTTTATTAGGCGAAGAATTAGACCTCGAGCATATGCTTCGACACCAGTATTTTTTTCATTTTGAAGACATCTTCCATCAATTCCTATTTTCATTTTTTGAAAAATAATGTCTTATTAAGACTCCAAATATTCCAGCTAAAACCCCCAAACAAATTGTAACCACTAAAACCAAATAAATATTTACCTGATTTTTAGAAACTTGTGGATCATCAATTATCAATTTAAACCAATTATTTTTATCTTGTCCAACATTTAGTTGCTGTGTCTTTTTATTTAAAGTTTTTTTGAGAATATTTCCAAAAGCAAACGCTGAGCGAGAGGTTTTAGATTTAAATTCAATTTTTATATAATTAGCAGACGACTGAATGGCTTTAATTTTATAAATATCTATCCAAGAACCTCGTCTAAGTTTTTCAAATTCCACTTTATTAAGATTAATCATTCCTGGATCCCCTAACCAATTAACAATATTCTTGCCAAATTTTTCATCCGCTTCTAATCGATAAAATTGATCATACTGATAATCTCCAGTCTCAACTTGACCTTCACGAGAAATATTGACCGCCACTGAACCTAAATAAATCTGAGATTGTTGCTTATAAAAAAACAAACCACCAAAAAAAAGAATTAAAAAAAGAATTAAAAAAATCGTAAAATATTTTCTAATCAAATTTAAAAACTCAATAAATTCCATATTAGTAGCTTAATTAATAGAAATTTAATTATAAAAAAACAAGACTTCTGAAAATAAATTCAAAACCCTCCTACTTAAAAATCCCAATTTTATTCGTCACGACAAATTAAATCCCGCCTTTAGTTAATTCAAATTTCAAATCATTTTTTAAAATACTTTTTTGATTATATTCCCCCTCAGTCGTTTTAACATTGACAGTCACCGGCACATCTCCCACTCCTGATTGTTTTTGAATTAAGAGTTTATAATTATCTCTAATTTCATCGGGGAGAGTATAAACAATTTTAGCATGAGTCTGATGGTTCATTATAACATGACAAATAAATCCGAAATAAGTCTTGTTGCTTTCTTCTTGAATATTAGGATAGCTTACCATCTCTCGAGACACTAACTCACTTCCCAACGGAATATAGACTCGTAAATAAGAGTGATAATCAGTAGTTCTCCAGTCACCATAAGTAGCGTTGTGAGTATAAATAATTTCCAAAGTAGCCGTTGGTTTTTCAAGTGTTAAATCTACATTATAAATCATTTCCCGATCCATATAAAAATCCGATTTAAAAGCTCCCAAATTAGCATCTACAGCCATTAAATAGTCACCGTCCCATTCCTGATTAATTTTTCCCGCCCAACCAACTTTTTCAGCTAAACCTTGCAATTCAGCATCTTTGAAATAAAACTGAACATCTTTATTTCGCAATTCTTCTAGAGCTAAATCTGCCGTTTTTTTAAGATTTCCGGGAGTAATCAATCTGTCTGCAATCGCCGGAGCCAATACTTTCATTACCGCTTTTCTATTTTGAGTATCCAAATCTTCATTTAAAATATATTTTTTCTCTACTTGTTCCTCTAGTTTCAAAACTGCATCTTCACCTGTAAAAGTCCCGTATGCTCCTAAATTAATTGGACCAGTAATTTTCAAAAAATCATTTAAAACAGTGGCATTGATGGCCAGCACCCCATCAAAATTATCGTTACCGCCACTTAATCGGTAAAAATATTTGATTTTATCAACACTAGTTGGAAAATCAGGAAAGAAATTAGAGTCCCTAAATTTCCATTTTTTAACTTCCATCATTCTTTCGAAAGGATAAGGAGCAGTAACACTAGCCTTGATCCTTTGGTCTAATAAATTAGCATCCTCAAAAAATAAGGAAGTTACTTCTCCGTCCTTAAGTCTAGCCACCGCATATTGCCCCAAAAAACCTCCCGTTGGTCTCAACTCCATATTATTTTGAAGTAAAACTAGATATCTTCTTTCAACCCCGTCTTTGATGGTAAAAGCCTGGACAAATCTATCAATGGCTTGAACTTCATCTTTAAGACTTTGCTTTATTGGTAAAAGTTGAGTAATTTTATCAACGGCCGAAAGAGAATTAATTAAAATTTGAGCCTTATCAACATCTCTAAAAAAATAGAAGACGCTAGCAATGCCCAATATTATCAAAAAAAGCAAAGCAAAAATTTTACCTTTTTTCATTTATATTTCATAATTAACAATAAAAACATCTCCTTAACAGAATAAAGATTATCATAAATATTAATATTCAACAAATCTATTTCCAATAACCTTTTTTTACTTTATAATTAATTTTGTCGTGAAAAAGAGACCATTTCATTGGTCTTTAAATTTATTACGAAACATTCTAAAAAATGTTTTCAAAAAATCTAATAATTAAAAAGGGGTTAGATGTTTAGATAAAGTTCGAGGCGGATTTGAGCACCAAGTGAGACGTACTAAATAGTACGGCGAACGAGTGGCGGAAAATCCAACGAAAAAATTTACTGAACAGCTAAATCCAGCAATTAAATGAAAGATATTCAAGAGATATTCAATGAGCTAGAAGTAATTAAAAAAACCCAAAAAGAAATTCGAACCGAATACAAAGATGCCCTTACTAACGCTAATGAATTTGAAGAAATTCAAAATCAAATTAAAGAGCTAACCGAAAAGAGAAAAACCATCCAAAGTATAGTCCAAGCCGAAATGGGTCAAAGATACCAAGATTTAGAAATCGCTAAAGATCAACAAAAAGATTTAAAACAGATGCTTTCTGATATTGCTATGAGCAACTTAATGGACGGAAAATCGATTGAATTAAAAGATAATAATGATTCCGTTTATGAACCTCAATTTTCAGTGACCTTTAAACGAACCAATGCAAAAAGCGTAAATCCAGAATAAATGTCTTTGCAATCTAAAAAGCGTGTCTAATAGACACGCTTTTTAGTTTCTATTTTTTTTCAAAATTACAAATTCAAAATAACAAATAACAAATAAATTACAATTTTCAAAATTAAAAGCTTCTCTGTAGTTAGGTTTCGAAAATTTGAATTTAAAATATTGGTGCTTATTTGGAATTTGTGATTTTGAATTTGTGATCTACAACGAGTTTATTAATTTTTTCCAGTCTTCAACTCCCAATTCCTGCGCCCTCGTATTTCCTTTGAATCCAATCTTTTCTAAAATTTTCTCAACCGCATCTTTTTCTAAATTCAATCCTGCCGAAAAATTATTAACTAAAGTTTTTCGAGGACTAGCAAAACCAATTTTTATTAATCTAAAAAATTTCTTTTCCGCTTCTGGGTCAAGACGATTCTTATTTTTTACTACAATTTTAATCACTGCTGAATCTACCTCGGGAACTGGATTAAACTTCTCTCGGGAAACAATTTCCACTATTTCTGGCTCCCCAAAATATTGAACCGACAAAGATAAAATCCCTAGTTTTCCTGGTTTCGCAGAGATTCTCTCGGCTACTTCTTTCTGAACCATTAAAACTAAAATAGTTGGTTGAAAAGAATTCTCTAAAAATAATCGAAGAATTTTACCAGTTATATAGTAAGGAATATTAGCTATTACCTTATAGCGAGAATTACATGTTTGGCAAATTTCTTTGTCAAAACCTCCGCGACTCACTCCATTTACAGACTCAGTAAACTTCGTTTGTTGCTCGGTTTTTCCTTGAACTTTACTCAAACCTGTATTTCCCAAAAATTCTCTTTGGTTGAGGATTTTTTTCCAATCCATTTTTAGAACGTCTCCTGTTAAGATTTCTAGGTTATCTGATTTTAATTCTGTACGACAAACTTCAGCTAAAGCCTCATCTTTCTCAATGGCCAAAACCTTTCCAGCTTTCTGAATTAATTCCCTAGTTAAAAAACCCTGCCCTGGACCAATTTCCAAAACATTATCATTCTTTGATATTTCTCCGGCCTCGATAATCCGATCGACCACCTCAGTGTCAATCAAAAAATTTTGCCCCAA
>Ga0075122_10002008_pt1 | contig 13776 bp, 21 predicted proteins | sample AntAceMetag02UKB_FD_69790 | JGI IMG/M metagenome (GOLD analysis project Ga0075122, IMG submission 69790) | Saline lake microbial communities from Ace Lake, Antarctica - Antarctic Ace Lake Metagenome 02UKB | ecosystem: Environmental > Aquatic > Non-marine Saline and Alkaline > Saline | place... | reverse complement strand
AATATCCTAAAACATTCACTAATCCATGCTCAAAGAAACTGATATTCAAAAAACATTAAGCGCATTTAAACCAGAAAACTTTGTTTTTGTAGTATCAATAGATCAAAACAATAAACCTAGTGGCATGGTTGTTGCTTGGAAAACTAGAATCTCTGGAACTCCACCATTATATGGTTTAGCATTAGGTAAATCTAGTAACACTTACAAACTTATCAAAAAAAGTAAAGAATTCGTTATTGCTGTCCCTAATAAAGATTTAAAAGCCGCGATAGAAATCTTTGGTTACCATCATGGAACAGAAATTGATAAATTCAAAGAATCTAAATTAGAAACAATTCCCAGCAAACATCTCAAAACACCATTAATAAAAGAAGCAACTATCTGTTATGAATGCAAGTTAGTTAAAACAATTAATACTGGAAGTTGTAATTTGGTTATCGGTGAAGTTGTCGCTGCCCATCATAACAAAAACAAGAAAGTTCTATTGGTCACAGGCAAAAATAAAAACGGAGAAAGAATCTTCAAAGAATTCTAAATAATTTTTTTCAACTTCTTAAAACAAATCAAAAATTATTTATTTTTGAGATGTGCCAAAATTTTCTTTAAATTTTTAGCATCTTCAAACAATACTTCTTTAATCCATTTAAAACGAAGACCAGCAGAAGGATGGTAAGTAACAAAATATTTCTGGCCATCAAACTCAGAAACTTTTCCATGTAAATCTTTTATTTTCTCTTTTCCTGTAAGATTCTTCAATGCCACTCGACCCAAAATAATTATCAACTTTGGTTTAAGCAAAGCAATTTGCGAATCTAACCATTTCTTACAAGTTTTCAACTCTAAAGAATTTGGATTACGATTCTTTGGCGGTCGACATTTCACACAATTAGTAATAAAAACATCCGAACGATTAATCCCTGCAGTTTCCAATAACTCGTTCAACAATTTTCCTGCTCGACCTACAAACGGCTGACCTAAACGATCCTCTTCAGCACCAGGAGCTTCACCAACAATTAGAATCCCACTTTTAATCTTCCCTTCACCAGGAACCGCTAACATCCTTCCTTTACATAAAGGACAAGAAGTACACTTACGAATTCCTTCTGCAAGATCATAAAGTTTTCTATCTTTCATTTCAATCTCTCATTAATTATTTTCAACAAAAAGTCTTTATTCTCTAGATAAAACTTTTTAATTTCTAAAACATCTTCAACTTTTGGAGATTTGCCATAATACTTAGAATTATTTCTTTTAATTCTAAACCGATTTAAATCAAAAATCTTATTCTCAGGAAAATTAAAATTTTTCAAATAAATTATTACTGCCTCATGTGAATATGATTTATACCCATCTAAAGCCAGGATTGCATCTAATAGTTCTCTTAAACAATCGTAAAGATTTTCAAAAACAATTAAATGAAACTCTTTAGGTTCCAATCTCAAAGTAGTTTCCTCTCTTTCTTGAATATTTTTTAAAAGAGACCTAGCCAATTCTATATCTGGATGAATTTTCTTTACTTTTTTCTCATTTATAAAATAATTAAAGCTTTTCACTTTTAACAAAGCCATAAAGAACAAAGCCATTTATTAAATTATTGTAAAATTCTTTAGAAATTTCTTTGTAATCAAAAGCTAATAAGTGAATACTTCTTTTTAACTTTTTTTCAAATTTAACAAGATCCAGTTTTTCTTTCTTACTGCTAACAATAGCAATATCAATATCACCAGTAGACCAATCTTCTCCACGAGAATAACTACCAAATAAAATTATTGCCTGGGGATGATCATAAAATTCTATCAAATTATCCAATAAACCAGAATCATGAATTTGAGAAATATTAAATAATTGTTTCTTTCTTTTATAAATTTCCGATTCATAATCACAATAAACTTCGACCAAATTCTTATGTTTTCTTTTCTGAACAATTTTATCTTTTGCTAATCGGTCTGTAATTTTAATAATAGTATTAGGATGAAATTTGGTCATTCTGGCCAATTCCCTAATATGGAATTTATACTCCGGTCTAGAAAAAACAACTTCCAATACTTTCGCTTCTTTGTCCCCCATTTTATACAATTGTCTACTTTTTTATACAACTGTATAATTTAATATATAAATGTTTCGTTAAGCTTTTGCCAGGTTCCACAATTTATTAAAAAACTCTCGATAACTTTTAGCTGTTTTAGAAGATACAATTTCTACAGCAAAAGCGTCTGGATGGGCAGTCTCAATTATAATTCTATTCTTTCCAATAGTTATTCCTTGATTTAATGTTAAATCATGATACCTAATTTGATATTCTTTCCGACTAGGAAGATGTTTTTCAAAAATCTTTTTTAATTTTGGATCAGAAATTCCTCTTGCAGTAACTCCAAGTTCATCGCTTCTTCTATGAACATTTTTAAACATTCTTCTAACCGCTTCTTGTTCAAGAACACTTTTCTCAACTGAAAAAAACAAATATTCTTCACCTTTCTTTAACTCGTTAATTAAACGCAAATGAGCCGCTTTAAGACCCGCTAAACCACGATAGATATGAGCACTCTCTTGAACTTCTGATGGAATTAGTTTTTTAATATCTTTAACTAGTTTTTCTGCATCAGATTCAGCTTTTTTCAGTTTTTCTTTCTCTCGATGAATATAATCCAACAGATTCCCTGGGTCTGCCAAATGAAATTCTTTAATATTATTAACCATAATAAAATTAACTAAACCTTTATCCACTAATTTGTCTAAAATTAAGTATACTTTTGAACTAGAAACTCTCGACTGCTCAATAATCTTGGTGATTGTACTTTTTTGTAACTTAATTAAAGAATTATAAACTTTAATCTCTCCGTCAGTAAATCCCAGTTCTTTAAGTGCTTTTAAGTCCATTCTCTCACTAGGGGGGAGAATAGACTTATAAAGGTTTTGGTTTTTTTATGAAATGGTTTGAAGTGTTCTAGATAGTGGAGGACTTAGAAAATGTTTGAATTTTATAACACACATAGAGACTTAGCAACATATTTTTTTTCAACAGTAATCGGAATGACTATAACATTTGCAGCATATAATTATTATAATGAAAACAGCAAAGACAAAGATTACAAAATAGTTACAATTGGAAGAGAACTTACAAACAATGGAACCATTATAGACACAGCAAATAACGTTTGTTGGGAAATAAATCGTACTTATCAGTCAAATAATAAACCACCTAATTATTTAAAAAACACAAATAGCAATTTTGTTTATTCAATTGAATTTCACATTAAACAAGAAAATTGCAAAGAAAAGAAACCAACAAAAAAAGAATTGGAAGAATTGATTTATGAACTAAATGAATTCTATTTTCCAAAACAATTCTAAAAATTAATGGAAGAAATGAAAATGAAAAGTAATTGGAATAAACTCGCTAAAGAGTATACGAGAAGAGGAATGCCCGATGCAGATTTGAAATTTGGATATCAAACAGTTTTAGATTTGTTAGGATTTAAAGATAGAGTGTTAGATTTTGGCTGTGGATCTGGAAAATTTAGCAGAAAATTAACAGAGTTAGGGATGGAAGTTATTGGAGTTGATCCTACACCAAAAATGATCCAGCTTGCAAAGGAACAAGAAAATTCAAACATTGACTATCATTGCAGAAGAGACCTATCTTTCCTACCATTAGAAAGTCTAGATGCTGCCGTTTCAACTTTTGTCTTCTGTACAGAACATGATAATAAAAAACTTGTAAGAAGTTGCCAAGAGATCTATGCTGCTCTTAAACCAAATACACCTTTTGTTATTCTTGATCCACACCCAAATATATTAAACAAAGAATATTCAAGCGGAACAAGACATTTGCTTCAAGACAGAATTGTAGAAACTAAATTAGATGGCATAAATAACTCTTTTTAGGATTTCCATCGGACAGTAGAAGAATATTTTGTGATCCTAAAATCATGTAAATTTAAAATTGATGAGATTAGAGAACCAGGAAGAAAAGAACCAGAATACTTCGTGATAAAAGCAATGAAATAATTCTATCCCAGCACTGCTTTAATCCGTCGAACACCAGCAGAACTACTTCCTTCTTTCTTGATTCTAAACGTCCCTAATAAAGAAGTATTACCAACGTGCGGACCCATACAAATCTCTTTCGAATAATCTCCAACAGAATAAACAGAAACCTTCTCTGGATACTTAGTACCAAACTCGCCATGTGCCCCAGACTTAAGAGCTTTATCTAAAGCCATTTCTTCTTTGATAACTTCCATTCCTTTCTGAATAACATCATTAACTTCTTTCTCGATAGCAGCTAATTCTTCCGTAGTTAATTTCCGCTCAAAATTAAAATCAAATCGTAAACGTTCAGCAGTAATGTTCGAACCACGTTGAGCAATATTTTCTTTCAATACCCGACGTAAAGCTTCGTTCAATAAATGTGTAGCAGTGTGTAACTTAGTAGTTTCTTCAGAGGCATCAGATAAACCGCCTTTGAACTTTTTCTCTGCCCCTACTCGAGACAATTCCTGGTGTTTTTCATACTCAACATTAAACCCAACTTTATCAACAGTAATTTTTTTCTCAGCAGCCAATTCTTCTGTCATCTCAATAGGAAACCCGTAAGACTGAAATAATAAAAATGCATCTTTACCGTCAATTTTTTTACCAGAAGACATTTTCTTGAATTGATTCAGACCTTTCTCTAATGTTCGTTTGAATTGTTCCTGTTCTTTCTTTAACTCTTCAACAATAAATTCTTTCTTCTCCAATAAAAGAGTATAATCTTCTCCATAAATGTCAACAACAATTTTTACAAATGGAGTTAAATCAATTTTTTCAATAGCAACCCCTAACGACCGTAAATGTCTTATTGCTCGACGAATAAATCGTCTTAAAATATATCCCTGATCAACATTACTTGGAACTGCTCCTCGTTCATCACCAAGAATAAAAACACTAGCTTTGACATGATCCGCAATAACCCTAAAAGACTTTTCATTTCCAACATATTTTTGTTTAGTAATTTTCTCAATCTTCTTTATCAACGGTAAAAATAATTCTGTCATGTAATTATCATTTAAGCCGTTCATAACAGCAAGAGTTCTTTCAAAACCGCCACCAAAATCGATACTTTTCTTTTTCAATGGTTTAAATTTCCCATCTTTAGTTTTTTCGTATTCAATAAGAACGTCATTTCCAATCTCTACCCAACGCCCATCTTCCGGATCAAATTGCTGAGGAGGTTCCTCAACAGAAGACCAATAATAAATTTCAGTACTTGGACCACAAGGACCACTTTCACCAGCAGGACTCCACCAATTATCTTCTTTACCTAAAAAACCAATTCTCTCTTCCACAACACCTAAACTAAGCCAAACTTGAGCAGATTCTTCATCTTTAGGAGCAGCAACATCTCCAGCAAAGCAAGTGAAAGCTAAATGTGATACGGGTAATTTTAATTCTTTGGTAATAAACTCAAAAGTCATTTCAATTGCTTCTTTCTTGAAATAATCCCCTAATGACCAATACCCCATCATCTCAAAAAAAGTGTGATGAGTAGTATCTCCAACCTCATCAATATCACTAGTACGAATACATTTCTGAAAGTTTGTTATCCGTTCCCCTAAAGGATGTTTGTTATCTAAAAAGAATGCCACTAAAGGTTGCATTCCCGCAGTTGTAAATAGAACAGTTGGATCGTGTTCAGGAATTAAAGGTGCAGATGCAATAGCAACATGACCTCTACTTTGAAAATAATCTAAATACTTTTTTCTAAGTTCTTCAGCTTTCATAAATATCATAGAATAAGTGGATGTTTATATATTTTATTGTCATTAGTAACATTCAGAAAAAACCATCATAAACTTTATAAAATCCACATTCACCTAAAAAATAATGATAACTAATACACTATTACCAACAATAAGAGATGAAATTTTCACAGATTTTATGTGTGATTACATCAATAACCCCCAATTACCATTTGATACCTTAGAAAGAATTAAAAGTGAAAATCCACATGCCTATGACCACATAAATATGGTTACTAGAGAATATGAAGAATATAAAAAATTAGCATTAGTATGTGGAGCAAGCATTTATAGTTTACTTGAACAAACTGGAGAAATACCTTTTATTGAAGAAGAAACTTTAGAACTATTTTCTGCAGAAATCAAAACTCCAGGTTATGCAGGTAAATTGTTAAAAAAATTAGAAAGCGAAAATAAAGTAATTTTAACACTACTTGCTGTTTTTGATTATAAGTCATCACCTAAAGAACCAATGAAATGTATGGGTTTAAATTTATACGGATTATTAAAAACACAAGCTAAAAAAAATCTCTTTGCTAAATTTGAAACAAAAGAAACAGATCAAAAATCAGAACTTGAAAATAAAATTATAAATTAAAATAATAAATTTAAAAAAATTATTCCTTTTTTTGAAAAGAATGTTTCAAAAATAGGTTAGAAATTATTAAATTTCTATTCTTTTTTTACTTCTTCTTTTACTTCTTCAGATTTCTCTTCAGTAACTTCTTCTTTCTTACCCATAAACTCAACATACTGACACTTACCGCAAACAATTCTGTTTTTATGTTTTGCTAAAAACATTCCCGGCCCACACTTAGGACAAGTTCTATTCTTACAAGTAATAGTTTCACCAGAAACTTCGTATAAAGCGGATAATTTTTTGCCTTCTTTCTTTACTTTTTCTTTACCTTTTGCTCCGCCTTTTGCTCCACCTTTCTTTGCCATTATTGGTCACCCTCTTTCTTCTCTTCTTCAACTGGCTTCTGCTCTTTAGGAGCAGGCTCAGAATCTCCTGATTCTGTTGTCTTTTCAGCAACAGCAGCTTCTTCTTTCTTCTCTTCAACAGCAGGTGCTTCTTTTGCTTTTGCTTCAGCAGCAGATGCTTTAGCTTCAGCTGCAGTTTTTGCTGATTCTTCAGCTTTCTTTTTCAAATGTTTAGTCATCTTCTCAATCTTACCCCTTGCTTCTAAATCATTATAAATAAAAGCGGAAAAAGTTCCTTTCTGATGACCAAAATCTGTATAAATGTTTTTCAAAACAACTAAGTTAGAATCTTTTTTAGTTTCTTTAGCTAAAACTTCTGTTAACTGAGCGTTACTAGGAGTAACTCCTTCAAACTCAATTAAACCTTTAATTTCTAGTCTACCTAGTAAAATATTTTCATTCTTTTCTTTAATATCAATTTTCATAATTATCTCACCTTGATGGCATATTCGCCTTTGATTGTAATGCTAACTTTTTCACTGATCATTGATTTAGCAACGTCATTAATATATAATCTTCCCTGCCAACTAGTTGAAAAATTTTCTGAGCCACAAGCAGGACATTTGTTTCCTTCAACAAACATTTTACATTTTTTACACGCTTTTTTCTTGGCCATTCTTATTATTCCTCATTAGTTTCTTTCTTAGATTCAGCATCCTGTTGTTCTAACCATTCCAACTTTCCTAATCCTTCTTGACGCATACTTAAACCAATTTTAGGATTGTTCATGTCTTTATAGGAAACAGCAATAATTCTTGCTTTACAATTATCATTAACTTTGATTGCTTGATTACTTTTTTTACCCTGTAATACTTTATCTTTACTAAAACTTACAAAATCGTCCATACTTTGAGAAATATGAACCATTCCTTCTACTCCACCAAGATCCATAAAAGCACCAAAATCAGTAATATCTCTAATTTTTGCAAACACTAATTCGTTTAATTCCGGTTTAAATGTTAACAATTCAAATTCAGTATCATAATAAGCTGCTCCGTCACCAGGAACAATTACACCCTCTTCAACCTCATGAACATCTACAACATTGATTACAAATCCTAATTCTTTAGAAATAAAATTTTCATAGGTAGCTTTAACATTAGCTAATACAGCTTCCCTTTTAGCCATATTAAACATCTGTGGTGGTACCCGAATAAAATCCTTTGCTTTTACCTGATAGAACATATTAAGCTATATTTAAGGGTGAGATTTATAAAGGTTTTGGTTAGAAAGTTAGTCATAGTTAAAATTATAAGAAAAAAAGAAAAAAAATAAGAATTAGTACCCGCGGCAGTCTTTGCAATAATACCGGTTAGCGTTTTCAACAACAATTCGTTGACCGCAACCTTTGCAACACCGTTGGATTTTAAATTTTTTAACTTCCTGAAATACGTGTTGTTTCAGTTTGTATCACCTTCTTTTTTTTTAAAAAGACAGATTCAGAAAAAATTTCACTTTTCTCGTCACCTTCTTTTTTTTGTTGACCGAACAATATTGTTCAATCTTTCCAACAACACCATTGTTAGAAAAAAACCACTTGTGTATACTGGGAGACAAACTACTATATAAAGATTTCGCTACTTATCGTCTAATAACAGTGACGAAAAGACCAAAATAAAAATTTAAAAATATTAAAAGAACAAAAAGTAAACACCAAAAGCAACCATCCCCATCCAAATGTAACGGTTCCAATGTAATATTTTTATCCCGTCAAAATTACCGAAAGGAATTAAATTAAATAATCCTAACCAAAGATTAATTGTTAATCCAACTGAAAAAATAAAACTATAAGCAGGTAAATAAAACATTAATCCCATGAACGCCATTGCTAAAACAAAGTTTGTTAATGGTCCAGCAGCACTAATAATTCCATTTTCTTTTCTGGTAATTTGACCATGAATCATCACCGCGCCAGGAGCAGCAAAAATGAATCCGACTGCCACTGCTAATCCTACCGCAATGTACAACATTTGATCAAAAGCACGAAACTCTGCTACACAACCATACTTCTGAGCAACAAATTTGTGGGCAAGTTCATGAAATAAAAATCCAATTCCTGCTGTGAATAAAGAGATTAGAAACATTACTAAAAATCCCATAGAGAATATTTTATTAATTCCTCCAGAGAATAAACTTGCTCCAGAATAAACAAAAGCAAAAGCTAACGATATTGCTAACCACGCTTTGGCAATATCAACTAACTCAACTTTAGAAGTATTAATCTTCCCGATCTTTATTGTCTTGTTTATCATCTTCTTTCTTCTCATTAATAATAATCATTTGATTAAGTTCTTCTTCACTCCTTACAAGATCAACCATCTTTTCTTTCAAAAACTCTTTCAATCTTTGTGCTTCTTCTTCGACTTTAACTAACATCGTTAAATCAGCAAAATTCTCTTCTGCACAGTCTTGACAATAGAAATCCGAATTATCTTTTATTTTGTAAACAGCTTCCGCTTCACAGATAATACATTTCTTAACCATCTAATCACTATAAAACTAATCCCATTTAAAAATATTCTTATTTTACAACGCTCATTTCAATAGAATTTCTTTCATATCTTCAATTTCTTGCGTAGTAACCGCAGAACCATTATACTTCGCCGCCCATAAAATAGAATCTACTAAAGTGCCTTTCCCACCTTTCTGATCAGGAACATAATCGTTCAATAAACCCATCTTGTAAGCAACAGCAACTAATTCAATAGAACGAATAATTTTTACATCTTTCAATTGCTTACTGAAATCTTCCATCTTTCCTTTGTCAGCAATAACATTCTTCTTGAAACGAATCTCTAACAACTTTTCCATATTCTTATTATTCTCAATAAATAATCTTAAAGTTCTTTCGTCCATTACTACCGCAGACGCATTTGTTTGTAAAGCGCAAGTAACAGCTTCCATCTCACCAGTTTGAATAATGTCCATCTTTTTACTTCCAATTTTGAAAGAACTATTGGCTAAATTTTGTAATTGTTGCACTCTACTTGTGGGAACTTTATCATAAACTTCTAAAACGCCATCTTTAATTAATTTCATAACTTGTAATGCTTCAAACTCGAACCGTTTGATTCCCAGTGGCCGTTCAACCAACTCTAATTTAACAGCAGGGGTGATATAAAATTTACCACCAAACTTCTTTTTCAATTCCGGAAGAATCCAAATCAAACGAGACATAACTAAAGTGATGATTGGCCCTGCATCGAAAAAAAGAGATTTCATATTCTATCCCTCTTTTTTTTGGGCTTGTCCTGCGGACAAACATCAAAGAACGATATCCTTTCCATCTTATAACCCGAACAGTTTTAAAGCAAACTGTAACCTCTTTTTTGCTGGTGCTGAAACGTTGAATGGTTCAGAAGCAATTGTTTTACTAGCATACTGTTGTAAATCCCAGTTTGATAATCCCATCAACCCTGCTGCCTGTCCAATAGAAAGACCTTTCCGTAACAGAACTGCCCCTTTCTTAATCCTCGCAGCGTCCATTACGTCCTGTAAATGTACTTTAACAGAAGCATTAGATTTTCTAACAAGACTAAATAATAACTTAATATTCTTATTATATCTGCCTAAATTTCTTTGTTGAAGATTATTTTTAGCATTTTCTAACTCTGTAACTAAATCTTTTTTATCTTCTTCTTTCATATTACCCAATACTTTGTAAATAGAATAAATCAAAACAGTAGTAGAAATTAAATCTAAATCTTTGTGAATCGCTACGTCCTCAATGGAATGATCACTTAATTCTTTTAATTCTTCACCATCCCCAACTTCAGTGTTCTTAAGAATCTCAATAGCTTTACCTAAATCAAATAGAATTTCTTTCTTGACCACCTCTTTCATATCAATAAGAATATTCTTTGCTTTTATTAAAGTTTTGTTTGAAGCAAATACTATTTTTAGAGCAGCTCATCAAACCAACAAATTTATAACCAATAAAAAAATACTTCCATTATGGCTTATGCGGTTACCCATATCATTCTAACAATCGTTGTTCTAGATTTATTCAGACATTACGTTTTTGGAAAAAGAAGATTCCCCCGTTATATGTTAGTCATCGGTGGAATTGCAGGACTAGCCCCAGACATTGATGTCGTTCTAACTTGGATTTATAATTTCTTCATGGGAACATCAATAAATCTTCACGGATTATTTACTCATTCCCTAATTTTCCCAATATTCTTTGTAATTCTTGGCTATATCTTCCACTTCCGAAAAGGAAACCATAAATGGGCAAAGATATTTTACATTATTGCTTTCGGATTATTCTTCCATTTAATCTTAGACTGTACTTTCGGTGGATATAAAACATTCTTCTGGCCGTTCTATTTCGCTAACTTCTGTCCACAATGGGGCATCTCAGGATTCATGCAAAGTGTTGATGCCATTATTCTAGTAGTCTGGCTAGTACATGAAGAAATCCATAACAAAATAAAAGATTACATTTAAAATGGTTCTATTTTACCGAAAGTACTACTAATTAGAAGAAACAATCATAAAACTTATAAATAAAAACTAATAAACATAAATTATGGTAGTTAGAAAAGATATTTCCCAAATAATTGCAAAAGCTTCTAAACTAGATGAAAGTAAAATGGGATATCTTACTCCAGAAGAATGGGAAACCAAAAGAGTATATGACGGAGCAAATAAATTTAAACGAGCATCTATGGGTCAATGGAAAAATAAAACAGTAAAAACCCTTGAGGAAATAGGAACAATATTATACATGACAAATATTGCCCCCAATTTAGATAAAGGCATAGAACTAGCCCCTACTTTAGTAGGAGGAGAAGTGAAATATCAAAGTCTAAGAATGCCTTCACTGTTTCCAAGATATAAATTAGTAATCAAAGAAGTACAAGACCACAAAGAAGAAAAAAAATATAAAATCGAACTATTATCATCAGTAAAATAACAATTGCCATCACCAAAACCATCTTCTAAAATAAAAGATTACATTTAAATATATAAAACCATTTCTTTAACAATTATGAAAAAAGAGATTGCTGTTGGTACGGTTAGAATTCAAACTAAAGGATTAATCCCTTATCAGAAAACTAAAAGTTCTTGGAAGAAATCTCAAAGACGATTATCAAACATTAAACAAATTATAAGATTGTTTAAAGCCCATAAAAATGTCTCTATATTAATAGATAAAAAAGAACCACAATTTCTTAAAGGACAACTATACAAAAATAAAGTGCAGGGTGCGAGAATTAATATTCTTCCTGACGGAACAAAAATTGATAAAGCTTATTCTTTGTTTGCCAAAGAATTAACTGTGCATGATCAAAGTTCTGATGAACATTGGGATGTTTTGTATCAAAATCCGGGTGGAACGTGGTCATATTGTTATTCGTTAGAAAAAAAAGTCAAAAACACATTAAATAAATACAAAAAAGTTCATCAGTTTGATAATATCTATTTAAATCTAATAAAAAAAGTTTCTTTGGCATTAAAAGATAAAAAAGATAACTTAGCATTACCAATGTACACTCTGCTAAGAACAAGAATGCGAATTGGTAATGAGATTTATTACAAACTGCATAATCATAAAGGCTTGACAACTTTAAAGAAGAAGAATATCAAAATTAAAGGCAATGAAATCGAATTTAAATATGTTGGTAAAGATGGCGTTCCGCAAGATATTAAAAAGAAATTTCCTGAATTGTATGTTAATCGTTTAAAGAAACATCTCCTTAAATTAAAAGCAAACGATTTTGTGTTCGTTTCAAATAGCGGAAAGCCTTTACCGGAAAAAGAATTTAAATCAGCTTTCAAAAGATATTGTGGAAAAGAATTTTATCCCCACATTGTTAGATCACATTACGCTACAACTAAAGTTAAAAATTTCATTAAAGGGAAAAAAAAATTAAACAAAAAAGATGTTAATGAATTGTATTTAGAAATTGCTGCTTCTTTGGGCCATAAAAAGTTTATCAAGAAAGATAATGTTTGGAAAGAAAGTTCTTCTGTTACCGTTAATCATTATATTGAACCAAAGTTGGTTGAAAAAGTTAAAAGAATGATTGGATAAAATATGGGGCCGCGAAGACTTTCAACTTCTTTCGCAGGGGGCTAAGCGAGCAACGTGAACGCACGCCGCCTCTCGCTCCCAGTTCGCAAAAGAACTGTTTGAACTCCGGTTCCACGACTTCTGGCACTAAAGTCCCCAGCCGTGGGTGATATGGCTCAAAGCAAAAAGCTTCTCCAAGCTACACTACGGCCCCAATAGAAATATAAAATTAAGAATGAATATAAAAACTTAATGTGTTAAAAACAAATATTTTTATCACACCAAAATTTTCAGTGCTTATAAATCTCGTTAGTAAAGAAATTCTTAATTATTTTTACGCAGGGAGGAAATACTTTATCAGGTAATTCTGAAAAAGAAAACCAACGCCACTCAACTATTTCATCAGGTTCCATTGTTTTAACTTCTCCTTCAAAATCAGTACAAATAAATCCGTTAGTTACAAAATGATTATCATGTACAATCTCATCAGTCACACTAATTAATTTTAAATTATTAGCTTTCAAGTTAGTCTCTTCTTCTAACTCTCTTCTTGCACTTTGTTCGATTGTTTGATGCCAATCAACTTTACCGCCAGGCATGGTCCAAGTTCCTTCTCCATGTAATTCAGAACTTGCTTTCTCTGCATCAGAATTTCTTAAACCTAAAAGAACTTTATGATCTCTAACAACCATAACTCCTACCCCTGCCCTTGGATATTTTTTCATAAAAAGAAAAAGTGCCAACTAATATAAAAAACTTTACTTATTAACAACCACATAAGGTAAATGAATGGTATGTGCATCTCCCGTTATTTGACCAACCAAAACGCTGTTTTTTTCAGATACCAGAGAAAAAGGTGACCTATCCAAAGCAGTAGCCAAAAGAAAACGATTAAGATGTTTTTTCCGAACATAATGATCCATTCCAGACCAACTCATTACTTTTATTACACCACGAATCTCATTATAAGAAGCATAAGAATAATCTGCA
>Ga0075122_10002003_pt1 | contig 13826 bp, 17 predicted proteins | sample AntAceMetag02UKB_FD_69790 | JGI IMG/M metagenome (GOLD analysis project Ga0075122, IMG submission 69790) | Saline lake microbial communities from Ace Lake, Antarctica - Antarctic Ace Lake Metagenome 02UKB | ecosystem: Environmental > Aquatic > Non-marine Saline and Alkaline > Saline | place... | reverse complement strand
CACTATGAAATTCTATAAAAGATCAAACGAAATAGATGTAACAAAAGCACCTAGACTATACCAGATGGGTCAAGGTGATTTAAAGTTCCATTGGATTCCAGAAGAACCTACATTTAAAGATTTGTATAAAGATTTTGTAGATCACGAAATAGAAGAAATTGTTATTCCAGACAATAAGATAGGTGATGAGATATTTCTTAAAAGAGATGTAAAAAAAAACTTCCTTGAGAAGTTCTTAGAAGCATTTGGGTATGGACGATAATCATTTAGCAATTCTAGCATTTGTTTATTCGGTTGTTGCTGTAATGTTATTTGTTTTATTCTGTATTATATTTCTTAATTAAATTATCTAGCAACTATGTTGCTAGATAATAAAAAAAACTTTATGGAAAGTATAATCAAAATATCAAAAGAAGAATTATTAAGTAGAGTAAAATCATTACTATGGAGAATAGGAATGATGGCACTCGCATTGATAGTAGGTTTTCTATTAGATAACCTAGAAGTATTAAATTTATCTCCAACTATTATTGGTGTATTAGGTTTAGTGCTTGGTGAAATTAGTAAAACTTTGAATAGTAATCTGACAAAAATAAAACAATTGGCATCAAAAGCTAAATAATATTTGAGATAAGTTTTTGTTTGTATTTGGTACTTTCAAATCTATCGTGTTCCTTTTTAAAAAATAAATAAAGATTTTTAGGTTTATTATCATCTCTAATAGTATTAATATGATGAATAACTTCATTTGGTAATAAATAACGTTTAATAATACTTTCTACAATTAGTCTGTGTTCTAAAATATATTTTTTATTATTAAATGGATGTTCTGGTTTATAAATAGCAACATAATTATTAACATATTTTCTACCACCTTTCCAACTTGGATGACATTTACCATACAATTTAGATGGATTTGATTGTTTATATTTTTTACCTTTATTCCATGTTGGTTTACCTTTAAGTCTTTTACTTATTTTGTTACGGTGTTCTAAGGATTGTTGTTTTCCAATTTTAGATTTATAATAACATTTAAGTGAACAAAATAATCTTTTAGAAGAAGGAAATGAATTAAAACAATTATTACATATTTTACATTTTAATTTTATCATATAATTATTAATTAAAAAATCCCGCATCAAGAATGATTACAGCACTCTATCAACGGGATATAAATAATAATAACATAATCAGTTGCTGTAATCAACTAATATAAGTATAACATGAATATAAAAATAAAGTCAATATTAACTTTTAATATATATAATATGATATATTAAAAATAATAATATAAAAAGGTCGATATTAATTATTATGCGCATAATTATTAATTAAATAAAACAAAATTATGAAAAAGAAAATAAAAAAGAATTACAATAGATATTATATCGGTATTGCTGTACTTGTTTTCTTATTAGTAGCTGGTAGTGTAGTAAAGGCAAATGTATCTTTCAGAGACGAGGTTAAATCAGATGTTGTTGATAAAGTTGCTAATGAACTTTTAGCTGAAGGTCAAGAAGCGAGTTTTGGTGGTTCAACATCTGACGATTGGAATGTTGGTGGTAATTTAACTGTTGCCGGTTCAAGTGCTTTTACTGGTGCTTTTACATCAAGTGGTGAAAGCAGTCTATCAGCTACAACAACTATTCCTAGATTGGATGCTAGTTTGCAGTATGATTTAAATTGGTCAAATGCAACGTCATCTGGTGAAACAACTGTTTCAATATTAGTTAATGAAGCTAATACTGGTAATGATTTGATTTGTACTGATTTGTGGATTGATATTTCAACTGACCGTGGTATATGGTTAGGAAATTTTACTTCAGGAACAACAACTGATACTGGAGATATTTCTCTTACAGCCACATCAACTGCAACCCTTATTGGTTCAACAGAGGTATCAACTACAACTATTGGTGTATACAATAAGCAAGACCATGAAGGTACACATCTTGGAGACGTTTGGATTTGGGGTAGTGGTGAAAAATTAGTAGTAACCGATACATTCAACATTCAAAATGCAACTTCATCTGCTTCATTTACAGCTGCTGGTGGATTCACTGGTGTTGGTAAATTACACGTAAATTGTAGAAATAGATATTAATTTGTTTCTTTTGTAGCCCTTATGGGCTACAAAAATGAACAAACTAATTAATCATAATCTTATGTCAAAATTATTAACATACGCAACAGTCGATGGAACAATTCAAAAACGGATGTCAGGTAACGCACCAGATAGTAGTGTGCGTCTTGATGTTATGAATGATGTTGCCCAAGAACTACAAGCTAAATACAACATAGAACAGACTAAACGTAGTGTGAGTATTTCTGTTATTGCAATAGGTAGTACAGCATACTTGCTCTCTGGGCTGGTAACAGACGATGACGTAAAGCAAATTGATGAGTTGCGTTTTAGTACAGACGATGCAGCAGGCGAATCATATTTTCGCTATGTTACCTACGAAGAATTTATGCAACATCTTGCAGATAGTGTTCGAATAAATGAATATACAACATACTTTGTAGATGGTTTGCAATACATACGTGTAAATTCTCGTGAGAACGATACTAGTGCTATCACTCTTACTATGGTCTATTGGTCATTCTTTGTATCAATGGATTCTAGTAATGATTTTCAAGAAAAGATTACAGCAACTGATGATGATTTATTTTTACTCCCAACACGTTTTAAAGAATTATTTGTTTCCCGTTGTCTTTCAGACTTATGGAGGATAGCTTTGGGTAGTGCTGGTGATACAGAGAGTGCATTAGCAAATAATAAATATAAGAGTGAATTAAAGAAATTAGGATTAGATGATACGTCACGTAAGATAAAAAATAAACAACGTAGTTTAAAAATTCATAGTCAATACTAATATGTATACAAAATTCAAAAACATTTTAAAGTTACGCGGACTGCGCACTGATACTCCTGCCGATAAGATAGGGTTAGGTTTTGCTTCTGATATAGCAAACATCGATTTTAGTTCTGACGGTATGATACAAACTAAAAAAGGTATGCGTATCTTCGGTAATGCAACAACTGCTGTGGGAAGTATCACTCGTGGATTCTTGTATAAGAAAGATTTTGGTACGCTCAAAAAAGTTATGATGAGAGTTCGTGATGATGAGAGTACAAGTATATTAGAATGGTTCAATAGCAGTTCTGATAGAGCCAGTGATGGATATTGGGAGACACTTGTTAGTGGGCTAACTACTGCAGCAATAATGGGTATGACCGCTTTCAATGATAGTAATACTAATAAGATGCCGTTTTGTAATGCCGTGGAAGATTATAGTATATGGAATGGTGCAACAGCAAAAGTGGCTAGTGTTACTGCTGATACTATAGTTTGTGATGAAACATTAGCCAGTGAAGGATTTACTTCTACTGGTTCTGTAATAGTTCAAGGTACTGAATATGTATATACTAGCATAACTGGTGGCAACACATTCGCAGGTCTTATTGTTAATCCAGTTACTGCTGGTGTACAAGCTGACGATGGCGTGGCACAGGAAGCAGACACCACAAGTTATAGCGCTTTAGATAACGGAAACATACTCGCAACCATTATTGGTCGCGTATGGATGGCAGGAATTCCTGATTACGAATCACAATTAAATATAAGTAAAGACGCTGATGCTACAGATTTTACAGCTAGTACGACACCAGCTTCAGCTAGTGTTGAGGATATGCCTGACGGTGGTGGGCCGATAACACACATATCAGCTTATGGTAAACAGGGAGCTGTTATTCATAAAGAAGATAATATATCTATAGTATCGTTCGGCGTTACTGATGACGGCACAGCTAAGACTTTTGATAGAGAAACCATATCTAGTGCGGAAGGAATAGGTGCCACAAATCTAAAGGCTGGTGCTATCGGTGTGACTAACGCTTTCTACGTGTCTGGTATTGAAGGATTGAAAGCCATAGTAAAAACATTAGAAAGTACAAATTTTAATATTGATAGTTATACTGATGATATAACACCAACCATTGAAGACTATGATTTTTCATCGGCCTCAGCGGTATACTTCAGACCTAAACGTTCAATCTATATTGCTTGTAAGAAGAGTACTGATTCATCACGGAACGATAAAATAATAACCGTATATATCCACAAAGATAAAACCTATGACATATCAATCGACGATGGATTCATCAACGATTGGATTGTCGATGGTAGTAAACTATATGGTATGGCTAGTAATACTCAGAATACTTATCTATTCTTTGACCAGAAAAGTGACCGTGGTGTACCGATTAGTCATAAATATGTATCACAGGAATTCACTCACGATGAGCCAGCCAATATGAAAGAGTTTGATAATGTATATATAGAAGGATTTATTGGTGGACAAACTAAATTTAAAGTTACTGTGTTGTATGGATTGTTAGGTAGTGGTGGTAGTAAAGAAAAAATTGTTGCGTGGGATGATGATGAAATAGAATCACAGAAAATATCAGCATTGGGTACAGATGTACTCGGTGCATATAGTTTAGGTGCAGTAAATCCTGACATTAACGATTCCTATGCTTTCAGTATTCCAATCGCAGTAAATGTCAAACGTTCTTCAAGATATAAAATTAAAATAGAAACTTATTATGATGCTGACACAACACCAGAAAGTTATTGGGCTATTAGTAATATGAGTACCAACCCACGACTTTTAGGTCTTGATGGAAATCAAGTAGTAAGTTCAAATGGATAAAACTATGATTAAATCAATTGTATGGCCAATAGCATTATTTGTACTGTTATTAGCTGGAGGATATGGAGTTTTAAATTCGGAACAAGGACAAAGTTTAAAAGGCACAAGTTTTCAGCCATCTGACATATCCAAGAGTATTCGTGAGGATTTAGTGGCAGGTGCGTCACGTACGCAGACAACACTTAACACTGACGCGCTGGTCACTGTCGAAAGTCATCGTATTGTGATGACAGACTTTAACGCGGGCTACGGATATGCTGTAATAGATAACGGTAAAAGTAATAAAGAGATTATACGCTTTACTGGTATCACTGATAACACTACATACTACACGCTCACGGGTGTAGAGTGGGGTTGTAATAGTTACAACACAACCTGCAGTGTCGCTGCAAATAAGAAACGTCATAATAGTGGTGCTAGTTTTTCTATCACAACTGACTTTCATTTTGTGTCAGATAATTTCGTCGACATAGAAGGTGAACAAACTTTAACTGGCGAAAAGACTTTTGCAACATCAACTGATGGTGCTGTTACACGTATTAAGGTTGGTGATTCTTCTCAGTATATGTGGTCTAACACATCTACTGATTTAATGGGTTGGTCTGTAGCAGGAAGTGAATATCAATTTAATGACAGTGGTACAACATTCGTAGCAGTCGGTGCTTTAGCATTAACTTCTGGTGAACTCAGAGTTGCAACATCTACTAACTGGGATTGGTCAAGTCAGACATTTGATGACTTATATGTTACTGATAATTTAACAGGTGATGGAGATACTGATACATATATTGATTTTGCATTTGATGATATATTAGATTTTAACGCTGGTGGTTTTGAATTTTTTGCTATAAAAGAAAAAACACAAAGTGAATTTGTAGTAAATGATAGAAACGAAGATATAGATTTTTCAATTGAAACAGTAAATGCGACAGATATGTTTTGGATTGATGGTGCATTAAGTAAAGTCGGAATTGCAACATCTACCTTTGATACATATTCTGGTTCATATTTTATTATTGCAACGAGTACAACTATTGAAGGCAATGCAACTACGACAGGAAGTTTTAATGTTGAAGGAGAATGTACAGGATGTTCTTTGATTGCAACTTCAACAGCTACAATTGCACTTGATACTGATGTTGGTGATGATACAACATTAACAGTAAGTTGTCCTACTGGATATAGTATTACTGGTGGTGGTTATAGTGGTGTTGTTATGACTGGTGGTAATGGGTCAGAACAGCATACAACAAAAACTAATTATCCATTATCATCAACATCTTGGAGAACAGTAATTCATTGTAATTCAGATTGTCAGGCAGGAACATTAGAAGTAACAGCAATATGTATTAAAGATTAAATAATTTTTAAAAAATTAATTTTTTAAACAATATGCCAACAAATAAAGAACTACAAGATTTCATCTCATCGTCTGGCTTAAATGTGTCGTCAAACGTATCGAGATTTGCTGACTTAAATGTTGGCGCTATTAGAACTGCTGCAAGAGAACAAAATGTTTCGTTGCCTAGTGGGTTGTTTCCTAACACTAATTTTCCTTCTGCTCCTTCAGGAGCAGAAGATACACCACTAGCCGACATCCAAAAGCCCGCGTCATTAGCTGAGATACGTGGCAGTGAAGACTTTAAAACAGCTGAGGAGCGCAGACGTGAAAGTGCAGGAAGATTATTTGACCCACGTATTCGTGAAGAAAAGGCTACAGGTGCAGCGCGTGAAGGTGCGACAGGAGTGCAGTCTAGTATTTCTCGTGGACTTGGCGTTTCATCTTCTCGTCAAAGTATGCTTAATACAGAAATAAAAAATACCAATGAACGTGTAGACTTTATCGAAAAACAGAAAGCAGAATATATAGACAGCGGATTATGGGAGGAAGCTAAATTTATGATGCAAGAAAAGAATGATATGATTAAATTTCAGAACGAATTAATACGTGAGAAGGCCGCTATCGTGCGCGAAGACATAAGATTTGAAAAGACATTTGGATTATCTAAAGACCAATTTGCATTTAACAAGGAACAAGCTGAACAATCAATGGCTATTAATATCGCTAATCTTACGGGTGTTTATGAGGGTGACCCTACATTTGCATCGAAGCAAGCAGAGATTGCAAACGCAATGAGTATTGCTGGATTAACAGGAATATATAAAGATGAGCCAACCCTCGCAGCAGAAACTGCACGACTAGACCGTGTGTTACGCGAACGTGGAATCGTTATTCAAGAAGGACAACTTAGTGAAATGATACGTCACAATATGGCAAGTGAATCACGGTTGGCAGGGGGGTCAGGTGGGGTTGGAACTGCACCAGAATTTAGTGGTGATTATCAAGAAGACTTAAAAGATGTATCTGGTTATCTTTCAGACCTAAGAGAGAGCGGTAAACTAAATGATAGTAATTATGATTTCTATGTTAGTAGGTTAGTTGAATCATTATATGGTGAACTTGAGGGCGAAGCTGCAACAGAACGTTTTAATGAAATATCTAGTGAAGTTAATAAAGCTATGGAATTTGGAGGAGAATCTATTGCTGAAGCAGAACCAGGAGCAATTAGTGATTTTGAAGCAATAGAAGCCAGAGATGAAGTAATATCAACACCAGAAAAAAGTAAATTTATTAAAGGAAAAAGAAACATAGAAGAAACTAAAAGTAAAGTTGTAAGTCTATTATCTACTTTTAGAAATACACAAAGCAGTAAAAAAGAAAAAGATAATGCAGAAAAAGAATTAAGAAATATTCCAGAATTTATAGAAGGAGAGAGAGTATGGAATAGGTCTTTATCTGGAGTATAATATGCCATACGTTAGAACCAGTTTAATTAAACCTAAAGCAAAATCCAAAGCAACTGATGTATCTTCCATAGAAGGTTTAACATCGTTTGCTGAATCTAAAGGCTTGGAAGTCAAAGAAAAGAAACCAGGTCTTTTTATGCGTGCCATAGATATTCTTTCACGACCGTTATACGCGTCTGCTGGATTTGCCAAAGCGATAGTTAAAAAAGAAAACCCATTACAAGAAGCGTGGAAAGGTTTAACTGGTAGAGAGAAAGAAACATATAGTGATGTGTTACAAGAACTTGGTGTAGATAATAAGTGGGTAAAAGGTGGTGTAGGATTTGCACTTGATGTAGCTCTCGACCCTGCAACTTATTTCGGAGGCTCACTAATAAGAGGTGTTAGTAAAGGCATTAGTACAGTAGGTAGATATGGGATAAAAGCTAGTAGAAAGATGTCACCGCTCGCGACACAATCTCTTGAGATGGCTGGTACTAATCTTAAAGATGCTCTCGGACATGCTTTTAAGTTTGGTTATGGAACAAGTAAAGGATTAAGTGATGATGTTGGTAAATTTTTTAATAAGGTTGGTATTGCAAAAGAAGAAATCATAGAAAAGAATTTTCGTGCGTTAAATAAATTTGATAACAAAACATTACAAGAAGCAACTAATATATCGTTTCGAAATAAGAGATTAGAAAAGTTATTTAAAGAAGGTGGAAAACCAGTTAATTTTTTAACAGGCACAGGTAAGGTTGCTGAAGCTGTAACAGAGATGAAAAAAATTGGTGCTAATATTGGTAAATTAACAGGACTTCCAGAAGAACAATTATTTAAAAACTATATTCCTTCAATATTGAAGATGCAAAATAGAATGGCAGTTGATGCTTCAAAGGGAATTAAAGTTAATTTTGAAGGATGGAGAAAAAAGTTTAATGATTTAATACCAGAAGAAAAACTAAATAAAAAACCAATAGAACTCTTTACTAGAAGAGAAGTTGAAGTTACACGTAATAATATTGCAAGAGAAACCTTAAAGAATGCAGTAGATGCGTGGGGATTATCAGCTAAGAACTTTGATAAACTAGACAATGTTGCTAAATTAGAATGGAAACCTATTTATGAAAAAGGTTTTAAACCACTAACTACCTTTCCTGTTAAAAATGCTGCTGGTAAAATAGTGAGAGCTGTTGGTAAACAAAAGAAACCATTAGGTTATTTAAAAGCTAATGATTTTAAGTTTATTAATAATTATATGTTTCCAGAAATGAAAACAATTAATATGCTAGCTAAGGCTTCTGGCTACGATAAATTTACACGATTTTTTAAAACTGCGGTCACCGCTTGGTTTCCAGCCTTTCACGTTAGGAACTGGATTAGTGGTAATGTTCAAAATTATTCTGTATTAGGTGCAGAAGCATTAAACCCAAAAAATATATTTGGTAATGGTTTGGGTATTATGAGAAAAACTAAAAAAGTTTTAAAGTTTAAACATTGGACTGGTACTGGTGAGGATATGTCAAAAATAATGAATGAAAACTTTAGAGGTGCTTCAAGGTATATTTCAGACCTTAGCGATTACATTGATGACTTGGGGACTAAAGGATTTAAGATAAAATCTAAAATACAAAAACTCAACCCACGACAGATAGGTAATTTTATAGAGATGTGGCAAAAATCAACTGCTGTATCAACAGCACTTAATAAAGGTAAGACACTTAAAGAAGCGATTAAGCTAGCAGAACAAGCTGGGTTTGATTATACAAAGATTACACAATTCGAGAGTAAAATAATGAGAAGGGCTATACCTTTTTATACTTTTGCACGTAAAAATGCAGAGCTTCAGGCAAGAACTTTTATTAAAAACCCTAGAAGGATTCTTAGTCAGATTAAATTTACTAAAAATCTTAGTGAAATATTTGGTGGTGGTAAGCCAACAGAAGAAGATTTAAAAGGTATTCCATCATGGGCTTTAAATAGTCTTGGGTTTAAGATTGAAGGTAATAGATTTTTAACTAAGTTTGGATTACCGTTAGAAGATTTTGTAGAGCGTGTTGCAGCACCAGGCAAGACAACACTGTCGTCATTGAATCCATTAATTAAATTTCCTTTAGAAGTCAAATTGGGACGTGATTTTTTTAGAGAACAAAAAATAATAGACATTAAAAAAATCTCCCCAGTTAGTGGAGAGATAATAATGAATAAGGCACCGCAATGGATGAAAGATTTTATGAATGTGAAAAAGATTGAAACAGACTATGGAACAAAATATTATGCGTCGCCGAAGTCATTACATATATTAAGAAATATTCCAACTGCTAGATTTCAAGGCACACTAGAAAAGATGTTTGAAAACGACAAGCAGTCCGTAGATAAATGGTTAGCATTTTTAACTGGTGCAAAGATTTATGACATAGATGTAGAACTACAAAAGTATTTCACAGACCGCGACTTGCAGAGAGATATTGAAGACCAACTATTACAAATTGGTGAAGGTGCTAGGTTTGAAAGATTTTATGTTCCTAAATCACAGAAATAATTAGTATCCGTAGTAGTAACCAGGTTGCGAGCCATCACTATGATATGTTTTTAATTCAATAATATTTGGGTCTGTATTAGGACCCGTTTTTGTTGCCCATATACAGATAAGAATAAAAATCCCTATCATCAATAAGTACCAAATGAATTTTCCTGTTTTGTCAGACATAACTTATCTATTTCCTTTCTAATAAATGATTGTTTAACATTATCCAAACAATCAAACTCGTAGGTGTAGAACACCTTTAATAAGAATGTCATTCTATCTAATGGCAGTTTTATTTTATTATAATCATATATCTGCTTTTCTGTCAAGTATTTAGTCATAAACTTTGTTTTATAATATCACCACAGTCTATACAGAAAGTTGTTAAATCTTCGTGACGTTTAGTGTCTGCTATCACTCCCGAAAACCGAATTCCACACCGCTTACAGAAACTCTGTGGTTCTTTCCAGCGTGTCACTAACTTAGACTTTCTATTTTTATGATAATTCTGTTTGGCATATTGTCTAGTACAATCCTTACACATACCTTTTAACCCGTCTTGGTTATTATTATCAATAAAAAATACCTCTGGCACGGCCATCAATAATAGTTTACATTGTCGACAGGTTTTATAAATCATTTAATTTGTATCTTATCAAACGCTATTTCTTTAGCGCGCTCAATACTTAATGATTTTTTGTTGCCTAGTAGGATTTCTGTTTCCATAACATCGACATCTATCATATATACTGTTTTGTTTTTGGGGTATTGAAATGAAATCATATAAAACGCAGGCACACCCTCAAGACAGAAAAGGTCAAAAGGTTTAGCGGTCATTGCGTCTATATCGGAAATCTTATACAATAACCGTTTATGTTTCACAATTTGAAGTGCCACAAGCTGATGCCACCTATCTTTTATATTCGACTTATAATTTAATAACCTTGTCGGTGTTTGTTTAACTTCAATCGCACACGAACCATATTTATTGAAGTGTTGCAAATACTTCTTAATCTCCGTTGTTATTTTTTGTTCGGTCTTTTTCATATTATATAGTTAATGATTTATTGATTGACCACTTTAATGTATTAATTCTATTACTTAATGTTGAACGTTTAATATTTAATTTTCTAGCCCATTGTGTTAAAGTAATTGTTTGTTTGTTAAATGTTAATAATCTATTTCTTCGTGTGTTATTACATTGTTCTTTACCTGTTCTCCATCTACAATTATTCTTTTCATAATTACCATTGTTATTAGTTCTATCTATTGTGGTTTCCTTTTCTCCAAATTCTTTTATGTGTTCTAAATATGATTCATACATATCATCTTTAAATTCTTCAAACGATTTCCAAAGATTTTTTATTCCACGACCACCATACATGTAATATTTAGTATTACTTTTTGTATTACATCTACCTTTGATGCCACAGTATATATTATAAAATCTTCTATATTTAATATTAATTGTTTTATTTAAACAACCACACGCTTTAGTATGTCCTTTTCTTATATTTTTTCCTAGTATCGATTTGATAGTTCCACAATCACATTTACATAAAAAATAAGCATTACTATTTTTAATTCCATCAAACTTTATAACTTTTAGTCTACCAAACTTTTGACCAGTTATATCTTTAACTCTTTTGTCCATACTATTATCCCTTCTAAACAACAACAGCACCCTATTTTAAATAGGATAATTCGGGTGAAAAACCTATCTAAAGATAGAGTGCTGTTGTCCCGAATTAATTATTATATATACACTCTAACATATATTTTATTTTTTGTAAAGAGTTGCATGAAAATCTTCTTTTTTCATTATACATTTATATACTTCTTCATCAACATTATCCTTGACAACAAAATAGATATATAAATTTTTCTTTAATTTATTTATTCTCGATATTCTACCTTGCATTTGAACAGCATTTTTTAATGACCAGTCTAAACTATAAAATATCATCGTAGGAAATGTTGGTGCCTCCCACCCCTCACTGCACGCGGCGTTTACAATCAATACACACTCATCCTGGTTATTGGCTTTCTCAAGTATCTCGTGCTTGTTTTTTACAGCACCGTTTATAACATATACGTTATCATTTATGTCAGCGATTTCGTCGCGGACATAAGTGATTTCATTATTATACCTGCAAACAATAATAACCTTTTTATGCTCTTGCAATAAATCTTTCAATCTGTCAAGTTTCTCTGACTTGTAAAATTCATCTTTAGTATAGCCATCACCCTTTTGTGTGCCACCACAAATCTGATGTATCTTAGTCCAACGCACAATAGGTATGACATCTATGATGTTTTTTATTGCACGCTTCTGCGAAGCGTGTAATCCAAAGTATTCTGTCTTGAATGTTTGCTCTGGTAAATCCACACACTCGTCCATACGCACCGTGTTGCCAAGTTGGTTGACAAGTCTAGCTACAATATCTTTTACTGGCTCTCCATTTATATTTTTCTTTGGAACTGGTACCCTACGATTACCCATTCTAACGTGATTGAAGAAATAACTATTCCATTTGTGCCACTTCCAATCTTTACCTAATATAATACCAAGCGCAAAGATACTCCAGACACTAGACATAAATGGAGTAGCAGTTAATCCATATATATATACTATTTTATATTTTCTAATATATGCAACTAATCGTTTATGCATCTGTGATTTATATCCTGAAAAATAATGGATTTCATCAATTAATAAACAATCATATTTTGGTAATGTATCAGCTTTTTTTTTAAATTCTTCCTTTGTTAGTACCAAGTGTCTTGTCTGTTCCTGCCATTGTTTTTTTAATGATTTTGGAACAATTATTAAAACTTTCCCTTTTACAAGTTTTAAAGATGCAATAGTTTTTCCAGTTCCTGTTTGCCAAGCCAAAAGCCATTTATTAGGATTTCTTTTTAATAGGTCTAACTGGTGTTGATATAGCTTTATTGATTGACCATTCATAATTTAATATTCTTCTTATAAAAGTTTCTCTTAACATGTCTAACCAGTAACTTCTTTTGTTTTTAGTTAAATGTAATTTTGTAACCTTTAATCTATTAAATTGTTTATTAGTTAAATCTTTAAAATTATGTGGTTTTGACATATATGTAATGTATTAATTACGCTACACCATAATTATATATTACATATATTAATTTGTCAAGTTTCATAAGATTTCTATTAAATCATCGATGTGTTCAATATAGTTTGTTACAGGTGTGATATGTTTAGTAGCTCGATGTCTGCAGTAAACCAACAAATATTTTAAAATATTTGCTTCTCGTTCTGATAAGATTAATTTGTAATGTGTTATTTGTTGTGAGTTCATATGTTTTTTATTTTAATATTAGCACAATAGTAGCACCTACCGCGTTTATCGTGTCGTAAATGTATACCTTTTTTACACAAAAATATTAGGACTGTTCTAATTATTTTTATATTCATAATTTCCATAAAATTATTTGTTAATATATATAGCACTAAAACCATTAGTCAACATATCTAAAGCCACTATATCTCTTATTTCTTCCATTGTACCAACAACATAATCAGATTTCTTTGGTCTACCTATGCCTTTGTAGCTTGATAATCTATGTCTTACTTTAATCTTTTGGAAATCATCAAATAATAGCTTTGCTGTTTCGTATTTAGTCATATCAACCCTTTCACAGCTGTGACAAAATCACAGCTATTAATTTTCATATAAAAATCAATTACATCGGAACCCACGCCACAACCATAACAGTAGTAGCTGTTGTTGTCGGGATAAAATGTAAGAGATGGCTCTTT
>Ga0075122_10002002_pt1 | contig 13829 bp, 22 predicted proteins | sample AntAceMetag02UKB_FD_69790 | JGI IMG/M metagenome (GOLD analysis project Ga0075122, IMG submission 69790) | Saline lake microbial communities from Ace Lake, Antarctica - Antarctic Ace Lake Metagenome 02UKB | ecosystem: Environmental > Aquatic > Non-marine Saline and Alkaline > Saline | place... | reverse complement strand
TATTTCACCTTTTATTAACCTAATATTCTGAGTGCATCTTTCACTCCTTGTTTATTAGCACCCATCAACACAAGCACACTGCCCATTCTACTTCTTGTGTCTCTTTTTGAAAATCTGCTTAGCAGTGACATATATTGACCATAATGATACCGTGTTGTTGATGGTGAATTTTCAATCTTATTTATTTGTGATTTTATACTATTGAAATCTTTTTCACCCAATGATTGTTTTAGCCATTGCATTATTTCTGCTTTACTTTTTGCCATCTTATTTCACCTTTTAATTATTTGACTATAACTTTTCTTTGTTCCGAAAGTGCCGTTATAAACTCTTGACACCATTTTCTTTCTTTCTGGCTCACTCATATTATCATCTCTTGCAATATCTATGCTATTATCTCCTAAAATATCTCTTGCTAATACTTTTTCTTTTCTTGCTGTTAGATGCTCACCGGTTGCCCTCTCCCACTCATCTAATGAGTTAGATAATATGACATATAACTTGTCTTCTGATTTTGTAAGTCTTGTATGCTTTCTTGTTGTCATTCATTTCACCTTATTATTTTGATTTTTTAGCTGTTGACCAACCATTGTACCTTGCTTCTTTAATATCTTCTACAGAGTTAAGTTTTTTAAGTTTATGTTTAATTATTTTATATGGGAATGTTTTAGACATTATTGGCACTGCATAATAGTAATTGTGTGTCTTTAACTGTATTCTTGTGCCCATCTTATTTCACCAAAATCCTAATGCCTTTCCAATTTTATTATTAATACTAATCAATTTCTTTCTTCCTTTATCATCACGTTGACTTATTAATGATTCCATTCTTTCAATTCTTCTTTTATTTGCATTATATTGATATTTTGCTTCTTCATCCGTTAAAGTTATCTTTGCCATTTATTTCACCTGTTTTATTTATCCATATATTTTAAAATCTTATCAATTCTTTGCTTTGGTGTGTCACTTGCCCTGACGCCCATAGTCCTAAGTTTAGATCTAACACTAGCTTCAGTCCTGCCAAGATTTCTTGCTGATAGTCTTACATATCTACTAAATTCTGTTCCTTTTGCCATTTATTTCACCTTCATTCCCACTTATATGTCTCATCTATTGCCTCTTGCTTAGTCCGGAACCAATATTTTTCTCCAGGTGCTATATACATAGCATAACCTTCACTATAAACAGGTAAATAACCCATTCTGTCAGTGACTGAGCACCGTCCCTTGACTACCTTGTAGCCTTTTGCTGATCTTTTATGTCTTACCATTATTCTTTTGCCCAAATATATTTATAACTTTCTTTGGTGTTACTACCAAAATCATATTTCTTTTGACCGTGTCCAATAGGTTTCTTTGCATCCACATCTTTTAATGACATGTAATACTTACCAATTAACATTCTGCCCATTGACTTAAAGCTAGCACCGAACCCACCTTCAACTTTCATAAACCTACCAATTGGGTCGGTTGTGGTAACAGACGGAATTATTGAAATCCTGTTTGGGTCTTTATGTTTAATGTAACCATGCACAAACAAAGGTGGATTAAACTCAACAATCTCACCTTCTACATTACTGTGACCTTTTTCTTGCCATTGTTGTTTTGTATATTTTTTCCATTTTTTTGTCATTTGCTTCATCTATCCTATTTCAATACTGTTTGTATTTAAATATTTTTCTATTCTTTCTTACCAGACCACATAAAATCATACCATCTTGGCTTGTACTCTAAATCTCCAGTAAATCCTACTTTATAAACATACTTTTTTTGCATCTTGAATATTCCAAATAACTTTGCTTCATCAGTACCCTCTATCAATACACTGCCATCAGGCTGATCAATTGCAATTGCATCATTCAACATATTCAATCTTTCTCTCTGCTGTGTCTGCAACTTACTCATTGACATTTCCATACTCTCTCTCTGTTCCTGGTATTGAAATTCTACCATAACATTATTCATACCCTGCACTTCTGCAGGATCTCTATGTTGTGCAGCAAATACTGTACTGACCAACATCAAACTCATTAATAACCACATTATCTTTTTCATCTCACTTCACCTTATTTCTTGCCATATATCTGGCATAATCATATCCTTCTGTATCAACATAAATTTTTTGTCCTCTATCAACATAAACAACAAAATATTGCGGAACACTTTTCCTAAATATTTTATCAAAATATTCTCCTTCTAATAATAATGCCAACTGTCTAGTAGACACTTTAATTTTTTTTGCTCTTCTTGGAAAATCAGTTTTAGTCACATCAATAGATGGTAATTCATTATAACTGCCTATAAACTTTGCTTCTGCTTCATTTGTAAATATTTTCATCTTTTTTCACCTTTTAATTTCTTTTCATAAAACTTTTAGCATATATAATTGCTCTGCTCCTATCTTTAAATTTAACTGAATTAACATTGAAATTTGGATGTGATGAGTCTACTGCATATCTTTTGTCATCTACATTAGACGGCACAATTATTCTAACTATTGATATTGATAAAAAATGGTTTCTCTTGTTCCAAATTAACAAGCCTTTTCTTGACTGTTTTTTTATCCATCCATTAATATCTCTCATCCTTGCATCACCTTTTCACAAAAAATGACTCAATTGCTATTAAAAATATTGCAAATATAGCCACCACGGCTTTTATTCCCTCAATAGCCGGTATGTTTAGTTGCTGTAAAGCTGGTATTGGTAAGATCAAAAGCCCTATCATAAAGCTTAAAGCACCGACAACTGTTGTCATCAAATGTGCCATCTCTTCTGCATCAATACCATCACTAAACTTAACATAAGACCAAGCAGCACCTAACATAGCTAGCCCTGCACCTATGACTGTAAATATAAGGCCGTTAACCCACGGACCTATGTCATAGCCAGTGAAAGCTTGGATCACTACAGCTAAGAATCCTAATATGCTGACTATTGCTAAAAAGTCTTCTAGTTCTATCTTTTTCTTCTTTTTCATTTTTTCTTACCTGTATATATGTATGTTCCAATTGCAACAGCAACTATTGCACCGATTAGTATGTAAAATGAAGCCGGCACTCCGCCTGTAGATATTGTTTCACCAGTTACAATTACGTCATCTCCATCACCTGGATCTACTGGGTCTATTGGATCAACTGGATCAACTGGATCATCTACAACAACTACTCTTCTATAATATGATTTACACCATCCGTCTACACACTGCATATAACTTGGAAATGTTGCTCTATCTCCACACTGGTAAACTCTCTCATCATTAAGAGCAGATCCTGCAATTAAATTACAATCAAAATCAGATTCACATTTAGTGCTTACTATCTGTCTGTCAACACTACTTCCACCTGCTGGTGTGACTTCAAAACTGTCACCGCAATAAGCAGCACTATTTCTGTTTGGATCTGTACTATCAACATTTAAATCATTACATGAATAACATCCAACCCTACCTAAGTTTACTACTATACAAGTACCCTCTTGTGGAATACCTGGCTCTACTATTCCTTGATAAATATTATAATCTTCTCCTGCTTCAAATGCAAGTGCTTCTGTCATTGCAGAATCATAACTGTCACAAGCACCGCCTGTGCTTGGATGGTTACCTATAAATATAGCTTGCGGTTGTAAGCTGAACACAAACAATGCTGCCAACACTACAACAACTGCACTCATCACAACAATATGTTTTGTCTCTATCTTATTCTTCATTATAATCACCTACGTCTTTAGCACAAACTGTGCAAATCTCACTCATTTAGTAGTATACTAAGCCTGAATTTTTGGTGCACCTTTAATCAACAATCCACCAATTAATGTCAACACAAACGGTGTAAGAACATATGTCAACATTCTTACAAAAAATATTGCTCCTAATGCATCTACACTAACCGGTATTATTGAACTCCAAATATGCCAGACTGCACCGTCCGGACTTTGGAAGTAAGTTGAACACACATCACAATCCTTACCAATAACCAAGTTTTGGTAGCAACTGCTTTGTGAAGTAACAATCATGAATGCAAATGTTATGAATAACAATCCAAAAAATTTCTTTACTCCATCATTATTAAATTTAAAAATAATTAAATCAAGGTAGCTAAGAATTAATAGCGAACCTAAAACAATTGCTGAAGTTAGCAGCATACCCCATACCGGCCCAAGACTATCTGTAAACATAGTTACAAATTTAGTTGAGACCAATAATCCTATTACTGCAAAGATTATTGCTAGTACAATGTCCTTTACTTCAAAATGTGTTTTCATTTGCTACCTTGACCTAATTTGTTGGGGGTAATAGATCATAATTACCGTCTTTTTACAACTCTAACTTTGTATCTACCCTTTGAAAGTTTTGTTACTCTAACTTTTCTACGTTTACTGTTAACTTTACGCATTTTTGTTCTAGTTACTCCAACTTTCCACTTAGTCTTTCTTTTTGCCATATAAGGCACCTCCTATTTTGTTTATATTTTGAGCTTAAACTCTAAACCTTCTTTTTTTATATATGTCTGGGATGCTTATCTTTTCTTTACCCCAGTCTATTTTAATGTCATATTGTTGTAGAAAGTCTACTCCCAATACAACTTTATCTGGCACTGTCGGCAATGCAACAAAAGTTGGTGTAAATGTACCACCGTTCAAAGTCAACAATGCTGATGTCAAATATCCTTTACTTTTTTTACCTTCTATATTAATGCCACTTGCTGATCTATATTTAGGCAGTCCCAATTGTTTTACTAATTTTGAATCAATAACACTTATTGTGCAGCCGCTGTCAATCAGTGCTCTGACTGTAATTTGCTTTTTAGTGCCTCTTATTTTTACTTTGATGTATTTTTCACTCATGTCTAGTCATCCCAGCCTGTCCATTTCTTTAATGCTTCATGTGCAACAACATCTAATATTATTATTGCAATAAATATTAATGCTACTGCTTTCCACATTACAAAATTATACTTAGCTAGCATGTCATATAAAAACCACAGTCCAACTGTAATAAATCCATAATGTACCCATAGTTGCCATTTTGTCTCACCCTCTTATATGTATTCTTAATGCTGTTTCTGCAGCTTTTTTAGTTTTAAACTTAGTTCTACTTATCTTTGCTAAGCCTGGAACTGAAACTTTATAACGTTTTACTCCTAGTTTATAAATATTGCCTATGCCGTGTGCACCGCTTTTATATTTAAGAAAGTATGTCCAGCTCCATCCTTTTTCTGAATCCACTAATACTATTTTTTCCATTTGTTTCACCTATTTGTCTATTGTTGCTTTAAACACATACATTGCTACCAATGCAGCAACTATCATGTACCAGCTATCTAATATAATGTTTGCTGTAAATATTGACACAGCATAACCAAGTATTGCTGGTATAATTAGTAAGTATGGGTTTGCTGTAAATAATGATGGTAACCAAATGAATGCAGCTATTGTTAATACAATGGCACCAACTAGCCCTACAATTGCATCTAATCTACCGTTGCATCCAAACAATCCAACTATTGGAATTTTCTCCCACCAATTTTTTGGCTCACTACATGCCAGCACTCTTAATGATAAATCTTGTTCAGCCATACTGAATGCACCCATTATTGCAACAACTGCTACAATGACTGCAATTAATAAACCAAAGCTTACTAGCATTGCGGTCTTCTTGTCAGGTATGTAAGTCATTGCCATAAAGATTAACATAACACCGCCACCGATTGTACCAATTATTGTCCATAATTCTTTAGATATTCCACCAATGCCTTCTTTTTGACATGCTTCACTACATCCATCATCACTTCTTAAATTTCCGTCATCACATTCCTCTCCAGCATCTACTTTACCATCACCACAAGTTGCTGGGACTTCAATTTGACAAACTGAATTACAGCCGTCTCCACCAGCATTATTTCCGTCATCACATTCTTCATTAGATTGTTTAATGCCGTCTCCACAGTATTGATCTGGACCACCAACACAAGTGTATGTTCTTGTGTCACATGTTTGTGCACCACAATCACTACTACTACAACACTCAACTAATCTTGAGGATTCTAATCTACATGTTCCAATGTTATTATCATCTTTATCAACACACCTGTAGCCTGCACTCAACTCTCTATTTCTACAAATACTATCTCCTTCATCAGGACAATTAATATCACTAATACAAGTGTTGTCATCTGTAAATAAGTCCCATTCATAATTATCATTACATACTCTGTCTGAATGTAAAGTTGCTACAACTGCACCAGGACAACACAATTCTCTTGTACCGCCTGATCTTGTCTCTGGATAGATATATACTTTACCACTTTCCATTTCTAATCTTCCAGCATCATAAACTAATCCTGCAAAACAAAATGTATTTGTGTCTGCATCATATATTGTTGCACCACCGTGTGCACCAGCATCATACTCAACATCTTGCCAGAACTCTAAATATGGTGCTGTATTAGTTGCAGAATCAAACCCAAGCTTATTTATACTAGTTGCTAATAATTTGTCTTCCCAAATTAATCTGTAACCAATATCTTCAATATCTGGGCAGTCTAAATTACATGAAGTTGAACAAATAACTGATCCTGCTGGATCTTGTGTAGTAGAATAAAGTCTAATTCCCCACGGAATCACACTATATACAAGTGTAGATCCTCCAAGTGGTTCCCAATCTCTAAATATTTTCTTTTGCTCTAAAAATATTCTTACAGACTGAGTTTGTAAATAAACACTGCCTGGATAGTTAAATACTTCAACACCAGTCCCAGGATCTGTTATTGGATCATATTGAGCTGAACCACATGATCCGCCCACATCACAAACATACCATTTTACTCTTACATCTCTAAAAGCATCATCCCAAAAATCACGTGGAACTTCAATTTGAATATCTGTTACTGTATTGGAATAAACTCCGACAGAAGACTGTGATATCCAATTACCGCCTACTTCTAAAGGCACTCTTGGACTTGTTGCATCACCTGATAATGGCTCACACCTGTATGATGCCATGTGCGGTATTCTTAACTCTAACTCTTCATTTGGTGCTAAATCATATGCTGCCTGTGAAGTTAGTCCATAGAACCCACCACCAACAATAACTAATCCTAATAGTATCCAAAGTATTATATTTGTCTTCATTTTATTCCTCCAGAGTAGTAATTAATGTATAAGAAGCAGTGATTTTTACATATCCCATATATCTCCATTATGCACCGACTTTATCCTTTACAACCTTTAGCAGTTCATCTCTCCGTGTTATTGCAGCTTTCTTAGTCTTGTACCTGCCCTGGTAAGCTATCATTCTCTTTGTCTTACCACCAACGGTAATTGTACTAACAATTGCTACAGAATATAGTTCTTTCTTCCTTTTAGTCTTAATTTTTGAAATTTTTACTTCTATCATAGTCTTATCCTCCCATAATTGATATTTAAATTTTATTATTTATTTTCATTGAAAACATATACTAAATTTTCAAAGGCATTATTTGTTACTTTTGGGCAATTTAAACAAACCAAAAATTGCACCGCCTAATGCCAGGATGAACATCACACCAAATATAACACTGTTTGCAGCTACTTCTATGCCAAGCGGTATTGCCAATAGGATCCAGACAAGTGCTGTTATACCAAAAGACACTAAGAATAGCTTAAGTCTGCTAGCCTTGCCCCTGAGATCTACTACATTCTTGTATAATAAGAACCGCACAATAACAAATACACCAGCCAGGAACATTAAGCCAAAGAACGGTATTTTAAAGTCTATAACGCCGGGGAACACAAGGAATGCATTTGTGGTTAACATCTCTACTTTAGTACCCTCTTTCTCAAACACAATTGGGTATGTTATTGTCCTAACTATGCCCCTTACTACACCGGAGAATATGTTGTTCCAAACCCTCAATTGTAATGTCTGCACACTTCCATCTATTCCCTCAAATGTTAAGAAAACATTACATTGTTCAGTCTCAAACTTAGCTGGAATTTTAAAGTTGAATGTGAAAGTCATCCTGTCAAACGGATCTACTGTGTAGTAGTGTCTAATTGGAATTCTGTCCCCCTCAAAGTTATCTAATATTCCACACTCATCCTTGACTATAACTCTAACACTAGCCTTTCTTGTGGATGTACTTATAACATCAACATTGAATGAAATCTCATCTCCCCTTGTGGTTAAAATATCTGCTAAGTCTCTTGGGGTTGTTGTGAATGAAGCATTTGTCCCAGTTGATAGCGGGGACTCAACTAACCCACCACCCGGACTCCCACCCGGTGAAACCGGCCTTGTGGATGAAGTAAATATCAAACCTGTGCTTAAATTGCTACCCATGTTTCCACTTTGATCTTTACAATAGAAACTAAACTCATAGACACCAACAGTGCCTGGAGTATAAGTCTTAATGTATGCCGTGCCGTTGGTGTTGGTCATAGTATAATTATATAAAGCTAGATTTGGGTCTAAAATTTCTACATACGGATAAGCAGGATAAATTAAACTCATTGCATCTTCACAATATGCAGTAATTGTAAGCACATCATCACTATAGCCTGCTGTTGAAGATAAACTTAAATTAGATAGCACTGGCGGCAAGTGGTCTAATACAACAACTGTTGATGAGTTAATCCAACTAGTTGCATTATCAAATCCATCATAAACCATGACGCCGCAATACCATTCTTCATAATCAGAAGTATTATCTGCACCCAGCACTTGTGCTGAAACATTTTGATTAATCCCAGATTTAAACCACCTGAACCAAGTTGTGACTGCAGAGTCTCCATCTGCATCTCTAAAATCATGAGAACAATTAAGATCATTAGTAGCATTATTAGGTGCCGGCACTACTGAAACATTCTCTATTACTGGCAGTCTGTTTGTGATTGATAATGTTGTGCTTACAAAACTAGAATAATTATATCCGTCCCAAGTTCTGGTTGTACAATTCCAAGTGTCTCCATTAGTTGTGTTAGCTGCATCTAAAGTAGATATTGTGCTTGTAACTCTATTTAGCAAGCTAGTTGTGTTACCTGAAACCATTAATGTTGTGCCGTTGTACCAGAAATATTCTACAGTTAAAGTATCACTTCTTGATCTCCACCACATTGCTTCTTCATAAAAGACTGAATAATTTAAATATGTATTATTTCTTAATACTTTAAAATCTGTACCATTATAGCAAGTCCATTCAGTATATTCACCTGGTGCTAAATCAACTCCATTGATTCTAAAAGTTAGATTGTCTGCACTATAATCCCAACAATCTGTTGGAATAGATAAATTAAAAGTACCACTGCCTAAATCTTTACCTTGCCATAATGAATTACTGTTTACGCCTGTTGGCTTATCATAATTTATAACAACATATTGCAAGCCACTTGAAGATTCTTGTGAAGTTGTCCAGACTCCATCCCACCCACGGTCACTAACAAACCCATTATTATCATAACTACCTGTATTAAGTCCGCCACAAGCTGTGTCTGCATTTGCAGTCTCTTGATAGCACCAAGTATAAACTCCCTCAGCATCACTTGGGGTTGCTTTACAAACTAGATCATCTTCTATATAACTTGTTGTTGGTGTAATTCCAATATTAGAAATTGTTGGGACATAATTCTGGATTGTTAATGTTGAACTATTAAATGGTGATGAATAATTACCGTCATATGCTGTACACTCTAATTGTACAACTTGATTAGATTCAAAATCAGTAAAATTTTCTACATTCTGTTCTACTGCTTGTGGGTTTTTATTAATGTGCCACCACATTGCTTCTTCTGCAATATTCCTAGATCCAACATTATTTGCATTTACAAACTTCCAGCTTGTTCCATTGTAACAGCTATAATTACCACCTCTTATATAGGGATTTGCAAACCCACTTGACAACTTGAACTTTAATTTATCAACATATGCCACCCAGCAGTCTTGCGGTATTGTTTTGTTGATTATTGGTGTTGGGTCTTCACTATCACCTGAGATTTGCCATAAACTTGCATTTGTTGCTCCAGCTGGTTTAGTATAATCTATATAAGCATAAGAATAACCTGTACCTAAATCTGCTCCACAACTTGTTGTCCAATCTCCATCAAATAAATCACTAGCTGAGCATCCTTCATGCCAATTAGTACTTGTTGAAGACCAATTACCTGTATCTACTCCACCACAAGATGTAGATTCATTTGCACTTTCTTGATAACAATAAAAATCTCCAAAGTTAGTACCAGACTCATTCACTGCACCATCAACAAACAACTTCCAATCATAATTTAAATAATCATCATCTGCATCTGTTGCATTACAATATCCAAGCATAGTACCGTTATAGTAAACCACTGCAGGAAGTATTGTACTTGTATTCATAACCGGCGTTGCAGCCATTGCTCCGGCTAATGAAATTAAAAAAACTATTATACAAACAATAGTCATCCAACTTCTTTTTATTCTGTTTCCCTTTATACGGCTGCTATCAACCTTATTGCTATAATCCATAGTAGTAGTAATAATAATGCAAGCACAAATGATCTAACACTACACTTGAATAAGTACCATAATATAACGGCACTTAATACAATTGCAATTGCTAGTATGATCCAATCCCAGGTACCCATGTTACTGAACACACCAATTGTGTCTCCCACAATTGAAGTTTTTGGGAATGCTTCAATAACTCTTGAAGTTAGACTTATGAACGGTGTTACAGTACAAACTGCCATAACAGAGACTGAGCTAATCAACAATACCAACATTAACAACAAAATTTTATGTTTCAAAATATCACCTGCACTAAGTATGCACTAGCTACAAATAAGCTGACTGCAAAATTGTTAGTAAAGTGAGTTATGAAGTTTACTGTTTGGGATCTAAATATGACTGTAAATATAGCTTGCATTATACCAAATATGAACACTGCTACTAAGCTTGCAAGTATGTAGCCGTAAACAAACCAGTGATAGCCTGTGAACACAATTGCAGACAATACAACTGTTATGATCATTGCAACTATGTCATCTATATCTTGATTTTTCAAAAATGCATATATTACCGGCAGTATGAATCCAAAGAATATTATACTCTCTACTATACCTGCTGTAAGTCCGGATAAGAATGCACCGACAACTTTATCTGTCAAACCTATAGATGCAAATCCTGGAATTGTTAATGCAAATTGTGGTGCTTTAACAAATGCTTGCCCGGATATAGATACTCTTAGCATAATCATTGCAGAGAATAATACACCGAATGCAGCTTGAAACCAGAAATTGTTAAAAACAGGTATGATTGCATTATTTTCATAGCTTATTGTGTCTAGTGGAAGGTCTATATTTTTTCTAAATATTAAATCCAGTATAAGCGGCAAAACACCTAACACTAGTCCAAACCAAATATAGAAAAATAATCTGTCCTTTTGAACTGCATAACCTGGGTTAGCACCAAGGCCAGAAGAAAATCCAATGTAGAAGAAAAAATAGAGGAAATAGACCCCTAATAGGAACAGCAAGTACCTAATCTTAGTTGTACTGAACTCTGTACCTAACGTTTCTTCTCCCATTGTGTTTATTCATCAACTGCTAACAAGTATATTGCAAACAATGCTGCTACACCCATTAATGTGTTGACTAACTTAACTACCCAAACCCAATTGCCGAACACTGCTGTTACTATGTTCCAGCTAAACCAAGTAAGGAACAACCAGTTTAGACCACCAAGGATCAACAATGGTGATGCAATCCACCTCATTATTTTTTGTTTCATTTATTTTCACCTTTTTGTTTTTTGTATTACTTTAAATTGGGAGACTTGAGACAATCAAAAAAAAGAGTCATCTACTACATTGATATTAATGGTGTGTACTGTCTCTCACTCCCACTCTTCATCTCCCACAATCGGAGGGATCCAAGTCTTGCTTATCTGAGCTATTATATAGTTATTCAGGTAAGTATCATCTAATCCTTTTCTTCTTATTAATATTTTTATAAACTTTGAATAATAATAATGATAACATGATAATAAATACACCAAACATGATCATCCACTTAACTTCAGCTATTGCAGCTAATATATCAAAGCTACCTCTTACTCTATATGGGCTTGCAATAAGTATATGCTCATCAATATTTAGTACCAGCACGCCTTCAAACGGCTCAGACTCAACAAACTCTATTCTGTTAGCTTGTTTTATAGGACCGTAATAATCTCTAGCAACAACCGTCTCATTTGTAAACACTTCTGCTGACCATACTCTACCCACATGATCAGGACAATAGAATGTGAATGTTATTGTTTCATTAACTTCATAAACATTCTTATCAAAGCCCCAGGAACAAGTTGTATCTAACTCTGAAGCACACTCTCCATCAACAACAATCTCTCCATCAGCACAACCCAAGAAATTTTCTATTGAGCCGGAATCAAATATAGAATATGCTACAGGACCGCCTGGTCCGCCTGGACTATAAGTTCCACCTACAGTAGAATTGTCAACAAGCATACAACAAACCTGAGCAGTGTAAACACCGCAAGCACTAATGTGTGCATTTGTTTTGTCTCCTGCAGTATCACTATCTAAAGAATAAATACAATTAAACCCATCTGCACAGCTTGTGTTAGTCCAAGCACAACTTGCATATGATGCTGAAGTTTTAAATTCTGCAGTATAGTTATAATTACTCTGCCCTGGCTCTTCAATGTGTGAATTATCTTCTGAGTATAAATTAATGAACGGAATTACTGTTTTGCCTGTTGGTATTAATCTATCTGATGGAGATGAATTACAACACATTATAGAAGTATAATTAGTGCCGGAAGCATTCATCAACTGTGCATGTCCATTAGTAAAATTAGCACTTGCATTATTCATACGGAGATAGCCACTTGATCCTGATGGGCAAGTTGCATCATACCAATCACAATCTATAGTCATGTTTGTAGCTAGTGCCATTGTGATGACAACAGAAAATATAAATACCCAAATCATGTATTGCTTTTTCATCTTCTTGCCCACCAATTATGTCCACTTGTTGCTATTTTACAGCCGGCTATACATTGTGGGATATATTTATTTATTGTCAAGTTTGCATCCATTAAAAACTCATATCCTGATTCCCCAGTTCCAGAAACTGTTAAATTTCCTGTTCCAAGATTTGTATTAGTTGACAAAATACAATTATCGTCAATTACTAAGTTCCAATTAGTGTTTAATGCTGTTGGAGAACAAGAATTAGCATCTCCAATTCTATAAACACGTGTTGATAGAGAAGGTGCTGCAAACCTGTATATATAATCACTGCCTGATGGCTCATAACATGCTTTGTGTATCTCTCCATCAATTGTTGTAGATGAAAATGATGGATTATCAGAATCACATGTTGTTGTGCTTGATAAATTCATTGAAACCCAATCTGTTGTATTCCAATAACTAACACTACCTTGATAATTACCAGTATGTGTAATTGCAGTACTCCAAATTTCAATATTAAACGGATTATTTGACTCTAGTGTAACATTTGTGTTATATAATAAATCAGTGGCTCCAGTATAATTAGCTAATGTTTGTGTAATTTTTGTTGAAGTATCAATACTTGTTTTCTTTGTCTCATTTATTTTTATACTGACCATCCAATTTTTATTTTCATCATAAATTGTCCAAGTTGGGTCTCCAGAACTGGCGTCCCACCAACTATGCCTTCCAGTCTCAGATACTACATCATTTAATAAATAAATTCCATTATCTGCAGCTTCTGCTCTGTCTGTTATTCTCATGTTAATAAAATATCTTCCATTACTAAAAACGTCAGCAGTTAATAAATCTTTACAGAACCACGCTTTATTTGATGTAAGTTC
>Ga0075122_10002001_pt1 | contig 13832 bp, 7 predicted proteins | sample AntAceMetag02UKB_FD_69790 | JGI IMG/M metagenome (GOLD analysis project Ga0075122, IMG submission 69790) | Saline lake microbial communities from Ace Lake, Antarctica - Antarctic Ace Lake Metagenome 02UKB | ecosystem: Environmental > Aquatic > Non-marine Saline and Alkaline > Saline | place... | reverse complement strand
AGATTCAGTTTTGTGCCACCGTTTAATCCCATAGCGGTGTGAAGGGGGTGATCCAGTGCCTGACCATCCATCGCTACACATTTCACCTTTTGTTTTACAAACCATTTGCCAGCTTCTACGCCTGTGCCGCAAGCATAGTGATAATATGCCTTGGAATCGTCGTAGAGCTTGTGCATGCCGGTATCCAGCACAACAACCATACCGGCTAATTCACTGGGTTTGACTCCGGCTTTATCACAGGCGGCGTCCAGATCCTTCGGACCAATCAGCGCCCACGGTTCGACCTCGATATGAAGGCAGACCGCCTCGCCGGTATAAGCGTCGATTGGCATCTCGTGTGTATATCTTGCGCGTCGGCCATCGAATTCATATTCCATCACGTGACGCGGGGCGTCACAATGGGTACCGGTATGCTGTGGCACATTGATCCACTGTGTCAGAACACCACTTTTGGCCATCGAGTGATCGCTGGTAACGCTTGGTTTGGTAAAATACGGCCAACGCGGGCTGTCAACGCTAAATGGATGACTTAAATCGACATACACTTTTTTTCCCATGATATATCTCCTATCTTGAGTATATTTTTGCGACAATTCCGTAACCTATTTTTTTTCATATCCCTGACGCCTCATTTCGGGAGCACTGACTCGGGAAAATACGGCTGCGGTGATAAGTGAAGAACCTGTACAGACGCCGAAAAATGATACACTTGTCAGGATAAGTAAACGGAAAATTTAAAGAAAAGACCTCACTGTGAGAATGCTAACTACAATTTAAATGCCAGAATTTGAATATATATAGTTTAACTTGATATTACAGCTATTTATCTTGATTTCAATAAAGTGTGAGCGTATAAAAAATGCTGATTATTGTCCTGCCGGATAGGAATTTGTACTACTACATGAGACAAACTGCATTTCGCTTTTTCGCAGTCAAAGATGCTGGATGGATTTGGTAAGGCTGTCCGTCGCTGGGCGCGGTTCCTGATATCAAAGAGTAACCTTAATTATTTAGCATCTACTGCGATATCTATTGTAATTTTCTCCTATCGAATCGTAATATTCATTATTGGGCTAAAGAAAAGGGCAATAGTATCTTTATTACTGTAACAGCCTGTAAAATAGAAATATTAATTAGTTCATTGCAAGTGATAAACCTATCTGTCAGAGTACTATTAAAAAGTCCTATATGACAGGAATTCTCTATCCAAAAAGTCATCATTTTTTACAGCTGATGAGCACCATATTTTAAATAGTAAAAAAAAACATATAGTTAAATGGTGCTTAGAAATTCGTGAGTTGTGAAAATTCTGGTATGAAATTTGATACAATTCCATGGAGAAATGCAATCGTTGCATTTCTCCATATTTTTAAATAATGCCCATGTCAAATTTTAAAATCCTTTTGTTGTCAGTTCAACTCTGATGCAATCAGGCTGCGTTAAATAAAGTGTATCTACTGAACGAGTTAACATTCAACTTTATGGCTAGCTAGGACAGGGTATAAAAGTTGTGCTTTAAACGAAGGTCATCTTAGTTTCGTGAGCTTTACGCGAGGATAAGAAAAGCAAGAATAGATGTTCTTTATAATTCAAGAAATAAAAACATAACGGATGCGTACGATGATAAGCTATGAGGATATTCAAAACGAATTTCAATTTCCCAAAGGAACGGTGTTGATTGTAGACGATCAGCAAGATAACGTTCGACTTCTATTTGATATCTTAAAAAAGGAAGGATATGGCGTAAGAATCGCAACCAGTGGCGCTTCAGCATTAACGAGTATGAAACGCAAACCATCTGATCTAGTTCTACTGGATATTCTAATGCCAAATATGGATGGTTATGAAGTATGCGAGCGGCTAAAGCAAGACAAGTCTTTGGCAAATATTCCCGTCATTTTTATCAGTGCACTTAATGAGACAATTGACAAGGTTAGATCGTTTGCCGTTGGGGGGGTTGATTTTATCCACAAACCCTTTCAAGCAGAAGAAGTTGTCGCCAGAGTGAACACGCACAATAATTTGCATCAACTAAGATGCCACCTGGCTAAACAAAATACTCTATTAAAAGAATCCCAAGAAAAACTTGAAAGTAGCCTTGAAGATAGAACATTACAAATTTATAATATTAACAAGGAATTAAAAGAGGAAATCAAAGAGCGGCAGCGTGTTGAAAAGGAACTTCGAGAGAGTGAAGAGAGGTTTAGACGTATCTTTGATCATGCTTCCATCGGATTATGTTTGTTGGATGGATACAGAAATATCATGTTGGTCAATTCGACCTTGTCTGTTTCATTAGGATACAGCGCAAATGAGTTAGTCCAAAAAAAAATCACTGATATTGTTTTTAAGGAGGACTTATCTACATTACAGGACGGTATTAATCAGTTGGAGAAACATCAACGAAAGACTTTTGGAGCAGAGATTAACTGTTATCGAAAAGACAGACAGCTTGTACCCATTTTAATGGGTTGCATTCTTTTATGGGATATTGAAGGCAAGCCTATGAACTTTGTTATATACATGCAGGATACTTCAAAAATAAAAAGCCTCCAAAACCAACTGCGTCACGCTCAGAAAATGGAAGCGATAGGCACATTTTCCAGCGGAATTGCCCATGATTTTAATAATATCCTTTCAATCATCCTGGGTTATGCCGATATATCAAGAATGAACTATATAACCAACAATCAACCAGCGTTGGAATGCAACAGCAAAATCATGCAAGCTGGTGAAAGAGCGAAGCAGCTGATCCAGCAATTGTTGACATTTTGCAGAACGAGTGATCAAGGCTTAACAGACTTAAAACTGTCACCGTTGATAAAGGAAATATTTCAGCTTTTAAAGTCGACGATATCCACATCCATTGAACTAAAACTGGAAATAAAAACCGATTCAGACATTATCAGGGCCAATCCTGATTTAATTTACCAGATCTCAATGAACTTGAGCGGCAACGCGGCTTACGCCATGCAGGGCAGTGGTGGAGAGCTCATCATCTCATTGGAAGATTTGATTGTTAACGACCAGCAACTTTCGGAGTTTCAATATCTTACAAACGGAGAATATGTCAAACTCACATTTCGAGATACCGGCATAGGGATGTCCGAGCAAGCACAGGAACGCGCATTTGAACCCTACTTCACCACCAAACCGGTTGGTGAGGGGACCGGTCTTGGTTTGTCTGTCGTGCATGGAATCGTCAAGGAGTTGAAAGGCGATATCAGGCTAAAAAGCCAATCCGGGCAGGGAAGTATTTTCGAACTCATCTTCCCAAAAGTTAAACAAATCAGTCAGGAAGAGAACCACGCCGTTGAGAATAATTCAATTCCTACCGGGCAGGAAAGAATTCTTTTCGTTGATGATGAACCGGAATTGGCAGAAATCAACAGACGGATGCTGGATAAATTGGGATACGAAGTTCACACTGAAACAGACAGCATCAATGCACTTGAGCGATTTAAAAAGGCTCCTGAAAGTTTTGATGTGGTTATCGCTGATTTGGTCATGCCGAAAAAGATGGGAGATGAGCTGGCAGAAGAAATCCTGGTCATCAGACCTGACATCCCTATCATCATATGCTCAGGGTTCAATGAACCGAGAACCGAGGAACGGTTGAAGAAAATCGGCATTAGAAAAATGATCATGAAACCAATATTAATGGTTGAATTGGCTGTGAGTTTACGAAACGTAATTGATCAAAGCAACAATGTAACGCCTTCCAACAAAATAGATCCTGAATGGGACTTCAACCAAACATAAATCGGATAGAATGGCCAACATATTTATTTTAGATGATGATCCGGCTATCTGTGAAATGCTGACTCATCAATTAAAGCTACAAAACCATAACGTGGCAGTGGCTTTTAATCTGGAACAAGGGATCGAAAGTCTGAGCAAATTAGCACCGGATGTTGTTTTTTTGGATGTATGCTTGCCGGATGGTAATGGGCTGCTGCTCATCCCAAGAATTCGACAGCTCTCTTCTAATCCGGAAGTCATCATTATCACGGGACAAGGGGACCCTGATGGTGCGGAAATAGCCATCAGAAACGGCGCATGGGACTACATTGAAAAACCATCGACTATATCCAGAATGATGCTACCGATGCTTCGGGCACTGGATTATCGCAAAGAAAAAGCAGCTCAAACTGAGCCATTAGTCTTAAAAAGAGAAAAAATCATCGGAAACAGCAGCAAAATAATAGAGTGTCTGGAATTGGTCGGAAAGGCAGCTAAAAGCAGTGCCAATGTATTGATTACCGGGGAATCAGGTACAGGGAAAGAGCTGTTTGCAAGAGCGATTCATGACAACAGCCACCGGAATGATCGAAGAATCATCATCATCGATTGTACCTCTCTACCGGAAAACCTGGCAGAAAGCATCCTGTTCGGTCACGAAAAAGGTGCTTTTACAGGAGCAACAACGTCTCAACAGGGGCTGATCTATCAGGCTGATGGGGGGACACTCTTTTTGGATGAAATTGGAGAGCTGCCCTTGACCGTTCAGAAAAAGTTTCTGCGTGTCCTTCAAGAACACCGTTTCAGACCAATTGGGTCTAAAACAGAAAAGAAGAGCGATTTTCGCTTGATTGCGGCGACCAATCGGAATCTCGAAGATTTGGTCACTTTGAATCGGTTTCGAGAGGATTTATTATTCCGTCTAAGTGCCCTCTCTATTTATCTGCCCCCTCTCAGAGATCACCCGGAAGATATCAGAGAGATATTTTTTCACTATATGACAAAAATTTGCGATAGGGACCATAATAATATTAAGGGGATAACTCCTGAGTTTTTTAAAACGCTTGAGACTTATCAATGGCCCGGCAATGTCAGAGAACTGATCAACACGGCTGAAACGGCGATTACTTTATCACAAAATGACCAGACACTATTTATAAAGCATTTACCGATCAACATTCGCGTAAAAACAGCCCGTCAGACCGTCCAAACCAGAAATTTAGAAACCCCTGAGATACCGACAAAGACGGATATCAACAATATCCTTCCCTTCGCTGAATTTAAAGCTCAATCACTTAATACCGTTGAAATGAAATACATTGTAGATCTATTAACGGTATCAAATAACAATATAAGTGACGCCATGCAGTTTTCTGGACTGTCCCGTTCCAGGCTCTATGGAATCATGAAAAAGCACAACATTTCCGTAAGGAAATAATTCTGCGACTCAATTCACGCCAACGTTGATAGAAGGACGCTTGGCACGAAGACAGATCTGTTTGTAAATCGACGGTAGAATGGAAGTTTTAAGATGAAAAATACACTAGTATCTTTACTTTTCTTAAATCCGTTTTCAAAATTTGGACGGAGATCGAAAAATCAGTCCATTTCAAGAAAACTGACTTTTGGCCTGGTCACTTCGGTAACCGTCATTTCTATCTTAGCTGTTTCCATCAACACCATTTACTTAATTAGAACATCAGTTAAATCACAGCAGGAAAATGCCGATGAATTGATCAACTACCTTGAGAAAACGAGTCAGAGGCAGTTATGGCACTTTGACAGGGAATCGGTTGAACTCATTGGAGAAACATTCGTTCAGGGCGACCACATTGAAGCGATTCGTATCATTGATGCCAAGGGTAATGTGTATTACCAGATGGACAAAAAAAAGCGTAGTGACAATAGTTTCAGCCGCTCCAAAAAAGTCTTTTTCAAAGGAGAGTACATCGGTGAAGTCAGTCTTAAACTATCCAGTACACCATATTTGGAGATGTTACGACAGGTTTTATTCTCAACCCTTATTGTCATGCTGATTGTTGTGGTCACTATCAACCTGATAACAGGATATCTTATCCGGATATTTCTAAGGACACCATTCGCAGATTTGACCGATATCGTGAATAAATATTCAGACGGAAAATATGACTTGCCTGATAAAAAAATTCAATATGTTGAATTTCAAACGTTCAGAAAGGTGTTAATGAAGATGGGAAATCGTATTAACGCCCAGCTCAATGAATTGAATAATACCAGCCGATTTTTAAAAGAAATAAAAGATATTTCTCCGGATGCGATCTTTGTATATTCGGATAAAGGGGAAATAGTTGATATTAACGAGACAGCAAGTAAAATGTTTGGATATACGCTGCCGGAAATGCAAGATAAATCATCCAAGCCTAGTATCACGGACTTGAATCCCATTCTGAGCTATAATCAAATACAAGATCTTTCTGAAAGCAAAGAAACAGAATTGGAATCGATAGCAAACAACTGTTATGATAAAGGATTTCCAGTAAAGATCCGAATCAAGCCCTTTTCAGTGGGAAGTCAGAAACAAATACTGGCTGTCGTAACAGATATCACTAAGCAAAAACAGTCAGAAGTATCGCTGCGCAGTAGTGAAGAACGCTTATCGATAGCAATGGAAGCAACAAGAGCCGGGGTTTACGATATCATTGTTAACAATGTCCGGAACTCCTATTTTAGCGAGCGATGTTTTGAAATTCTGGGTTATACGGAAAACGAGCTTCCAAAAGGAAGTAACATACTCAACTGGTTTTTGGAAAAGGTTTCTGAAGAAGATAAACAAAAAGTGATTGATGGCTACAAACGATTTATCAGTACTGACGTCCCGTTCTTTGATCTCGAAACCAGGGTCCGACATAAGACCAAAGGCTGGGTCCATGTTCGGGTTATATCGAAGGCAGCAGGAAGAACCGAGGAGAATCGTGTTGAACGAATTGTCGGTCTGGTTTTGGATGTCACAAAGGAAAAACTAGCTGAAAACAAACTTCGCTTGTTTAATGAGGAATTAGAACATCTTGTACAAGAGAGAACCAAAAAGTTAGAAGTTACCAATCAAAAACTAGTCAAGGCCAAGGAAGAGGCCGAATCAGCCAATAGGGCGAAAAGTACTTTTCTGGCAAATATGAGCCATGAACTCAGAACACCCCTGAACTCCATCCTCGGTTTTTCCCAACTGTTGGCTCATAAAAGCATGCTTACTCAAGAGCAGGCCGAATATGTAAATATTATTAATCGCAATGGTAAATATCTTTTGGCATTGATCAATCAGATTCTAGACCTATCAAAGATTGAAGCCCAAAAAATGACATTGGAACCAATTTCTTTCGACCTTTACAACCTTTTAGAAGAATTGAGCAATCAATTTACTAAGAGAGCCAATGATAAAAAACTACAATTTATTGCTGAATGGTCACCGTCGATTCCGAGATTTATAAACGCGGACGAAACCAGACTCAGGCAAATTCTGGTAAATCTGATCGGTAATGCCATTAAATTCACCAATGAAGGAAAGGTGGTCTTGCAAATTAGCTCTGACCAAAAATACCCTTCGGAAAAAAATCTCAAACCAAAATTCTTGCTGGAATTTTCTGTCGAAGACACCGGAATTGGCATCGACAAGAATGAACAGAAAATTCTGTTTGAAGCTTTCAGCCAGACGAGTAGCGGTAAAAAACAAATGGAAGGAACCGGATTAGGATTGTCAATCAGTAGAAAGTTTGTCGAATTGATGGGTGGCATCTTAACCGTTGTCAGTGAGCATGAAAAAGGATCGACATTTTCGTTCCAGATACCTGTTGAAGTCGTTTATAATATTGAACCACAAGTATATGTCCCCAATGAAAAGATTACTGGGATAAAACCCTCCCAACCCGAAATTCGCATTCTGGTAGTTGATGACTCCAAAGATAACAGGCTACTGATTGTTAATATGCTGCAGTCGATAGGGTTTATCATTTTCGAAGCATCCAATGGACTGGATGCGATAGAATCCTGGAAACAATGGAAACAGGAAATGATTTTGATGGATATCCGAATGCCGGTATTAAATGGATTAAAAGCTATTCGCAAGATTAGATCTTTAGACATCCATAAGCAAACCAAAATAGTAGCTATTACTGCAAGCTCTTACGAAGAGGAACGCATTGAGATTTTAGCTACCGGATGTGACGAATTTTTAAGCAAACCTTTTCTGGAAATTGACCTACTGGATTGCATCAAACGTCTGTTGGAAATTGAATACGTTTATGAAGACAAAGAAACACCTGCCACGTCGCTTCAAGAGCCTTTAAAGGATGAAGCGAGTCTTTTTAGTATGCTGACACAGTTACCTGCCATATTCCAGATCGAATTGGAAAACGCGATTCTTGATGGAGATGTCGAACAAATGAAAAGACTATCTGATGAGATAAGATCTCACAATCAACCACTTGCTAATCTCCTTCTAAATTATTTTAACCAGTTTAAATTCGAAGAGATCTTAAAATATATTAAAAGCTAAAAATCTTGAACAGTATGAATAAATACCAACTATTCCATTAAAATGGTTGCTTTCTTTTTTTCGGCACTGTTCACCGCCTTGTCTACTGCCAAAGCAAACTTAACCAGCTGTCCACTCTTGCGACACCACTTCAGTACATGATGGTTTGTGCGCATCAGTTATTAAAAAGGTGAAATATTGACGAATATGTAAAGCTCGAGCCTCCCATATAAAAAATTAGATGATTTAGGTATATGATATTGACAAATACGACAATTTTATTGGATTCTTAAGAGACAAACTTTTAATGTGATCGACCGGTTGGACAGATCGGAGGTCGCTTCCGCTCAGCGACTCATTATCAAACTGATTTTATGATGAAAATTGATGCGTTAACTTTAGATATTATCAACAGTATGAAGAAAGGACGGATCCGCTTTAAAGAGATCGCAGATAAGCTCTCTCTTGCTGAAGGGACAGTCCGGTCTCGAGTCCGCAAACTGGAGCAGTCAGGCATTCTGGAAATCACCGGACTGGTGGATCCCGAGAAAATTCCGGGACAGAGTGTTGTCTACATTGGCGTTAAGTTGAAGACAATCGAGCTGGTTAAAAAAGGGGCGGAAATCAGTGAGGTCAAAGGTGTAATCGCGGTTGGCGTGGTGACGGGCCGCTACGATCTGATTTTGACAGTCGTTCTGAAAAAAGGGTTTGGATTGTTAGAGTTCTATACCGAGGAGTTGTCCCGGATCGATGAAATACAGTCAGTCGAAGCGTTTGTGGTTTACAAACATTATAATATTAAAACTCCCTGTGATGAGTGCAGTATTTAGTTTTTAGCGTACTGTGCTGCAGGATTGTACAGATAAGGATAGATTATGGGAGATTCAGCAAAACAGACCCCGCTCTATAACTGGCATATGTCCAATGGAGCTAAAATGGGGAATTTTGGCGGCTATGATATGCCCCTCTGGTATAATGCTGGGCCAAAAGATGAACATCTGGCCGTGATTCGGCAAGCGGGTATTTTTGACACGAGTCATATGGCAGCGATTACGGTGAAAGGCACGAGAGCCTTTGAGCTGCTGCAACGCTGCTTTTCAAAGGATCTGGCTTCCTGTATCGGTCCACAGAAAAAGCAGCTCTCGGCCGGTCGCTGTGTATATGGGGTTTTCCCGAATGAAAAAGGGGGTGTGATTGACGACGCTCTGGTTTACATGAACGATCCCGATATTTATACCATCATTGTCAATGCCGGGATGGGACAAGCGATTTCCTCGCATCTGGAAGCCCATCGTCAGGGAGAAGATATTGAAATCCAGGATCTGACGGATAAAACGGGAAAAATAGATGTTCAGGGTCCAAACGCTGCGAAGATCGTTTCTGAACTGATCCAGAATCCTGATCAGGTATTTGATAAAATGCCCTACTTCAGCTTTAAAGGAGATTTCAAAGGTGAGATAGTCGCGGCTGGTGATGTACGATTAAAGGATGGCACGCCGATCCTCCTCTCACGAACCGGTTACACGGGGGAGTTCGGGTTTGAAATTTTTCTGATGGCAGAGCGCACCGTCAAGCTCTGGGAACTAATTATCGAAGCGGGGAAGTCTCATGGGGCGCTGCCCTGTGGTCTGGCATCCCGGGACTCTTTGCGAGCAGGAGCCGCTTTACCATTGTCTCATCAGGATATTGGGGAGTGGCCATTTGTGAATAATCCCTGGCCGTTTGCCCTCCCGTTTAATGAAAACGGGTCGGGTTTCACGAAGGATTTTTTGGGTGCCGAAGCGTTGGTTGCTTCGGAAAATTCTCAATATACCCATGTTTTTGCCGGATTCGATCCGCGCAAAGTGATTCCTGGAGAGGATGTTATTGTGCTGGATGAGAAGCTGAATTCAATCGGAACCGTTTTGACCTGCGCCACTGATATGGCGATTGACCGGCATGAAGGTAAAATCTATAGCGTTGCCAGCGAGGATAGACCCGCGGAAATGAAGTTTCGGGGCCTTTGCTGTGGATTTGTGAAAACCACCTGCCAACTGCGCCCTGGACAGATTGTCTTTCTCCAGGCGGGCAAGAGAAAACTCAAAGTTGAAATTGTTGAGGATATCAGGCCCAATCGCACAGCCAGACGCGCCATGGGAAAAATGAAATAACACTTTAAATGAACAGACCAGAGGCTGAGGGTGTTACCTTTTACATTCTGCCGTCAGTCTGTCTTTTGCTGAATTAATTAAGGAGATTACCGTGCGATACCTGCCGCATACTGAAGAAGAAGTGAAAGAAATGTTGTCTGTGGTCGGTAAGGCCTCTGTGGATGACATTTTTTCCATGGTGCCTGAAAACAGTCGGATGACGGATGAGTTGCAGCTGCCTCAGTCGATGACCGAATGGGAACTGAATCGGCATATGGACGGTTTAGCCGCCACCATGAGTAGTGCTGACCATACCAAGAGTTTTATCGGAGCCGGAAGTTATCACCACTATATTCCGGAAGTGGTGCCGTACTTGATCAGCCGTTCCGAGTTTGCAACTGCCTATACTCCCTATCAGCCGGAGATCAGCCAGGGGACACTCCAGGGTATTTTTGAATATCAGACCCTGGTCGCCCGCTTGCTGGGACTTGATGTGGCAAATGCCTCTCTCTATGACGGAGCTACGGCTCTGGCGGAAGCCCTTCTGATGTCGATTCGTATCACCAAACGGAAAAAAGTAGCGGTCTCCCAGGCGATTCATCCTTTGTACCGACAGGTAGTGGCGACCTATTTCAAGCCGACGGAATTTGAAGTGGTTGAAATCCCTTATCAGGACAACGGCCGGACCGATCTGGCGGCGATTTCTGATTTGTCTGAGCTGGCATGTGTGGCGGTTCAGTCTCCCAATTTTTTCGGTGTGATCGAGGATCTGAAAGCGGTCAGCCAGAAAACTGAAAATGAAAAACCCCTCTTTATCTGCTGTTTTTCAGAGCCGCTGGCATATGGGTTGCTGAAATCTCCCGGCAGTTATGGTGCTGATATCGCTTGTGGTGAAGGGCAGAGTTTTGGAATCTCCCAGTCATTCGGCGGACCGGGTCTGGGGATGTTTGCCTGCAAGGAAAAATATATGAGAAATATGCCCGGGAGGCTAGTGGGGCAGACTGAAGATATCGAAGGCAAGCGGGGGTTTGTTTTGACCCTCTCCACCAGAGAGCAGCATATTCGCAGGGAGAAGGCCACATCCAATATCTGTTCCAACCAGGGACTGTGTGCGATGACCTCAGCCATCTACATGGCAACTGTGGGGGGTACTGGTATCAAGGAACTGGCACGGCTCAATCGCGATAAAAGTGAGTATTTGAAGCAGCAGCTGCAACAAAAGGGGTATCGGATTGTGTTCGACAGCCCAACCTTCAATGAATTTGTAGTAGATTTAACAGACGGATTTAAAGACCAGTATCAGTCTCTGATGGAGAAGGGAATCATGGCAGGTTTGCCTCTGGCGGACTATTACCCTGAACTGGCCGGGTGTTATCTGATGTGTGTCACAGAAACAATGGATAAGGCTGATATGGATAATCTAATCAAGGAGATCGGCTAATGACTGAGAAACTGATAGCGAATGGAATCGTCCAGGACGAACCCCTCCTCTGGGAAAAAAGCAAGCGGGGGAAAATAGGTTTTTCAATCCCCCGGAGGGATGTGGATTCCTTTGATCTGGATGAGGACTTGATCGGTGAAGGGCCTGATTTTCCCCATCTGTCCGAAGTTGAAATCGTGCGACATTATACACGCCTTTCCCAGTGGAATTTCGGTTTGGATACGGGCATGTACCCTCTGGGCTCCTGTACCATGAAATATAATCCGAAAACCAATGACCGGCAGGCTTCTTTGCACGGTTTTGCCTGCGCCCACCCCCTGCTTCCACAGCGTTTTTCCCAGGGAGCCTTGCGGTTGTTGGTTGAACTGGAGCAATTTTTGTGTGAGGTGACCGGCATGGATGCAGCTAGTTTGCAACAGGCTGCTGGAGCCCAAGGTGAACTGGCTGGCATGATGATCTTTCATGCCTACCACAAAAGCAAAGGTTCCACCCGGCACAAAATTCTGATTCCAGATACGGCCCACGGGACAAATCCCGCCAGCGCGGCACTCTGTGGGTTTAAATCGGTACCTGTCCGCTCCGGTGAAGATGGAATTCTGACACCGGAAATCGTGGCGGAATTGATGGACGAAGACACTGCCGGGATCATGATCACCAACCCCAATACCCTGGGCCTCTATGAGGAAAATTTGCAGGAGATTGCCGAGATCGTGCACCAGAAAGACGGTCTGGTCTATGCCGACGGTGCTAATATGAATGCGATCATGGGTGTGGTGCAGCCAGGGAAAATCGGTGCGGATGTGATGCACCTCAACCTGCATAAAACCTTCTCCACCCCCCATGGTGGTGGTGGTCCCGGTGCGGGCCCCGTTCTGGTCAAAGAGCATCTGGCCAGGTTTCTGCCGACCCCGAGGGCTGAAAAACAGGGTGACCGCTATGGTCTCAACGAAGACTATCCCGACTCAATCGGTCGCCTGCACACCTTTTATGGAAACTTCGGTATCTTAGTCAGGGCGTACAGTTATATTTTAACGATGGGGGCAGAGGGCTTGAAGGATGCGAGTCGCTATGCGGTACTGAATGCCAACTATATCATGGAGAAGCTGAAGGAGACCTACTTTCTTCCCTACGATAAGCCCTGTATGCATGAATGTGTTTTTTCCGACAAGTTTCAAAAAGATGGGAATGCAACGACACTGGATATTGCCAAGCGGTTGATCGACTACGGGTTCCACCCCCCCACCATCTACTTCCCGCTGATTGTCAGCGGGGCGATTATGGTGGAACCGACTGAAACAGAATCCAAAGAGGATATTGATCGGTTTATTGAGGTGATGAAAACCATCGCGGCCGAGATTAAAGAGAATCCCGACCGCTTGCACAAAGCACCCGAATTTGCCAAGGTGCGAAGACTGGATGAGGTCAGTGCAGCGCGAAAGCCGCGCCTGACATTTAATTCCTGAGCCCGGTGGTAAAACCGTAGGTTTTCAAGATAGCCAGCGCCTTTTCGTCGAAAAGGTCAAACCGCTTCAGTGTTTCCGGCAAGGGGATACCGTTGATACTGTATCCCTTAGCCTTATAAACACTGTCACAAAGCATTTCATACGCTTCCCTTCTGAGCTGGACCAGCAAACGGTGTTTCTCTTCGATTGTTTCCGGCATCTGACTCCCCTGCTTCATATTCTCTTTCAGCCATCCATCATAGTATGCTTCGCGATTCTGGTACTCTTCCGGAAACGCTGGGGCCATGGCACGTAATGGAATCAAATCGAATTCACGGGTGCCTTTGCCCTGCCTTAGATTGATCATTTTTTGCAGTAGATGCAGACGCTCAGAATCCTGCAGGATGTCAGCAATGGTTTTGCTGGAACCGGTGGTGGCGTTCAGAAACTCAATATAGAGATTAAATGAGGGAATATTATGAGCCGGATTATTGGTATTTTCAGCCTCTGGGTGCCGGACATCGATCCAGGGGAGTTTACAGAGACCGACCGCGCTGAACCAGGTCCGGATC
>Ga0075122_10002000_pt1 | contig 13835 bp, 17 predicted proteins | sample AntAceMetag02UKB_FD_69790 | JGI IMG/M metagenome (GOLD analysis project Ga0075122, IMG submission 69790) | Saline lake microbial communities from Ace Lake, Antarctica - Antarctic Ace Lake Metagenome 02UKB | ecosystem: Environmental > Aquatic > Non-marine Saline and Alkaline > Saline | place... | reverse complement strand
TGGAGAATCTGAATCTGGATGGCAAGTATGTAACGTTTTTCTCGTGGCATGAGTTCTATTCAGCCGCAGGACGTGCTGCTGAGGATATGACGTATATTCAACGGCTTAAACAACTACTTCGGGAAGCAGATTTAGTATTTTTCTTGGGAGCTTCGACGGCGTTAAATGATGTGGTTGACCAGATTAAGTCTTCTACTACTGGGTGTTTGATTAGAGTTGGTTGATTTGTTAGTTCGTGGAGTGGAGAAATAATAATTGATAATTGATTTATTTAAAGTATCGCCTAGAAAATTGGTAGAAGACATCGAGCTAGAAGAATGCTTATGTCATCTCGGTGCTCCTCCATGTTCTTGGTGCATGGGTTTAACAGAAGAAGAGATTGCCATATTTGATGAAGGTGGGGTGAATGCAGTTTTGTCCCATAGACGGGGAGGAGATCAAGATGGCTGTGAATGAACTAGACCTTGCTCTGATTGTTGATACAACGAGTAGCATGGGTTCTTTAATTGGTTCTGTGAAAGCAGATTTCACTCATGTCATCAAAGAACTAGCCGAGCATGGTAACGTAGATGTACGAATTGGGATTGTAGAATACAGGGATCATGAGCCTGAAGATTATTCCTTTGCTGCCAAGTCTCATGCATTTGTTCCGCTGTCACAAGCGCAATCTATTGTGAATTCACTCCAAGCTAGGGGTGGTGGTGATGAGCCTGAATCAGTTTTTGACGGAGTAGTTGCTGCCGGTAACGATTTGGTGTGGCGTGAAAATGCTCGCCGAATTGCTATCCTGGTAGGTGACGCACCTCCGCATGGATACCATAAAGGCACTTATGCTGGTTACGACCGTTGGCCTGGAGGATGTCCTTGTGGTAAAACCATGCAGAGTACGGCGATGGTTATGGAAGAGGAAGGTATTACTCTTCATGCTGTTGGTCTGACTGTGACGGTGCATGAGGTGTTCACGGAGCTGAGTAATTTAACAGGTGGAGTTTTCTTTGCTGCAAGAGATCGCTTGGCTGTTAAGGAAATTAAATCTCTTGTTGAACGTGAATTTAAAGATATTGTGTTTGACAAAGATGTACTCTCGCTATGGGATGAGGGGATTCGAGACAAGTTTGATATTGCTGCACGACTGCAATGCACGATTCAAGATGTCTTGGATTCGATTGGACGGATGCGTTCACGCAACTTAATCGTTTCGGAAGAATGTGTCTCTACCTAAACGGTATACAGTATGTAGTATGGGTCTTAATGATGTTTCAAGGAGATTTCCTATTTGTTCCCTTGCCTCTACCCTGGCCTTGGCCTTTGCCTGGGCCGTTTTTAGGACAAGGGTCGGTATTCTTATTACGGCGGCCACCACCGGGTTGGCCTTGACCTTTGCCACTACCATCTAGTTTTCGACTAATGATTTTTAACATAATAATCTCCTACGTTCATTATACCGTTGTAAAGAATATTCCTTTGTTTTTGTGATTTTTTGAAGAAGTCCTGATTGGTATCTGAGAATGCAAGGTAATATCATTGACAAAATCCTCTCCTGGTGGTATAATCAGAGTGGAATCTATTGCAACGCAAGCAAAGCGTTTGGCAGAAAGTAGAGGTGTGAAATCTCAGAGTATACTATTATTCAAGTTGAAATGACAGATTCTGATGCCATAAAGGCATCTTTGGAAGAGATGGGGTATGTCTACGAAGAGCATAAAGAGGCTCAGAATTTGCACGGATATGGTGGTGACAAAAGAGCACAGAAGGCTCACATCATTGTTCGTCGTCAACATGTTGGTGCAGCTGCTAACGATGTTGGGTTTTTAAGGAAAGCAGATGGTTCTTATGAGCTGATTATTTCTAGGTATGATCGTGGTGGCAGCAAGAAGCAAGCTCAAGATTTCATGCACAAGATCAAGCAGATATATGGGAAGCATCTCACTTTGAAACAGGCTAGGCGATTAGGATTGAAGGTAATTTCTCAAAAGACAACTGCTGATAACAAAGTGAAGATCAAGCTGAGAGTATGATATGAACGACATGCCAGAAATGCCAGAAAGCATATCGCTAGTTAGCTCTAAAAAAGAACTACCTGAACCGTCTATGAAGGATCGTTGTCCTTCTTGTAAAAAAGAATCGTACATAGATGGTTCTCGTCCAGAGATTGTGAATTATTCTTGCTGTCATTGTGGTGAATATTTCTCCACTTTGATGCCTGTCATTCCAGGCAGACCTTTGCCCGTGTGGGCAAGAAGATATCACCTGCCCGCACCAACCGATGAGGTTGAATCATGACATGGCTTATTTCGGATCTTCACGGCTGCGCTCGTACCCTTGAGAAGTTGCTTGCTCGTATTCATGCAATTGATTCTGAGGCTCAGCTAGTCTTCTTGGGTGATTACGGGGATCGTGGACCGCATTCTAAAGAAGTAGTGGATATTATCCTGGGATTGCCATCTGAAAAGTTGACACTTTTACGAGGCAACCACTGTGATGTAATTGACTGGCTTCTGAATAAACACTCTTTCACTAACTTGCAAGAATACTTATATGGAGACGATCCCACAGATGATTACGTGATATCGTGGTGGATGATAAATGGTCTTCGAGCCACTTTAGAAAGTTATGGAGTCACCTCCCATCTGGTGACGGGGGTATATGGTGGATACAAAAGCATAGATGTGGCAAACGAGTTTCGAGATAAAGTTCCAGAAAGTCACAAGCAGTTTTATAAAACTCTAGTAGAAACTTGGGAAAATGAGACTCACTTTGCTGTTCATGCTTGGGCAGACCCAACATTAACGAGCCCGCTGGATTTTCCAGAGGGCTCTAGTGACCCATTGTGGAAACGATTTAAGAGGCGGGATACAGGTGAGATCGCATACATGGAACCTATTTGGGACAAAATAGGCGTTTTTGGACATACACCTGTCAGTTACTACAAAGCAGTTGCTCCGATCAAAATGGAAAAGATTAGATTGATCGACTGTTGTGCTTTTGATGGGCAGAGCCTTACTGGATACTGCTGCGAGTCAGATGATCATATATCACAGATCACAGTTGATGAAGATGTTTGGAGAAAACGATGAAGTTTGATATAGCGAAGGTAAAGTTGGCCACTCAGCCACTTGCCGAGGTTTTTACAAAACAGCAAATCGAGAGCCTTGTTCAAGGACCAGTAGAAGCATGCTCAGATTTTGCTCGATATATGGTTGGTTGCGAGTACCACGGTCTAATTAGCACCGCTGCTCAGGCTTTTAAGGATCATCGTCCGCTGTGCCTATCTCCTGACCATATTTGGTTGACGATTGCTCAGGGTTTCGCCCAACACGTCAATAACAATGCTGAGGAAATGCGCCATAACTTCGTGAAACACCAAGGCAAGGTGAAGATTATTGTACAGCGTAATGAGTTTATCAAAGGTAGCCCGGAAAACAATTGGGAAGGTGTTTTTGATGAATTTGGGATGCAGATACGAGAGCATGTTGGTGGTGCAACTTACTCTTTAGTTGTGTCTGATTTCTCTACAACTACTCCGACAGACAGGGCTGCATCGGAGATAGTCTTGATGGACTCGATGAAATCGTATTTTAAGTATGAAGTTCTGACACTTTGCGGTATTCCATCAGTGGAACTGGAAGGTTCCGTTGAAGACTGGGAGAGACTTCGTGAGAAGGTAATACAACTTCAGCCATTTATTCCTGAGTGGTGGTACAATGATATTGACAAGGTTGCTTATGAGTTTGTACAAGCGGCTAAAGGTAAAATAGACAAGGCATGGTGGAACTCGCTGTACAATCTGTTTGGTGGGTCTGGTGGAGATACTATCAGTGGTTGGCTGGTAACGCTAATCCCATATGTGAAATCACACTCAGGACTGTATAGTGATCGTAATCCTGCTAAAGCAGATGGGAATGGGTATAGTGGTGATGTGTCTGCTAATGATCTGCCTTCAAGCTTGTCTAAAGTTCCTTTTATATGGCAATATTATGCCGATTGTTTTGATTATGAATTTGTAGCTGGAATCATTGGCTCTACCCAGGGTGCTGATCTTACTCTGCGTCCCAAGATTGGGTGGGCCGTATTGAACAAGGAAAATGCAGATGATACTCCTCCTGTGAAGAAAGCCAGGGTTGAATGTGATGTCCCTATGAGAGATACTACGGTTTTGAGTCCATTGAGCACATCAGCATTCTCGAACTTCGAACGACTGGACATACCAGCTCGCCTGGATGAACTGCGCAGCTTGCAGGACGGCTGGCTCGATGGCCACGGAGTTGCCCCATCTCCGGAGGGACTTGATTGGCTGGCCAACACTTTTGACGATAGATATCCCGAAGACCTTCCGCTGCCCTTTATGTATCCGACAGTCAAGGGTGGCATCGAAGCCGAGTGGTCGATGCCACCATACGAAATGTCGCTTGAGATCGATCTGTCGAAGAAAACAGGCGAATGGCACCAACTGAATATGGATACAGATGACGAAGATGCACGCAGACTCAACCTTGAAACTCATGAGGACTGGAAGTGGTTGGGTGATCGCGTCGGCAAGAAGGGGGTGGCATGACCGATGGCACACTTTTGCTACGCCAGATCAATTCCTCTTGGGTGCATTTAGAGAAGGGATGCGAGTCCGTATTTTTTGCGGAAGATAACTGAATACACTTGGACAGATCATGAGTATGACAATCGCTGGGTTGATATTGTAGTAAGGAGAATAAAATGAAGACTGCTGATGTAGACAAAGTAATCCATCCTGTTAAGGTTGGTGAGATCAAGAAAGATGACATAATGGCGTTTGTGTACTATACTAAAGTCCTCAAGCCCGGTGGCAACGTGCTTGACGTTCATAACATCGATGCCGATATGGATTTCCGGGTAGAAGGTAAGCAACTGATTGAGCGTGGACTGTCTGCGGATCAGTTTGCGGAAGAGATCAAGATCACCAAAACTAGGGCGGCTGAGATTCTAATTTCCTCATATAACCGGCCATTGACGGTCTGTTTTGAGAAGTTAGATGGCACTGAAAGAGTATTGCGTGGTCGGTTGATACGTCCAGAACCTTTGTTGGGTCGTAGTATGGTTGAGGATTTGGATGTCACTAGTAGCCATAGACAACGACTGGTAGACCATCGCACGATTAAATTCCTTATCGTAGAAGGAGTCAAGTACGAAGTTAAACAGGAGAAGAAGTAATGGGTGGTTCAACTTTCCCTTTGTGCCATCTTTCAGGTCATGCTTATCTCACTTGTCCGCATTGTAACGGTATAGGCAAAGGTGATGAATTTGCGTATCCTGGAGAAAATCAACATCTGGATAAGTTGTGCGCGGTCTGCCGGGGTTATATGGAGGTTGAGAAACGGCAATCTAAGCCCGAATGGGTGCTTGTCCAAAACTCCGATGATTTGGTTCAAGTATGGTTGAATTTCCTGGCCAAGAGGCACTTTGGTGACTACGATTCATTTGAAATTCCTTTGGAATATCCTTGCTTGGTTCGTGTGCATACAGAACAAATAGCAGATGGTGGTGGTACGGTAATGGATTTCTTTTATCCCAGTGATGTACCAGATGCTTGGAAAAGCAATAACAGGAAAGAAGAGGTATCTAATGTCACTTAAAATATTAGTGATGAAAAAAGATGGTGTCTGGTATGTTAAGCACCCTCGTCTCGAATGGACAACTTCAGTTCGTGTTGATGGACACGAGGTGCAACCTTGTCGTGATGCCCGATGGGGAACACTGCCATCTCAACCTGTAAGGTTTGACGAATTATGTGCACCACCTCGTAAGTTGACTGGGTTTAAGCGATTAGAACAGTACAAGGATTTGGAATTGCCTTTAGGTTTAGATGTGGGTGAGGACGAACTCCCACATGATGACGAAGTGCATGATAGTGATTTGCCACATGCAAAGTTGCGAAGTATGTATGAACCTGTCTATCATCAACCAAAACAGTTTTGGCAACAGCTCGACTGGCACACTGAGGTGGTTGACCTTGATTGTGAACCGGTTACAAGGACTATTCCGGTTAAGATTGACTTTCCTTATTGTGTCACGGAGTATCCAGAATGCCATCATAAATATCCGTGTAGTTTGCCATCTGATGAATTGTTTTCAATCTTATGGCATCGGGTTGCGGAGGTAGTGGATGCTACGGAGGAACTCCGTCGAAATGATTTTTATAATATTCAGACCTTGACAGTCAAGCGTCGGATGAAATTAGTGCAACCAAAACAGGTCAAGCGAGACGTATCTTCAGTTAATGCTAGAAAACCGAAATATAAAATGTTTAGTGAAGACTATGACTGGCGTATTGTGTTTACTGTGCGGGGTTCATATGCAAATAGTGATGCACCAAGATGTCCAACTTTGAAGGCTGATAATTACAATCAGATGTCGGACAAGGTTGAGGAGTATGTTTCATTGTTTTTAGAGCAATTGGATAGTTCGGTTTTGGTGGAATGTGAGCGTTGTAATGGGCAAGGATGGCATTTAAAAGAGAATTATGCCAAGAAATCCCTATGTCTTTAGCGTAGGGGATGAATTAGCAGTAGTGGAGGGACGCCCCAAAGTACTAAGAGTGGGAGGTGCCGATACTTCTCATCTCTGGGTGCCTGAGCAATACCTCAGACCCATCTTTGGAGGGCTCTGGCGTGAAGCCAGAGATCAAAGTGCAGACATTATTCGGAAAATGATGATTAAGAAAAAGGTGAAATAATGCACACGGCTGTAGTTGGTTTGGGTTTTGGTGACGAAGGAAAAGGCAAGATTACCCACCGATTATCGGAAGATCATGATGTAGTTGTTCGGTACAATGGTGGAGCTAATGCAGGTCATACCGTTGTAGTAGATGGCAATACTTTTAAACTTCATCAGATACCATCTGGTGCTGTAGCTAAAAACGAACCTATGCTTGTGATGACGCACGGGATGGTTATCAATCCAGTTTCGTTGGTGCAGGAAATTCGTACCTTACAAAAATCTGATATATGGATTGAAGAACGCCTGTTCATCAGTGATAAGGCACACTGTGTTATGCCGTGGCATATCGCTGCGGATATTAAGAAGGGTGGCAAGATAGGAACAACAAAGAAAGGCATAGGTCCAACGTATGCTGATAAAGCACATCGATGGAATGCCATTCGTATGGGCGACTTGGAAGCAAAACTGCATAACGAGCAGTTGCAGCGGTTTTTTGCAGTAGATGAAGCATTCCACGGCAAGGGTCTGTGGGAGGAATACTGTGAGGCTGCTGAGTTTTTGCAGCCGATGATACGGTCAACTGATGAGATACTTAGGTCAAAAGTTAAGAACTTTAGGGAAAATATCCTTTTTGAAGGAGCTAATGGTATCCTGCTTGATATTGATTTTGGTACTTATCCCTATTGCACTTCTTCAGGAGTTGGCCCTGCTGCGATACCGCAGTCTTGTGGATTGCCTAATTTTTATCTGGACCGTATTGTGGGTGTGATTAAGTGTTATGCCACCCGTGTAGGTGAAGGTCCATTTCCAAGTGAGATCATATCACGGGAAGATGAGCAGGCAGTTACAGCTTGTTCACAGCGGGAATGGTATAAACATACCAACGATCTGCACCCAAGAGGGTGTAAAGATATAGCTTATCTCATTCGTGAGAAGGGTAGAGAGTATGGTACTACTACTGGTCGTCCACGTCGCATAGGTTGGTTTGATCTGGGTTTAACCCGATATGCTGTAGAGGTTACTGGAGCAACTGAAATTGCTTTGATGCATGCTGATACTCTGGCAGATATCGAGGGGATCAAGATGTATGATGATGGGAACTTGCTAGATATGCCCAGTTATAACCTGGATGACGGAGATACTAAATTTAGTTCTACGTTTGTGGACAAAGTTAGCACAAACTGTGGTCCTGTGAGTATGTACAGTTATGGACCAGCAGCATCGGAGATCAAAGTATTATGAGCTTTCCGTTATAGAAGTCCATTTCGATCCAATTTTGAGCAAAAACATAGGTTTATGTTACCAATAGATCGGGTTTCTTGACTTTAAGGGCATTTTAGGTTATACTATAGCAGTTGATTTGAGTTTCTGTTGACTGATCTTAGGAGATCGAAAATGTCGAGGCAAACGACGCAGAGAACGAAGCAGAAAAGTACGAAGGTTCTGGCACGGGTCATGAAGCAAAATAGTCGCACTTTATATGGGTTTAGTTTGCCTCATCGAGTTGCCTATCCTATGATGTTTTCTGAGGAGTTCACCGAAGACAATCCAACAGGTGATCAACGACCGATCAACAAAACTCATTTGACTAAATATATCTCTAACATTCAGTATAAGGAGGCATTTCGCCCTCAATCCTTGGTGGTGAATGTTGTCTCTGAAACTGCTAAGTTAATTCCTGTGGATATCCCAGAGTCAGCAGAAGAACATGTTTTGATTGATTTTGGCACTCAGCCTCGATGTCTGCGAGTGGTTGAAGGCAATCATGGTAGAGAGGCTGTTGAGGAAGCTGGATCACCTTGGTCTGACGAATGGGATCACAACCTTGTTGCATTGTTTAATGCCACTGATGCGGAATGCCAGACATTGAATGGCGTCATCAATGTCAATCCCAAGAAACAAGACAAATCTATCAACCATTATCTTGATTGGAAGAACGGTATTCTAGATGAAGATCGCCTGATGGTAGGGCAGATTTTTGACCGACTGAATTCCGATCCCGACTCTGCTCTTTATAGACGGGTAAGATGTTGTCACAATCAGCAGCCTGCTGAAGATGATGATGGCGTTGTCAAGTCGCTTGGTTTCTGCGATTACCTTGACAGGTTTGCTGAGAAACGCTCGACGGAGAAACTGGGTGGTTTTTCCACTGTCCCAGAAGTTTTTCGATCGGTGTTTGTTGGGAAGAAGGTCACCAAGTCGGTGTATGGGTTTGTTAAGGCGTACTATAACACTTGGCGAGATGAGTTCTGGAGCGAGTGGCATGATCGAAAGGCATACTGTATCTCTGAGAACCTTGGTCCTCGCGCTTTAACACGGGCATTTCAGTTGTTCGTGTTAAAGTTTTTGCGGAGTAATCTTGAGTTTACCCCTGAGAACATGAAGCAACTCGTCAGTAAGACTGCTGCTAAAATAAGGAAAGATGCAGCCACGTCTAAGATGTGGCTGACTCATGACGCGACGGCTCGCGATAAACATCGTCTGCGTGGTTTTGGTCCAGAGCGTCGTATGATACGCCAAATTCAGACCAAATTGAGTATTAGGTTCCCGAAGAAGAGTAAAGGTTCAGGTTAATGAGTAAGAAGAAGAAGCGGTACTTTGGGTCGGTGGCGCCGGTTAAGATCAGTCCATTAGATGATGCTGTCCATAAGACAGTAGGACTGAGATTTACATCTGAGCAACTGCACAAGATTATGCCTGCGTTATTAAAGGCACAGTCGCAGATTAAGGATGGTGGGTCGTTGATACTTACTGCCCATCGATCAACTAACAGGATGACTATTCTAGTAAGTGAATAGACTCATGTATGGTTTGGGGTCTTATCCTGGTAGTAAGAGCAGATTGGGCGCGCAGATTTTGGGGCGGTTGCCCAAAACGGCCTTTGATTGGTATATTGAGCCGTTTTGTGGCAACGCACCGTTTATGCGATCTAAGTTCCGATCATATATCGACCCAGATAAAACCAACGTATGGCTGAATGATAAGTGTACTGACGTGTTCAGTGTACTACAAGGAGTGAGACAAAAACCTAATGATGCAATTATAAGTGATGTGCTATTGCGAGTGAATAGGTGCCTTAAAGGGAAGGTACAGTCAGAATGCAATAGAGCGATGTCTGATTTGCGTAAGGGATCGTCACCTGCTGCCTTTTTGCTTTTGACCCGTTTAGCAGTTAGGTCTGTTGTACGTAGAAGTAGAACAAAGATATGCACCCCATCCTTGTCCGAAATAGATCGACGGCTAAAACCGTTGAATAAGACCAGGTTGATTGAAGCAGTGGCAACTGCTGAGAAGGTTCAGAAAGTTTCCAATTGGGATTTTCGCAGGGTTTTTGATACTTTGCCCGATAACAGTGTTTCATTTATTGACCCACCGTATTGGACGGGATCGGGGCACGACTGGTATGAACATAGTTTTTCTCATCGAGATCATCATGATCTGCATGACAGGCTTGCTGCTTTAGATGTCTCACGGCACCGTTTCATTATGTCTTTGGACATCAACACTTTAAGTCGATCTTTGTATTGGCGTGACAAACGTTTTTTCTGCTTGACACTTCCAGTTACCTATGGATGTGGCATGAAAACACAAGAATTTCTGGTGGCTAACTATCCTATTTCTTGACTGGGATGTCAGCAATCTGCTTAAAACTGATCTGAGGCGTAATGCCACGTCGAAACCTTGCTTACGATGCTCAGTCGGAATTTTTTACTAAACCCTGAAAAGAAAGAAGAAACGCAGGGCTTTCGATGTATAATAGTATCGGCGTCAGGCTACTTTTCATTTTAGGAGAAAAAAATGAGTATTACATCAACTAGAGACGAATTTAAGACTCCCACTTACAAGAAAGCATCTTATATGATCGAGGCGATCCTACAGACGCTGACGAAATCGGGGAAGCCAACGCATCGCAGCGATGTTATTAAGGAAGCGGCTCGTGCTGTCGAGCGGATGTTTAACGTTTCGCCAGAGAAAGCGGACCATCTTGCAGGGCGATGCATAACGTTTTGTACACGTAAGGGTTACATACAGACTGTGAAGCGAGGATGGTTCGGTGTTATGCCTGCTGGTGTTAAGGCTCTCACCGGTTATATGTACGGACCAATGGCGTCAGCATTCAGAGCATCCGTATACGAAAGCAACGGCAATAGGGATAAATCTAAACAGAAGTCAAAAAATCTGAAGAGACTAAGTGCCTCGGTGAATTCAGGTAAACAAAGCGACATAGAGATTGTGTATTGGGATTTCAAAACCCTGGATAGCTGGCTAAGAGGTGTTAATGGCAACAAAGAAAGCGAGTCTGTTTCACGTTTGAAGAGACAAGTGAAGACTCATGCTAAAGATATGAACACTCGCCAAAAAGAGTTGTTTGTTATCAGGATTCGTGAGTTGGTGGCACAGAATAATTGTGCTAGACTGCGTACATTCCGGCATATGATGCAGGTTAGATTTGACGAAGACCGACCGAATTATAATGCAGTTTTGAAGCAGATCGATGGTATTGCTCAGGATATTAAAGGACAGGCCAGCCCAGAGCCATCTGAAGATATTCGTCACGACATCGAAGAGAAACTACGGGATCAAATCAGGGAAGAACTCATTCAAAATATGGAACAAGATTTGAGAGCAAAGCTTACTCAGAGCGTGGAAAATCAAGTCAAAGAAGCAAAGTTGAAATGGTTGGGTGAAACAAACTGAGATACTGACGCTGATTCCCCCTGGCAAGGCAGGCGGTCTGCTATTCACCGGGGGAATCTTTTTATCTTCGTTTTTGTACGTCCTGCTCTTGAGTTTTAGCATGCTATTCTTGACTATCTATTCTCTCTAGGGTATAATGAGATATGTTAGAAAAGTGGATAGCAAAGGATAAAGCTGATTTTGCTAAGAAAGGTGGAGAAATCAAAGCCAGCCTATCGGGCAAGACCGGTATTCTAGACCACGTTGATGAGGATTGTAAAGAAGACGTGTTTTACATGCTATGCTTCTGTCTGTTGGTGCCTCAATCCAAACAAGTTCTCGCTGAAGCAGCAGAGCAGTTGTTGAGAGATGCCAGTTTCTATCATAATACTATACCACAGGGAGAGCTTGCAGAGCTGTTGATGGGTAAAGCAAGATTTCAGAATATAAAAGCACGCCGACTTCTCCAAGCACGACAAGTTTTCTTAGAGACAGATTTTTGGCCTACTCTGAAAAAGAAGTTCAAATCATACAAAGAAGCGCAGGATGATAGAGCTAAACAGCGAGCGTTAATCTATACTCGTGTCTGGTTGGACTCAAAGATAGACGGTTTCGGCTTGAAATTATCGAGCCATTTCATGAGGAACATTGGCATGCGAGGATTAGTAATTTTGGATTCGCATGTCCGAAATGCCATGAAGGAGAGATATGGTGTTGGTAATCCTGATGACATATTAAAAAAGAGCGAGTATTATGCAATGGAAAGTAAAGTCAAGGAATATGCGAGCAAAGTTGGTATTTCTCTGGACGAACTTGACCTGCTGCTTTGTGGACATAAGAAATAGATGTTAGAGTGTGTTCATAAGTTAGAAGAACGATCAATACCTAAACAACCATGTAATGGTCTTAATATAGAGTTCTTTGGCATATCTCCTAGATGTAAGTTGAAACCACCAGTAGATTGGATACATAATCCAACAGGTACTCGGTGGTTATTGAGTGGCGGTGATATCACGGTGTTTGGCTACTGTAATCAAAATTGTCCTATTCAAAATGGGTTTTTCAATGAAAAAACATCCAATTGAGGTAGTTGAAGCGGCTGCTGCCGAATCTGGCACTGGAAGCAAGAAACGCAAACGAGCACATATTGAGGATTGGTTTGATGATCCTAAAGATTCTCGACCCCGCGAAGAAAGAGAACTGTGGAAAATAGTTCTCTATGCCTTCAATCCGTGGTACAACTACTTTGTATCTACAGTGCCGGGCCTGAATGAGATTGCATCCGGTGCTCGTAAGAGAGCTAAGGTTCGCAAACGCGGCAAGATGATTTTCGATACTGGCCCAGAGACCTACGGGCAAGCACAGCAGTTCGAGACTATGTTTGAACTGCTGGACAAGCTCAAAGATCGAAAGTTGCCTCCTAATTCATCTGAGTCTCGTGCTGCTATCTTATATTGGGCTAGTCGATGCAACAGTCATACCATTGATACATTCCGTCGCATCCTACATAAAGACCTTCGATGGGGCATGCAAGAATCCAGCCTCAATGCCATATACCCTGGCTGGGTGCCAACTTTCAAGGTTCAGCTTGCTCAACCTTTTGACGAAACTAAACTTAAGTTCCCGTGCTACGTTGATCCGAAGTTTGATGGTGAACGATGTCTTGCTTTCATTACCTTCGATGGTGATGAGGCTACAGTTCTGTACTTTTCTCGAAATGGAAATCAATTTTTTAATTACGGTTGTTTCGATGAAGAGTTGGTTAAGTTGTTCAAAGGTGAAGGGTGCATGGTGGCTGACTGCGAGGTTATCAATCGCAAGGGTTTTCAAAGCCTAATGAGAGCACCCAAGTATCACGATCCCAACTTTGATACGACTAATTTGCGTTTGATCGTTTTTGATTTCATGCCACAAACAAATTTTGAATCCGGTCAGTTTGACCAAACGCAAGATCGTCGATACGCTTATTTGAAGAAGTTATTTGCGCGTCCTACTTTCAAGGTGGAACTTGTGGATACTCGACTAGCCAAGGATTGGCAAGAGGCTGAGCAAATTTATGGACACTTTATTGCCAAAGGGTTGGAAGGTATTATTCTTAAGCAACCTGATGGCAAGTATGAATTTAAGCGGTCGTTTGTGTGGGTCAAAATGAAGTCTAAAGAGTCTGAGGATGTTCTCATTGTCGGCATGGAGCTGGGAGATGCTAACAAGAGGTTTGCGGGGAAGTGCGGAAGTCTGATTATTGAGCGAGATGATCTTGAGCGAGGCCCAATTCGGGTTAACGTGGCTTCTGGATTTACTGATCACATGCATAACAATATAATCGAAGTGGATAACAAGATACTCTATACTAAACCAGATGGTGAAGTGATAAATTTGAAGGGTAAGATAGTGGAGGTTACTTTTGATTGTTTGACTGAAGATGGTTCGTATCGTTTCCCACGGTTTAAGCGCCAAGGTGATGATTT
>Ga0075122_10001998_pt1 | contig 13839 bp, 8 predicted proteins | sample AntAceMetag02UKB_FD_69790 | JGI IMG/M metagenome (GOLD analysis project Ga0075122, IMG submission 69790) | Saline lake microbial communities from Ace Lake, Antarctica - Antarctic Ace Lake Metagenome 02UKB | ecosystem: Environmental > Aquatic > Non-marine Saline and Alkaline > Saline | place... | reverse complement strand
ATATCTATGTCTCTGAACAATATAAGGGGGTGGATATCGTTCATTGCCCGACGCTCACAAAAAGCAGAATGGATAATTGGGGTTGGGACAAACTGGGGTATCAAAACGTAGATTGGGCGTACGATGGCTGCCATGGTAATGGTAAAGATGGTGAAAAAACCTTATGGAGAGGGAAAATCACCTCCATCATCGAGCGTGGTAACCGTTATATTATTCAGTATGAAGGAGATATAAAAGAAGAGTTCATAAAATCTACGAATCCCAAAAATCCCATTCAACAGAAGCAAGTACGGAATTACACACAAAGAAAAAGTGCAATTGTATTAGCAACAGATCCTGCAAAAAACATCATTGAAGTCGCAAAAACTGAAACCAACGCCGCTTCCCCACATGGGTGGAATCTGGGTGATGAACTGATGTTTGTGTGTGGTAAGCCTGGTTATGTTGTGGTCAATGTAGGCCCTGACAAGCTTATTTATTATATGAAAGATAAAGTTGGCAAAGAAGTGCAAGGGACTCGTCACACCATATTTCCTTCGTCATTGCCTGAATGAAGATATCAATCGGAAAATCAGGGGGTAATTTGGATGCCTGAGAATAGAATTAAAAAGCGATCATGGGAAAGAGACTAATCGGCAATATTTAATTAGAATATAGGTGCAGAAGGAAAAATGGGAAAAATAATAATAATTGGTGGATTTTGTGTGCTAATCATCTTTGTGGCTTTTATCCAGGTATATAAATATATGACGCCTGTACCATATAATGTGGTGATGATCATTTCAGACTCATTAAGGGCGGATGTGCTCAGTTGCTACGACGGTGAAGCAAAAACGCCGAACATTGACAGGTTGGCGGAAAACGGAGTTTTGTTCAAAAATGCCTACAGCACATCTCCATATACGCCACCTTCCTCTGTCAGTATGTTTATAGGTGAATATCCAGACATTTATAGAAATGGTATCCTGCCGGGAAAAATGCCGTTAGCTAATTTTCGCGTACCTGATAAAGATTTGTTACTGGCAAAACAGCTTAGAAAGGTCAATTACGACGTTCGAAAGGATGTCGAAAACAGGTTGGCTGGACTTTATAACAACCTGCAGGGATTCGAAAATCTTAAAACGTACCAAGATATATCTGACCAGGACAGAAAGCAGATATTAAAAACTACGGGTTTAGAAATAAACCGATATACTAAGATGCATGGCTTTTTGGATTACATTTTGAAGACATCTGAAACAAAGCCCTTTTTTTTACTAAAGTGGATAACAGATCCCCATGCCCCCTATAACCCGCCAGGGAAGTTTAAAAACAAGATTATCATAGATCAAGCAAGGCTGAGACGAGATAAAAAAAACTATTCCAAAATGTCTCTAATGGCAGCAGGCCTTATTGGAGGTTTGACTGACTATGAACAGAAATATTTGAAAGAACTCTATCTTAAGGAGGTCGAATCGGTTGATGAAAGGGTTGGCTATGTCATCAAAGCCCTAAAAGAAAAAAATCTCTTAGACAAAACAATAGTCGTATTTGCATCTGACCACGGAGAAGCATTTAAAGAACATGGTGAATGGGGGCATGGACAGAACTATTTTAATGAATTGGTGCGGATTCCCTTCATTATTGCTGGTCCTGGTATTCGTAAAGGGTTTACAGAAAATGCCAATATATCGCTGTTAGATTTAACCGTTTCATTAAGAGACCTCTTGAATCTTGCCTATGAAGACAAAGGTCAGGGAATCAGCTTTGCCCCATTAGTGGCTAAAAACAGATCCGAACAGCTGAATACGGATAACTGGGATAAAAGGCCAATCTATTATATTGAATCAAAAAATAGAAAGAAAAAATATCAAGATGCAGTGTTGTTAGGTCATCACAAATTGATAACTCTGAAAGATGATACAAAAGAACTATATGACCTTTTGAAGGATCCGCAGGAGCTAACAGATATTTCGTCAGAAAGTGCGGTTTTTATCAGCCAGTTGTCAGAACGGTTAAAGGGAATCAGAAAGGACAATCAAAATAGGCGATTGGAGTATTTCGGGAAGAAAGACCAAGATACAAATAGTGAACGGAAAGTCGACAAAAAAACACTTCAGCAAATTAAGTCTCTCGGTTATTTAAGGTAACGATTATCTTAAAACTGAGGCTCATCATCTATCCCCGTAATAGAGAATTTTCACTTAGTTAGCGTCTGGGTAACAAGGAAAAACATGAAATACAAGAAAATATTGTATGGATGCTTAATGATATCCGTATTATTAGCTTCATTTCTGATCTATACAGGTAACAATGCCGGTAATGAGAGTGAAAATAATAAAAACCCCTCTTCGGAACCTTACAACGTTGTAGTGATTGTCTCAGATGCGCTAAGGGCGGATGTACTTGGTTGTTATGATGGTGAGGCTAAAACTCCCAATATTGATTGGCTGGCGGAAAACGGTGTTTTATTTGAAAATGCCCACAGTACATCTCCATTTACATCCCCCTCCACTGTAAGCATGTTTACTGGTGAGTATCCATATATTTATAAAAAAGACCTTGTTCCTCCAAAAAATGTATTGTTAGGTACACTGTTAAATTTCCAAGTACCTGAAAAAGATTCGCTATTGGCAAAACAGCTTGGGAAAGCAAATTATGAAGTTCACAAAGATATAGAAAACGGAATTGCAGAATGGACAAATAGTTTGCAAGGATTCGAGAAATTAAAAGACCACTCAGAATTGTTGAAACAAGACAAAAGACAGATAACTGAAATTACAGGCTTAAAAGCTGACCAATATCAAATAATGCATAGTTTTTTGGATTATCTGATTAAAACACCAGTAGGAAAACCTTTTTTTGTATTGAAATGGATACTTGATCCCCATGCACCTTATGATCCACCTGAAAAATTTGAGAAAGAGATCAATGTAGACGAGTCCAAACTGTTAAGAAAAAAAACGGTCTTTACAAAGTCTAGTGGGTTTGATGCAAGTAGAGTCGTTGGATGGACTGAGTATGAATATCAGTATCTTAAAGCACTCTATATCAAAGAGGTTGAATCGGTTGATGAAAGAATAGGTTATATTATCAAAGCCTTAAAATCTAAGGACCTTTTTAGCAGGACGATTATCGTATTTACATCTGACCATGGAGAGGCATTTAACGAACATGGTGGATGGGGTCATGGACAAGATCTTTTTGAACCATTGGTCCATATTCCTTTTATTATGACTGGTCCGGGCATTGGAAAGGGGATTAGGGAAAAAACCAATATATCGCTTTTAGATTTGACAGCCACACTGAAAGAGTTACTGAAACTCGATTATAAGGATGAGTATCAGGGAATCAGTTTTGCACAATTGGCTTTTCAGGACAGATCTGAATCGCTGGATATGGATGCCTGGAAAAAAAGACCGCTGTATTTTGTTGAAATCGGGAAAAAAGAGAGTAAATATCAAGACGCATTGTTATTAGATCGTCATAAATTGTTTGCTTTAAAAGATAATACTTATGAACTGTATGATCTTTCAAAAGACCCGCAAGAGTTGAATGATATCTCAACAGAAGAAGAGGAGATAGTTGATCTGATGGGAGAACAGATAAAGAAAATTAGGATTGACAATCAGAGCAGACGATCAAAATATTTCGAAAAAGAGGAACAAGGGACAAGCCGCGAAAGAATAGTCGATAAAAAAACTTTGGGGAAACTTAAATCTCTTGGTTATATACGTTAGGTGAATTTGAAAAATAAAATGAGTACTGAATTGTCGAATCTGTGTTTATTGCTTTGCTGTCAGATAATTCGATTGTTATCTCTAAATATCAGAGAAAACCGGGTGACTAGAATCAAGGAATTTTGACCAAATGATATCTCTTGTCTGTATTTATAATAACGAAGAAATTCTGCACAGACTTTTGCTGAAAAGCCTGAAGAATCAGAAAGATGAATTTGAACTGATACTGTTGGATAACAGAAGTGGTGAATATCCATCGGCCGCCGCCGCTCTTAACATCGGCGGTGTTAAAGCGAAAGGAGATTTTATTGCATTTGCTCATCAAGACATGTGGTTGGGAGGTGATTTCTGGTTCAGCGAAGTGGAAACTCTCATGAAATCGCTGCCCAATGCAGGGGTTGCCGGGGTGGCAGGTACTGAAGAGAATGGAAAAAACAAATATTCTCTCGATGTTATCAGTGAATGGTGGTGGGTAGACATCGATCGTGTAAAAAAACCGGAAGAAGTCCTGACCCTTGATGAATGTCTTTTGATTATTCCCAAGCCTGTATTTGTAAAGCTGACATTCGATAATATCCAATTTGATGGCTGGGATTGTTATGGTCTGGATTATAGTCTTTCGGTCAGAAAACTGGGATTAAAGGTTTATGTGATACCCATATCTTCCGCACATTGCTGTATAAGAGGTAAAGTCCCGATTTGGGAGCTCAAGAATCTGTTCAAATATCAAAAACGACTTTATCAAAAACACAAAAAAAGTCATAAAAAGATATCCAATTGGGTGAGTGAAATTTCACTGAACAATCTTATCAAGTTTAGACTTCAACTATTGATTTGGCCAATATATTCAAAGCTTTTTCCAGAATTAACCACTCTTTTAAAAAACGAGCTTGCGGGTTGTCAGTCGGTTTTGGATCTGGGTTGTGGTTCTTTTTCACCTCTTTATTTCTGTTCCCCGGAGCATAGTGTAGGTGTCGAACTGTTCGAACCTTCGCTGCGCATGGGTTTTCGTCTGGGAACCCATGACCGATTTGTCCAGGCTGATGTTCGAAACATTGAATTCACGCCTGACAGTTTTGATGCTGTCATTGCTGTTGATCTCTTTCAACATCTGACTTTTCAGGAAGGGGTGGACCTGATCAAAAAAATGGAAAAATGGGCCAGAAAGAAGATTGTCATTGTGACAGCGAATGGTTTGTCCATAGCAAAGCCACTCAACGGTAATCCATTAACCAAAATTCAATCAGGATGGGAGATAGAAAAACTTAGAAGCCATGGTTTAAAAGTCAGAGGGGTAGTGGGATGGAAGGGGTTTAAGGAACTGAAAGAGTGTCAGCGCACCATCAGGATCAACTTTTTCAGGGCCAGGATCAATAATCTGACTCAAAAGCTGGTGTTTCATTATCCCAGACTGGCCTTGAAATTGTTAGTGACAAAACAAATCGGTCAGAATCAATCTCTAAAATAAGGGCAAGGTTCCAACCTTGATTTTGTTTTGGAAACGATAGCACATAATGTAATCATCCGTTCACTAATGCACCAGTAAGGTTTTTAACTGTTGATCTCGCCATGAGTGATTATACGTTATCACTTTTAATATCCTTGCAGATCGAAGTTGTATTTTATTTGCACGCCTAAGAAGAAAATTTGAATGTCCAGGATATCGGTTGCTTTAGGAACATTTAACGGAGCTCTTTACCTTGAAGAGCAGCTGAACAGTTTTCTTTGTCAAAAAAGACTTCCTGACGAACTGGTTGTCTGCGACGATGCCTCAACTGATAACACTCCAGCCATCCTAAAGCAATTTGCAGAACAAGCCCCATTTGAAGTCCGGATCAATATTAATACCTTCAATCTTGGCGTCACCCGGAACTTTGAAAAAGCCATCTCATTGTGCACGGGGGATTATATCTTCTTATCAGACCAGGATGATATCTGGTTACCGGATAAAATTATGGAGCTATCGGAGTATTTGGAAAAACGACCGGAGTGCGGATTGGTTTTCTGCAATGCGCTGGTAGTGGATAAAAAGCTCGAACCAACCGGGTCCGATCTGTGGGAGTCATTCTGGTTTACACCCAGAGAACAGAAAAAGACCAATCAAGGGAAACTGATTGAAGTTCTGTTGAAACATAACGTAGCCGCAGGGATGGCTATGGCTTTTCGTTCTGAATTTCGTTCACTGTTACTACCCTTTCCTGAAGTATTCAGTTGTCATGATGCATGGCCCGCTTTGGTTATTTCAGCAGTGTCTGAAGCGGGATTCGTTGACAGAAAACTGATCCACTATCGAATCCACGATAGTAACCATCAATTAATCGGCATTCGACGACTTAAGCTCTTAGACCAGTTAAAAGTGGCCCAAGAACAAATGAAGAATAGTACTTTTTCTGAGCTCTTAACATTATATCAAGCCCTGGAGAAGCGACTTTCCTCCTCAATGAAAGACAACCGGTGCCGTTTGAAAAACAATGTTTTGGGTTTGCTCAGGGGGAAAATCGAACATACACAGAATCGTATCAGACTGCAACAATTGCCGAAATTTAAATTAAACAGATTGGGCTTAATTGCAAAGGAAATCGCAAGTGGGGGTTATTTTAAGTTCTCATATGGGATAAAAAGTCTGGCTCAGGATCTGTTTTTGTAACCACCCCTTCTGCTGCTGAAATCGCCTCGTCTTTCTTGAAAAATAGTCACAAAAATGGACTACATTTTCATTTTTCAACAATCATTCTATAGCAAGAAATATTTAAATGAAAATCTTAGTCACCTTCGAGGATTTGAATTGTCATAACATCAACCTTATTTTTGGATGTGATTTTGAAAGAAGAAACTTTTCCTGCATACCACTGCCATTGGGTGCTCAACCGTATTAGATAGTCCTCATCTTTACCGGTAGGGAGAACGGACATTTCAAAACTGCTACCGTTTTTATCATTATTTTTACGGTATTCAATTTTTATTGTTGTCTGCCGTTCAGCTTTCAATCTTAAGTGCAAGTAATTGCCTAGTTTTTTGCTTTTAATTGGTTTAAAACTCAAAATTAGGGGCTTTGAAGGTGAAATCAATGTTTTGCGGACCGGTTTGTAAGTGTATAAAACTTTTGAGTGACCAACAGGGTCCAATTCATCGAAATTAGCCCAGATGTGAGGTAATTTTTTTAAATCAAAATTCTGGGATAAATTCCCTTGGGAAGGTATGAAAAAGTCGAAGTCTGTTTCTTCTGTATAGTCAAGAGGTGATTTTTGATCTTCTTTTTCTACCCAAATGCTATAATTATCAACTTTTCCGAATGGCCTGTAATGGCCATATATCCATTCAGCCATACGATAACTCCGTATCTCATTCGGGACACCGTCAATGTTGTCCCATTGGTTTCCCTGTTTAAATACGACAAGCGGTATCTGGTTTGCGTTCCTCATTGCTTTGAGTCTTTCAATGTTGTTTTTTTGGATGATTTCAGAAGTGTGATAGAGATTTTCAGTAATAAAGAAAGGATATTTTCTTTCTGAAAAGACATACAGCATCGTGCTGTTACTAAAATCAATAAATGTCTGACCATTTTCTAGATAAGAATCCAGGAACTTGACGATGTTCTGATACTGACTGCGATTTTTAATAATTACCCTGCTCTCTTTGTTTTCCCATTTTTTAAATTCAAAATCTATTTTAGTAGGTATGGTTCCCAGATAATGATTTTTTGGTAGAGAGCTCTCGATTCGGCCCCATATAACACTGGATTTCCCGAAATAGTTGGGAAAGATAAAATAATACGTCAAAAACAGGAATAAAAAGGAGATTCGAAGATGTCTTTTTTCCAACACTTTGAAGATGACTGGCAAACAGCAAAATAGTAACACGAACAGATATGGGGAATATCTTTCTATCAGTGAATGTCTGTGTAAGGACCTGATCGAAAATATGAGACAGATAATAGCAAATGAAGTTAATATTTGTAATTTTCTATCCGGTTCTTTCTCAGAAAATAATCGGTCTGAGATATAATAAATGATGTAAAATACACAGAGTGCTGGAATAATGAGATATTGAAAAATAACAAGTGAACTGAATTTTTTATATATCCCGTTGTAAGAAAGGGCTGTGACTTGAAGTTTAAAATAGTAATAAATCTGCTCTAAGACACCTGTGAACGACTTGTCGTTGAATAAGATCAGTAAGTAAAAGAAGATTAACAAAGGGATGATAATAATTGAAAATGACAATAAGATAGAGTTTAAATTAGCCCACTTTTTGTTAATCTCTGAGAAAAATAGCATAAATAATGTTACCGCGATGCAGGCTATTCCAAAATCTACGCGCCATAGAAAGATGAAAACAAGCAAAAACCATAAAATAAGCAGATTTTTAAAAGTTGGATTTTCTATTGTTAAAACAAGAAATAGAACTGGAATGATCAAGACGGCATAATAATTCGAGAAAATCATCCCCACAGGAAGAAAGAGTATCACCAGCAGACTGAATTGATGATCAATCAGCTCAGATAAAAGGAAATAGATGAGAATGGATCCAAATACAACGATTCCCCAACCCAGCATCACTTCATAAAAAACGCAAAACCCCCCCCAAATCAGAACCTCAAGTGAACGATAGCCATTTAGAAAGACATAAAAAAACTGAGGGAAAATGTCGTACAATCCGTGTGGAAGGATAAAATCAATGTATGGAATTTGATTAAATCTTATGATCTCTTGAATGGGTAGAATGTTTTCAGCAAAATGAAACATGTCAAAAGAACTAAATACCAGAAAATGCTGGTGGTATGTATATAAAGCACAGGTAGCTATTACTATTGGAAACAAATACCGATGTATGATGATGGTATTATCGGTGAAGATTTCCGATTTCTCCCGGTGATGCAGGAATGCTGGAATTAGCGAGAATAGGCAGAGTATTGCGATAATGGCGATTGAAATAGCATAAGGTGATAATGCTGAAACAGTTGAGATCGAGAATTGGATTTCATTCGCCAGGGGAATTGAGCAGGGAATCAACGAGAAAGGGAGTAACGATAAAATCTGTTTTCTTTTTATGGATTCTGTGGATTGTTTTCTCCTCTGATACCATTTTAAAAGGAAGTACCAGATTACATAATAGGTGAATTGAAGAATGAAAAACAGTATCAGGTAGCCGTTGGAGAAATGGATTGGACTTTCAGTCGCTAGTTGAATTACGGCTATCAGTGATACGGGAATGATGAAACTTGAAACAGTGATACCTTTGTCTGAAACTAAATCATGTAAGACAGGTTTGTTCGGGTTGGCCACTGTTGTGACAACAGCAATGATCAAAACGAATGCTAAAATGCAGAACAAAATCGCAGAAGGGCCAACGGCAGCTTGTTTTCCGTTTAAATTATTGTAAATAAAAATTATTTCATTGGTAATGGCAACTGTTACCAGTAGAATGATCCTGTTTTTTCCCCCATCGGGAATTAAAGCTTTATTCAAGGAAATAGCGTAGTTATTCAAGACCTTGAGCAGATTGGTACAGACAAGGTAGGAGAAGCTAAATATAAAAACTGATACCAGGAAGATCACCGTTCTCTGATTAGGGTCGATACCATTTAAAGAGGTTATCCCGATAATTCTATCTTTAAAGGTATTCAGTGGCGTACCTTTAAAGATACGATAGCCTAAATATAAAAAAGCCAGATTAAAGGAAACATAGAAACTCAAACACATTTCCCACATTTCATTCTTTCTTTTTAGCAATATAAGACCTTTTACTTTCTCAATTCCCATATTATCAAGCTCTTTTCATGTCAAGAGATCGTTGTGTTCAACACTCCAACTAGATACTGTCAGAACCCTGTTCTGCTATGATGGTCTTCGATAAATGTCCATTAGTAAGCGCCAACTAAAAAAATTAAACAGCTTTCCAAAGCCTGGAATGTTATTTAGTTTCTCTTCTATGAAAATAAGGAATTTCATAAAACGTGGTTTCTGACTAAAAAATGAGTTTGAGTAACACCCGGTTAGGGGATAGGCCAAAAAATCGTAGCGGCTTTTTTTGAAAAGAAATCCAGAGTTGGTGATGATGAGGTTCAGATCGGAGAACTTAAAACTGTTTTTGCAATATATGTCGACTGGTGATTCATAGGTCACTTTTTTAAAAACAAAGGGATCCAGCAGTGCATGAACAGTTCTGGAAAAAAAAGTACTTTCGGGTTCGTACATGATGACATGGCCATTTTCTTTTATGATTCGAAAGGCTTCTTTCAACGCTTTCTCATAATCTGGCATGTGATGCAATGATCCGTTGTAGACAACAATATCAAGGCTCTGATTAGAAAAAGGTAAATTTTCGCCATCAGCGGTAATCCAATTAAGATTTTTGCTATACTTTTCCTTAACTTCATTAAGTCTGGAAGACAAATCTAGCCCAAATAACTGAACTTTTTTTGCTTCGAATCTTTCTGCAATTGCATTTAGTAATTGACCTCGCCCGCATCCAATTTCAAGTATTGAATCCCCTGTTCCTACATTCATGGTACTGATAATTCTTTCAAATTGTTTTTCATATACTAATCTGGTACCCTCACATTGATAGGATTTTTCGATCAACTCATTCCCAATTGCGTCTTGCCAGATTTTCTCATCCGTTTTCAGCTTTTGACTTGACGGGTTGTTTTCAGCCGGGTTTATATTTTTCTGTTCAGTAACCATCAAATTTCTCAGATTTTCAATGAGTCGTGTTTGATTTCTTGAATCGCTTTTTAATAATTAGAAGAAAGATACGAAAAAAAGTACGAATATTCTGATACCGCTTGTACATTGAATAGCTTCTGTTCACATAATTGACCGGAATCTCAATGACTCTTTGTCTTGTTTTCAGTATTTCAATCATCATTTCAGCAGAAAACTCGGGGCCTTTCGACGTGAGTTTATCTTTAACCTGATCAAGGGACACTCTCCAAATAGCTCTGAAAGTGCAGCCGACATCTGTAAATCTGCTTTCATAATTCCACCAGAAAAGTTCCAAAAGCTTTGCCAGAAAAATGTTGGCCGTTCTTACAATCCCCCGCATGGAAGAACCTTGTTCGACCAGTTGCCTGGTCGTTCGTGTTCCAACCACCATGTCGGCTTCTCTCAGGTAAGTAAGCAATTTGGGGATATCCCTGCCTAAAAAAGAGTAGTCTGATTCAGACAAGACCAATATGTCACCCGGCGCATTTTCCATAGCGTATTTTAGCTTTTCTCCATACAGATCAATGCCTGCGGGGCATTTAATAACTGAAGCATCATTATTTAAAACGATTTCTTCTATGCTGTTTATTTCTGGTAAAACGACAAATATCTCGTCTATATTTTTTATTTCCTGATATCGCTTTATTGTAAATGCAATGTCTTGTTCGTCTCCTTCTGAATAGATCAGTAAACTGATAGAATTGCCTTCAAAATTCTCATTGCGATTATGATATCTTGCCAGACTAAGAGAATCTCGGTCGTTAATATTTACATATGTACCACTCAGGTTAAAAAAAGAGATTCTTTGTTTTTTCTGGCACAAACTGTCCAGAAATGTCATGAATTCAATGTATTCCCAATCTGTTTCCTGGTAGGCTTTCTCAATGAATTCAAATAATTGAGGACTGAAGATAAATGTTCCAGTGCCCAAAATATCGTTTTCAATTTTTTGAGGCTTTTCCTCTATTCTGACAATATGATGATCAGATTTTTCAACAGAATAGTTCCGTTTAATCAGCTCTCTATCGTCCACATGCATGAGTGCACAGGTAGCCAGACTATCTCTATATGGGAATAATTTCAGTTCGTAATGGTTAGAATTGAGATAACATTCATCTGAAAGTATCGTACAGAAATAGTCATTGATATATTGCTTTGCTTGAAAAATAGAATAGGTAAGGCCTTTATCGAGATCATCATTTTGGATATATGTAATGGCAATATTGAAATCGCTGCCGTTTCCAAAGTACTGCTTGATAATATTTCCTAAATATCCGACGACAATGAATATTTCTGTTATTCCCAATTGATCACGCATAATCTGGATGATGTTCTGAAGGTTCGGAACGCCATCTATATCAAGCATACCTTTGGGAATTTCATTTGTATAAGGAATAGCCCGCACTCCTTTTCCCGCTGCGGGAATCAATCCATACAATTTATTCACAATTCCTTTTTTCCGAGGATTTAATGGCCATTTTTGATTGTAAATAGAAGTAAAATACCTGGTAAATGTACTTGCTTGTTTCCCTGAAATGCCTCATTTTAGATCGACCTGTAGACCTTGGCGTGAACGGGACATGTACTTCGGATAGTTTTATGCCCTTTTCTGATAGCCTGGCACCCATCTCCAAAACATGTTCAAATCCTTTCTTTTCCAGGACAATCCCTTCCAACGCCGATCTTTTAAGCGCCTTAAAACCCGTATATAGATCAGTTAGATTTTGATTAAATAAACGGTTAAATAGACCGGTTATCAACATGTTGCCAAGTTTTTTCAAAAAAGGCATTTCAACCTTGTCCTTATCCAAAAACCTGCTCGCATAAACAACATCGGCTGTTTCCAGATGAGCAATAAGTTCCGGAATTGATTCAGGCGGGTATTCACCGTCTGCATCAATGATGACAATTATCTCTCCATTTGAATGACGAATACCGTCTAAGATTGACCCCCCGTATCCTTCATTTTCAGAATGACGGATAATCGAGACGGAGTCAAGGGAGTCTAATATTGTCAAAGAGTTATCGGTTGAGGCATTGTCAATAAATGTTAAATTAAATTGAAGAGGGATTTTCTGCATTCTGTCATAAAAGGATTGAATACCGTCCTCCTCATTAAAAACGGGAACGATTACATCAATTTTATGCTTGGCGATTTCAGTGATAGCTTTATTCATGGGTCAGGTTTTTGATTATGCTTGGTGGATAAAAAAATGATATGTAACTTCTGCCAGGGGGATGTGTACATGACCAGCCTAAGGGTCAGGCGCGCTATCCCCAATGTGACAAATAACTACTCAACGATCCCAGATCCCTTTTGCCTTACCTTTAATCAGTAAATGAGTTTGCAAGGGGGCAAAAATTGATCCCAGCAGCAGACAAAGAATCGTTGCTGTAATAACCCCATGAATTCCCATTTTCATATACTTGGCTAAAAAAACAGAGAGGGGAATGTTGGCTATGCCAACGAAGATATTTATCCGCAGCAATAAGTCTATTTTTCCTACGCCGTTAATATAATTTGCGTAAATCCTGTTCCATCCGTTTTGAGCGATATAGATTGCCATCAATATGGTGAGCGTCAGCGGGATTTTAACTCTGTCCCCGATCCAGATCTGATAGGCCCAAGGTGATACCAGAACCAGAACTATCAAGGCCAACGTGGAAATTATCCAGAGATTCTTTAATTTTCGAATTGTTGTTACAATCCATTGAATATCGTTTTGCGCCTGGGCTTCTGTAAAGGCGGACCAGGCAGGTGTAATGACGATGTTGAAGAGATAAAGCCCAATGGTCATATAGCGCAATGCGATATTGTAGGGCGTTACCTGTTCCGGACCAAATAGACGGGTAATAATAATATTGTCAGTGGCAAAAACAATAATTAATATTATCTGCATCAGGAAGAACTTGATTCCGAGACTGGAAACATCCTTTGCTAATGTCCACTGAATGGCAGAAACGGAGGGGCGAATGTGGCGATAATTCTTCAAAAACAGGTAACTGTTGAGACAAAAAAGAAGGGCCAAATGAGGCGCCACCATTGCCAGGCAGAGCAGAAGAAATGAAGGTTGAGTGTATCTTTTCAGTAAAAACACACATACCAATACAAGAATCGTCGTTGCACTGCTTAAAACATGGGTTAAACCGATCTTCTGGTCTGCACTCAGAATATTGACAATCAGACTGAATATGAATTTGAAAGAAAAAAACAGCGCACAGAGAACGACTGATTGGTTGAGCTCCAAGGATAAATCTGCGGGGGCATTAAACAGGATGGCCCAATTGACAAATTGATCAGCAGTGAAAAAAATAATTAGAAAACCGAGGCTGATCAGAACAATGACAAAATAGACGGTACTGATATATCGCTTGGCCAGACGATAGTCATTTTTAGCGAATGATTCTGCCAG
>Ga0075122_10001996_pt1 | contig 13844 bp, 17 predicted proteins | sample AntAceMetag02UKB_FD_69790 | JGI IMG/M metagenome (GOLD analysis project Ga0075122, IMG submission 69790) | Saline lake microbial communities from Ace Lake, Antarctica - Antarctic Ace Lake Metagenome 02UKB | ecosystem: Environmental > Aquatic > Non-marine Saline and Alkaline > Saline | place... | reverse complement strand
GCAACAAGTTTCTTATCAATCTTCAAAACAGGCAAATCAGGATCTGAAATAAACCGATAATCCGCCGCCCCCTCTTTCGACCTCATCTTAATCGTCTTCCCCAATTTCTCATCAAACGCCAAAGTCTCCCTCTTCTGAACCTCCCCATTATCATGCGCCTCAATCTGCCGAGCAATCTCATAATTAATCGCCTTCCGAATCTTCTCCAACGAATTCAAATTCTTCATCTCAACCCGCTCCCCATAAGTCGAAACATTCACATCAACCTTAATCCCCGCATCCTTCCGAACCGCCTTAATATAACTCAAAGAAAGAACCAACCCCTTCAACCACTCAACAACCTGTTCAGCGTCGCTAAACTCAGGCTCCGTCACAATCTCAATCAACGGCAACCCACTCCGATTATAATTAACCTTCCCCGTATCAGGATTCCATTGCGCAGGGTCCTCCTCCAAATGCGCCTCAGTAATATTAATCCCCCGAAACTTCCCCCCAACAGCACACGGAACCGCATGCGCCCCAGAAATCGTCGTCTGATAACCCTTCGGCAAATCCGCCCAATTATAATGCTTCCTCTGCCAAACAAGAGGTTTATCATTAATCCTAGAACCAAGAACCAACGCAATCTGAACCAACTTCTCAACCGCCGCCCCATTCGGCATCATCGGCTTCGACCCCGGCTGCCCCGTACAAATCGGACAAACATTAGTATTCGCCCCCGAACTCAAAGAATCAGCCTTACACATACAAAACAACTTCTCATTAGTATCCAGATACCCATGAACCTCCAAACCTATCTTCACTGGGAATGCTTTTTCTGCCATAGTTAAAAATAGAATAAGTTATTTATTAATGTAACTAAAATTATTCCCCTAATGTTCCCTCAAGAACTTCCAATTGCTCAAGAAATTCCTCTAAATTATATTCGTCATTAACCTCGCCTTCATTAACCATAATAACCCCTACAATCTCTTCTTTATCTACATCATAATAATATTTTGAAACTCCAATGGTCTCTATCTCCCCAAGAGCAAAAAAATCTGTATTAGCAATCGCTTCCAAACGCCCATCATCAAGCTCATTAATCTCCACAACCTTTGTAGTAATTTTAACACCCTCGGCAAATCCTGCCTCCTCAATACTCATTTCCATAATACTATTCAACCTCTTCAAAATAGGCTTCAAATCCTTACGAAATTTCCCCTCAACACCAGAAGGACCAGCAAAGAATATAAAATAACCACCAATCAAAATAACAATTACAACAATAACTCCAATAATTAACTTCTTATTTCCAGAACTCGGAGGAATTGAGCCACCTAATTTTTCATCACCCATAAACATTATTAACAAAAGGATTATTTAAATCTAACCCCCAACACTAGCCAGCCGATCCTGAATACAGAAAGCCCGCATAGCGACTTCCGACGCTGGTGTCGAACCACCGCACTCTAGCTTCTGAAACAATTCTCTTGCCATCTCTATTTTATCCATCTTTTTCTCCCATTATTTATCTAACCTCACCCCTTTTCCCTCCAGGAACTGCATCACCGCTTTGTCCACCAGGTTTCGCTTCGACGGAAATTCCACCCGAGTTTTCCTATCAGAAATATAACCCTCAATCTCCTTATCTATCCACTTACTCAATCGAATCGCCGTATCTTTTCTCTTTAGTGAAGTTACCATAAATATACTAATGGTAACCATTACTATTTAAAGGTTTTGCCAAACTAAAGATTTTTATATCTTACTAAACTACTACAATTATGAAAACAAAAACGTTCCAACCGGGCGATAAAGTAGCCTTGCAAACAAAAGGAAAGTTATGGAAAGGACACGCATTAGAATCCCATGACTCTGAAGTCATTCTCTTAAAATTATCTAGTGGTTATAACATCGGAATCCGAGAAAGAGAAATCATCGACGCTAAAGTTTTAGAAAAATCAAAACCATTAGAAAAAGAAGAAGTAAAACTAGAACAAAATAAAAAACTCCCAAACGTAGCCCTTATAATCCTCGGCGGAACAATCTCATCAAGACTCGACCCAAAATCAGGCGGAGTAATCTCAACAGATATCGAAGACATATTAAACATCGCCCCAGAAATAAAAAAAATCTGCAATCCAATAATAACAAGTCCCTTCATTAAATGGTCCGAAAACATGTCATTCACCGACTGGAAAAAAATAGCCGAAACCTGTGAAGAAAAACTTAACAACAAAACCATCGACGGCATAATCATAACTCACGGAACCGACTTCCTACACTATACCGCAGCGGCCCTTTCATTCTTCCTAAAAGATTTAAACAAACCAATCGCACTAACTTACTCCCAGCGTTCAATCGACCGAGCTTCAACCGACGCATCCCTAAACTTAATCTGCGCCGCAAAATACGCAACATCAGACATCGCAGAAATAGCAATAGTCGGACACGAAAACACAAACGATGAATCATGCATCGCAATGCCAGGAACAAGCGTTAGAAAAATGCACACATCCAAAAGAGACGCATTCAAAATAATAAATAATGAACCTATAGCAAGAATCTCAGAAGATAAACTAGAAATCTTAAGAGAATTCAACGCAAGAAATAATAAAAAAGTAAAACTTGATACAAAATTCACCGACAGAGTGGCCTCAATAAAAATAACACCAGGACAAGACCCAGCAATCCTAGAATACTACGAGCAACAAGAATACAAGGGAATAATCTTAGAAGTTTCCGGAATCGGACAAGTCCCAACACAAAACGCAAAATTCAACTGGCTACCAAAAATTAAAAAAGCAATTGACAACGGAATAACAATCTGCGCAACAGCACAAACAATATTCGGAACACTAAACCCAAACATATATTCCGCAGGACGAGACCTCCAAAAAACCGGAATCATTTTCTTAGACGGAATGACATCAGAAACAGCATTAATAAAACTTGGCTGGGTCCTCGGACATAAGAATTGGAACCCAAAAGAAAAAATGTTGGAGAACATCTCCAACGAATTTTATAAAAATCTAAAATAATAATTACTTCTTAACTTCCCAAGCAACAGGGTATTTCTTTGCAACAATATTATATACAAATATCGTAAGCATCACAAAAATATACAAAATTGCCGCACCCAAAAGTGGAGTATAAACTAACGCTTGAGTAGGACTAACAACCCCATATAACGCCGCAAAAACCGGATCCCTTGCAACAAAAACCTGCAGAATCCCAATGAGGAGATACATTACCAAACCTATCGCCGCAAAAAACACAGCAGATTTATACTTTATATTTTTTAATTCCATTTTACCTCCTTTCATTTTTGTTTACTAAAAATGACTCGAACGATTTTTTAATCGTACTTTCATTTTTATTTATCAATGATAATCAATGGGTCTTTGACCCAACTTCCAATTATACACCGAAGAAAGATTATTTAAACCTTCACATACTTTTCAGATTATGGAACACGATTACAAAAAAATAGGATTAAAATCCGGGCTGGAAATCCACCAACAACTCAACACAAACAAACTATTCTGCGACTGCCCAAGTCTACTCCGAACCGACGAACCAAAATACACCATAGAAAGAAAACTAAACCCTGTAATTGGCGAAACTGGAGAAATAGATATAGCTGCAAAACATGAAGCAGAAAAAAACAAAAAATTCATTTACCAAGTTTATGATACAAACTGCCTCGTTGAATTAGATGAAGAACCTCCTCACGAAATAAACAAAGAAGCCCTAAAAATCGCACTCCAAATATCAACACTACTTAACTGCAAAATTTTCCCAATCACCCAAGTAATGCGTAAAACAGTCATCGATGGCTCAAACACAACAGGATTCCAACGAACAACACTAATCGCCCACGACGGTTACATAAAAACTTCCACGGGAAAAATTGCAATCGACGCAGTAATGCTCGAAGAAGACTCCGCCAGACCAGTATCCGAAGATGAAAACTCAAAAACCTACAAGCTAGATCGATTAGGAATCCCATTAGTAGAAATCACAACTGGTCCACACATGCACACCCCAGAAGAAATCAAAGAAGCTGCATTAAAAATAGGAGAAATCTTAAGAGCATGTAATGTAAAACGAGGAATTGGAACAATCAGACAAGATGTCAACATCTCAATAAAAGGAAGCAAACGAGTTGAAATCAAAGGATTCCAAGATCCAAAAATGATGATTAAAACCATTGACAAGGAAATCGAAAGACAAAAAAAATGTATTGAAGAAAAATCTTGTAAAAACGAAGTTCGTGGAGCACTTCCAGACGGAACCTCAAAATTTCAAAGACCAATGCCCGGCGCAGCAAGAATGTATCCCGAAACAGATATCCCATTATTAAAAATCTCAAGAGAATTAATCAATGAAGTAAAAAAAGATTTACCAAAACTTATGTCAGAACATAAAAATTATCTAGATAAATTCGGACTAAACCCAGAACTAATAAAACTAATCCTAAAAAGAAATAATATAGAAGACTTTAAAATTCTAATCCAAGAACACAACAACCCAAACCTCGTCGCCAAAATGCTAACACTATTCCAACCAGACAAACAAATCTCAGTAGACCAATTAGAAGAGATCTTAGAAGCCATAACAAAGGAAAAGATATCTGAGAAAGATGTTAAAACAATAATGCAAAAAATCAGTGAAGGAAAATCTTTAAAAGAAGCCTCAGAAAAAGCAGACATTAATTTAAAATCCGAAGCTGAAAAAATTATAAAAGAGAAACCAGACCTAAGCCAAGGAGCTTACATGGGACTACTCATGGCAAAATTCAAAGGTCAAGTCTCAGGAAAAGAAGTAAGCGATGTTCTAAAAGAATTATTATAATCCAAGAATTTAAAAGATACCTCTCACTATAAAAAAGATGAGGTGGAAACTTAATCATTTTGAAATTGCTTTAATTGTTGCCTTTCTTCTCTCCATGGTGACGGTTATTGCAACTTACATTTTAGGCAATTGGAACACACGAACAATCTATAATATTTTCTATATAACCTTTTTCAACTTTGCATTCCTCTCACTAAACTCCCTCTTCTTCACAAAAAGTAACAAATTCATAAAAGAAAAAACAAGAAGATTCCTCAGGATATCAATTCTAATAACCTATAGTATAATGTACTTTTTCACCACAATAGGTTTCATAATGACCGGTCAAGCAATAAGAATTCAGACAGTCCTATTTCTATCTCAAATGTATTCGACAATAATCACAGCGATAATCCTCGGCGGACTCGTCCTAGCTCTCTTAGCCATAATAATCCTTTTCTATAAAAAAGCACCTACCAGCCTCACTAAAAAGAAAGAAAGAAAGAAATTAAAAATCATATTCTATATCTTCCTCAGTCTTTTCGCACTAACAATTCTAACAAATATATACTATCTCCAAATTGAAGAATCAATAATCACAGATAAAGAAGCCCTCGCTGAATACAACCCAGAAATACTAAATCTTCAAGAAAAAGTTCTAGATATAAATTTCACAAAAGAAAGACCTAATGTAATTCTCCTCTTACTAGAAGCCATAACTGCAGAAAGAGTAGGGTTTTATGGTTATGAAAGAAATGTAACTCCCAACATAGATAAGTTAGCAGAAAAAAGTATTGTCTTCACAAACGCTTATTCAACAGCAACCCACACAGATTATGCCCAACCAGGAATTACATCCTCGCGATATATGTTAACAAATAAATACCGAACAGTATATGCAAGCAACAACCCACGAAAATTCATCTGGGATATTCTCAAAGAAGATAATTACACAACAGGATATCATTCCGCCAATGACGATGAATGGCAAAATATGGACGATTATTTAAATTACACAAATCTCGACGAGTATACAACTTCAAGAACTGATGGAGAAACAGATTATGGTAGCGGACGTCAAAGCAAGGACTTCGATTACCGAGCCACAGAAAGAGCACTAGAATGGTTAAACAGAACTATTGAAAAAGAAGAACCCTTCTTCCTTTACATGAATTTCCAAGCAACTCACTACCCCTTAGTCTACCCAGAAGAATTTTCATTTTACAAACCCGATGAGAAAGAATTAATCCTAAAAACAACTGGAGAAATACATGGAAATAGATATGATAATGCCTTAAGATATGTTGATGCACAAGTTGGACAAATAATAGATTTTATAGAAACAAATAATAAAACAGAAAACACAATAATTGTAATAACCTCCGACCACGGAGAAGATTTACAAAAAAGACATGGAATCGGCGGACACGGAAACTCAATTTACAATGAGGAATTAATAGTCCCAGCAGTATTTTTTCTTCCAGGAATTGAACATCAAATAATAGAAGAGCCAGTAAGCCATATCGATTTTGTTCCAACAATAATAGACATTCTCGGATATGAAATCCCAAAAGAATTCCAAGGAGAAGTTATGAAAAAAGGAAGACCAATTTTTTCAATAACACAAGCTAACAAATATTTAATTGGGATGATTCTAAATAATACTAAGATAATTGTAGACATGAATCGAGAAATTCTAGAAATTTATGAATTAGATAAAGACCCAGAAGAACTCAACAATATAGAATATTCTGAAGCATATAAAGAAAAAATTCTTAGACTCTTACTTTGGGATTATTGTCAAAAAGATTATTATCAACAAGAAAGATGGAACACAAATCTTTATGACAAATGCACTTCAATAAATAATTTTAGAATCTAATCTATCTTACTATCCTTAAAATTCTCCAAGCAACTACAAACCCATAACCCTATATACCCACATTTCTCCATAATTCAAAGCATAAGCACGTTTATGTCAGTTACACGGAGGAAAAATATATGGAAGATAGAGAAATGCACAAAGCAACTTGTTCTGATTGTGGAAAGGAATGCGAAGTTCCTTTCAAACCAACAGAAGGCAAACCAGTCAAATGTCAAGATTGCTTTAGAAAAAATAAGCCACAGCGAAGCTTTGGCGGAAACAACGGCGGAAACAGAAACTTCGGCGGCAATAATCGTAAATTCGGAAACGACAGACCAAGAGAAATGCACAAAGCAACTTGTTCTGATTGTGGAAAGGAATGCGAAGTCCCATTCAAACCGAGTGGAGACAAGCCAGTTAGATGTCGAGAATGTTTTCAGGCAACTAGAAACTAGATCGTCTAGTTTCAAACACAATTTTTATTTTTTTATTAATTATTTTTACGGAAAGAGAAAGACATTTAGAATTCTATTTAACAATTCCACCAACAGCCCAGGAAACAAAAACCGCAGCGACGACAGAAACACAAACAACAACAAACAAACTATTAGAACCAGAAACCGCACCCAATCCTCCACCAACAGCTCCACCAATTCCCCCAATCAACATCCCTCTTTTTCTCTCTCTCATTTTATATCAACACCCAATTCCTTTAATCTCTTAACGTGCGCTTGCACAATCGCCTCGACATTCCCAACCATCTTAACCAATTCATTCCTTTCAGCAACCAAAGTATTCAAAGCACCCTTATGAAAACCAATCTCTTCTTCCTTAGACATCTTCGGAGCTTCTGCTTCTGTCTTCGCCTCTGGTGCCGCATCAGTCTTAGCATCATTAATCGCAGATTCTAAATCATTAATATCCATATTTTCCATACCAAACAAAATCCCCGACCCTATAAAAACCTTCCCAATATAAAATCTTATAAACTCAAATCCCCCCAAACAATTATGGAAAGAATCATGATTGAGAAACTACCTAAATTCAAAGGACAAACCGTCGAGATAGCAGGATGGGTAGACACAATCCGAGAACACGGAAAAATAACATTCCTAGAAATTCGAGACTTAACAGGAACTGTCCAAACACTAACAACAGCAAAAGACGCACCAAATTTCGAAACAGCAAAATCACTAACAAAAGAATCATGCATCCGAATCAAAGGAAAAGTAAACAAACGACCTAACGGAACAGAAAATAAAAAATCTCCAGCAGGAAACGTTGAAATTAAAATCGAAGAACTCGAAGTCTACAACAAATGCCCAGCATTACCATTCGACCTCGACAACGCAGACACCAACGAAGAAATCAGACTCAAATACAGATACCTAGATCTACGAAGACCAGAAATGCAAAAAAACCTAATCCTCCGAAGCCGAATAATCAAAGTAATCCGAGACGTCCTACACAAAAAAGGATTCTCCGAATTCGAAACCCCAATCCTAGCAAAATCAACACCAGAAGGCGCACGAGATTACGTAGTCCCTTCAAGAACACAACCAGGAAAATTCTTCGCACTCCCACAATCCCCACAATTATTCAAACAACTTCTAATGGTAGCAGGCTTCGAAAAATATTTCCAAATCGCAAAATGCATGCGAGACGAAGATCTTAGATCCGACCGACAACCAGAATTCACACAACTAGATATGGAAATGTCATTCGCTTCCCAAGACGATATCATAGCGCTATCAGAAAAACTCCTACAAAAAATATGGAAAGAAATCCTAGACATAGACATTAAAATCCCATTCCAAAGAATCTCTTACGACAAAGCAATGGAAAAATACGGACGAGACAACCCTGACTTAAGAAAAAACAAAAATGACAAAAAAGAATTCGCATTCTGCTGGGTAGTTGACTTCCCTGCTTTCGACAGATCGGAAGGCAAAGGAAAAATGATAGCAACACACCACCCATTCACACACCCAGAAATGGAGTCTTTCAACAAAGACCCAATAACAGCAAAATCAATCGCCTACGACATCGTACTAAACGGATCAGAAATTGGCGGAGGCTCAATCAGAATCCATGAGGCCGATGTCCAAGCAAAAGTATTCGAAGTATTAGGAATCGGAAAAGAAGAACAAAGAGAAAAATTCGGATTCTTACTAGACGCACTAAAATTCGGAGCACCACCTCACGGAGGAATCGCATGGGGACTAGACCGACTCGTCCAAATAATCCTAGGCGCAAACTCAATCCGAGAAACAATCGCATTCCCAAAAAACAAAGAAGCAAAAGACCTAATGCTCGACGCACCATCCCCACTATCAAACCAGCAACTCAAAGACATTCACATAAAAACAGATGTACCAAAGAAAGAAAAGAAAAAATAATCACTCCCGAATCTTCTTAGCTAACTCGGCCAACTTCTCATCATCAGCCCTATGGCTATCATGCGAAGAAATATATCCCTCATACTTATCAAAATATTTGAATATCGGAGAACTATGCTGCTTCCATTCACCCATATCTGCAGTCCCATGCATAGGAAAAAGTTTAGCATGAACATGATCAACCCCGAACCCCTCAAAAACCATTCCAGTCCGACCAACATCCTCCAACTTCGAATCAATCAACTTCCCAACCTTCTTAGCCGCAATAACCAAATCCTTCAAAACATTCTCATCCAAATCAAACGCATAACTAGAATAATGCTCCTTAGGTATCACGACACTAAACCCTTCAGTATTCGGAAAAATCGAAAGAAACGCCAAATACTTATCATCCTCCCAAATCTTATGACAAGGAATCTCCCCCTTCACTATCTTACAAAAAACACAATCTTCCATAACACTCAATATTCCCAAGCTTAATAAATATTATCATCGCACATCAGAATTATGAGAAAAAAGTTCCCCACCCTTAAAATCAAATACCTTAATATACTCACAATATTTCTCCCCAGCAGTATGCCGCATATCCTCAACCCGCCTCGCCTCATACTCTTTCAAAAGCATCTTCGAATGATAAAAAGACGCCCGATACACATCATTCAATTCCCCGTCCCACCACTTCTGAAAAACAACAGAAATATTCGCCCTCTCTCTACCAATCAAATCAGCAAGAGGAACTCCTTGTTTATTTTCATCCATAACAAATCAGCCATTTCCCCATTTAAATAAATTATCGCGCTGAAACCCCCACTACTAATTACCTATCATAAATAAGCCCTGGCCTATTCTCCTGCGGAATATCAGAAAAACTCCCAACAGCAGGAACCATCCCCCTGTCCCTATCCACCGTCGACTCACCATCAAAAGTATACCTACCAGATGAACAATCAACAGCATCAACATCCCGAAGCGCTCCAAAAAGTTCCGCATCACTAATCCCGACAAATTCTTCATCAACCATAACAAACACAACAACCCCAAATTTATAAACCTCTCCATCCAACAACCTATATGGCACAAAACTTCACATACCACAAAGTCACCGACAAGGAAAAAGAACAAATCAGAAAAGATTCAAAGAAACTCCTAAACGAATTCGCATCCAAACTATCCAAAATAAAAGCACCCGAAGGACATTTTGAAAACGAAACAGGCTCAAGAGAAGAAGGCGAAGGATGGAACACAGACCCAGAATTCAGAAGACACATGCTCTCAAATGCCCCATTCGTCGAGGACGATTCAATCGTAGCAGAAAAAGGAGGCTGGAAATAATGTTCGAAGGAAAATTCATAATCGCATCCGGTCCAGTAATCGTTGAAGAAGGAAAATTATTAGTAAACAAAGACAATAAGGACGACTTCTATAAACTCCCTGGGGGAACAATCGAAGAAGGGATTGAAAGCCTAACCGAAGCCTGCAAAAGAGAAGTCAAAGAAGAAATCAATGGGGAAATTGAAATAACAAAACCATTGCACCCAATGATAATCTGGAAAAATCCTCAGACAAAAGAAAGGATGGCAATAACCCTAATCCACTACGAAGCAAAACTCCTAAACAAAGACGAAATAAAACCAATAGACCCAATTCAAGAAGTAGCATGGATAGACATTGAAGAAATCAAACAAGGCAAATACAACGTCGCCCCAAACATTAAATTCCTAATCGAAAAAGGAGATATAAAATGAGCCTAAAAACAAAAGTCAAACAAATCAAATCAGGAAAAATAACCGCACTAAAAAACCTAATGTCCTTCTCAAAAAAAATAGCTACGCCAAAAACAAAAGACCTAAACATTTTCTTAAAACTAAACGAAAACGCAATTAAACAAGCAAAAGAAATAGACAAACGAATTAAAGAAAAAAAATCCGTAGGAAAATTAGCAGGACTATGCTTCGCAGTAAAATCAAACATCTCCGTAAAAGGATTAGAAACAAATTGCGCATCAAAAGTCCTCGAGGGCTACATCTCCCCATACAACGCAACAGTCATCGACAAACTCCTAACCGAAGACGCAATATTATTAGGAATGTTAAACATGGACGAATTCGCTTGCGGAGCTTCCGGAGAAACTTCCGCGTTCGGACCAACAAAAAACCCACGAAACCCAGAGCTAATTCCAGGAGGTTCATCATCAGGCTCGGCAGCATCGGTAGCAGCAGAACTTTCTGACTTCTCACTAGGCTCAGACACCGGAGGCTCAATCCGAAACCCAGCATCGCACTGCGGAGTCACAGGACTAAAACCAACATACGGCGCAGTCTCAAGATACGGATTAATAGACATGACAATGTCCTTCGACTGCATCGGACCACTAACAAAATCCCCCGAAGACGCCCGACTAATATTCAACACAATCAAAGGACAAGATAATTTCGACCAAACCACAAAAGAAATAAAATCAAAATCAACTCCAAAAAAAGTAATCGGATTAGTTGATGTCAAAAATTTCTGCGACAAAGAAATAGCCGAACTAATAGAAAACAAAACAAAAGAAATCGCAAAGAAAAATAATTGGAAAATAAGAAAAATAAACCTCCCCCTAGACATCGCAATCCAAACATACTACATCATCGTCTACACCGAATTCTTTTCAGCAACACGAAAATTCGACGGAAGAAGATTCGGCAAAAAAATAGAAGAGGTAGCAGGGCCTGAAGTAATACGAAGAATCGTCGGAGGTTCCGAAATAACAAAAGCCGAACACGAAGGAAAATATTACAGAGAAGCACTCAAAGCAAGAAACTTCATCAAACAACAATTCCAAAAAATATTCCAAGACGTCGACGCTATAATACTCCCAACCGTTCCAAAACTCCCACACAAAATCGGCGACAAAATTTCAATCGAAGATATGTACGCATACGACGTTTTCACAACACCAGCATCAATCGCAGGACTCCCAGCAATTTCAATCCCAGCAGGAAAAATCGATAACAAAGACATAGGACTCCAAATCCTCGCCCCACATTTCCAAGAAGAATTAATTTTCAAACTCGCCGAGGATTTCGAATAAGATGCCACAAATTAATTTCAACGAAGCAAAAGAGTTCCTAAATAACATAACTAATAAAGACAAGGTTGCAATAATTCATCACAATGATGGAGATGGATACGCCTCAGGAATAATATTTTATGACTGGTGCAAACAAAAGGGAGCTGAAGTTGAAAATTTTCTATTTACATATAGGAGAGGAATCAAAATCCCAAAACTAGATAAATTTAATAAAATAATTATAACTGATATAGCCCCCACAGGGATTGAAGAACTTCAATTACCTTTAGAAAAAGAAATCTTTTATACAGACCATCACCCCTCAGAGGTACCTATCCCTGAAAAAATTTTAGAATACAGAACCACTGAAGAAGGATACATCCCCTCAGCAAGAACTGCAGGAGAATTAACTGGAATAAAAAAATGGCTAAGTATCTTGGGAACTGTAACTGATGCAGGAGACCTATATCCAGAAAATGAAAAATTCATAAAAGAACTATTAGAAAAAGAAAAGATTTCAATCAGAGAATTCAGAGAAAAATATAGTAACCTTTTTACAAATACTTTAATTTATTTCCATAACGAGCAACAAAAAGCATTCAACATTATTAAAGAAATAAAATCTTTAGAAGAATTCAAAAAACTTGATAAATACTCCGAAGCTGTTGAAAATGAACTTGGAAGAATAGTAGATGAGTACGAAGAAAAGAAAGAAAAATTGGGTGATATTAACTTCTTCTACTTTGAGACAAAATTCTATATCAAAAAAGCTCTCTCTGCAATCATAAGTAGAAATAATCCAGAAGAAATAATAATCTTCGCAACGCCCCAAGACAACAAATATCTCTCAATAAGTGCAAGAAACCAATCACGAAAAGTAGATATGGCAGAACTATTAAGAATTGGAATTAATGGACTAGAAAATACCGGAGCAGGCGGACACAAAGCAGCATCAGGAGCAACAATACAAACAAAAGACCTCGAACAATTCAAGGAAAATATAAGAGCCTTCACAGAACAAAAATCAAAATAACTTTCCAACCACACATATTCTTTTAAACAAAAAGACCTCTCTATTATTATCTAATTTCAACAATTGAAAGGAGGTTTAATAAAAAGAGAATATGCCATTAGATTTTGCAAAAGAAGCGATAGAGACTGCGGAAGCAAACTCCATTAATTTTGATGATCTTAGAGCCGGTAAGGCTAACATTAAGGTTTTCGGATGCGGAGGATGCGGATGTAACATGGCTACCTGGCTTTTCAACAAAGGTATCAACGGAGCTACCATTTACGGTATCAACACTGATGCACTTCACCTATCTATTACAAAATGCGACGAGAAAATCCTTATCGGTAAGGAACTAACACGAGGTCTTGGATGTGGAGGCTACCCTAAACGGGGACGAGAGGCTGCTAAAGAATCTCTTACTGACCTGAAAAAAGCCGTTTCGAATTCGGATATGGTTTTCGTTCTGGCTGGTTTGGGAGGAGGATCCGGAACGGGGTCCATTCCAGTAGTTGCTCAATTAGCTAAGGAAGCAGGAGCGGTAGTTATTGCAGTTGTCACAATGCCTTTCGAGGCAGAAAAAGCAAGAATCGACAAAGCAGAGTTCGGTCTTCAAGAACTAAGAGAAAGCGTCGACACAGTAATTGTGTTAGACAACAATCGATTAGTAGATATAGCTGGCCAGCTACCAATGGAACAAGC
>Ga0075122_10001991_pt1 | contig 13869 bp, 9 predicted proteins | sample AntAceMetag02UKB_FD_69790 | JGI IMG/M metagenome (GOLD analysis project Ga0075122, IMG submission 69790) | Saline lake microbial communities from Ace Lake, Antarctica - Antarctic Ace Lake Metagenome 02UKB | ecosystem: Environmental > Aquatic > Non-marine Saline and Alkaline > Saline | place... | reverse complement strand
GACTTAACAAAATATATTTTCATGCTCCTCGGATCAATTTTGCTTGGTGTTATCTTAATTTTAATCCGGGTTTTTTTAATAAAGAAAGGGTAATTAAGATTACACAAAATCATTAGGTATGGAAACAATAATTCTTACAAATGGTACTTTAATAACAAAAAGTAAAGCTAATGAATTATACAAAAATGGATTAAGAAGACTTCAAATATCTCTTGATGGGAATATAAAAGATGGTTTAGCTAATATCATGGTAAATAGCGAAGTTCTTAATAACCTGAGAGATTTTGATAAAATGAAAAAGAATGGATGTTGTGAGGATGTTAATTATTGCAGGGGATGTAGGGCAGTAGCATATGCTGTTACTGGGAATTACCTAGCAAAAGATCCTATGTGTATAAAACCATTTGTTAAAAAAGAGGATATACAACCGAGAGTAATTAAAAGATGATATCAATAAAACAATTAACTTCGGAATATTTAGACGATTTAGATAATGTTAATTCTGTTTTAGATTTGGGTTGCGGAGAAGGAAGAAAATCATTAAGATTTGCTAGAAATGGAATTAAAGTTACGGGGATTGATAAAAGACCTTTGCAAATTGAACAAGAAAATTTTAATTTTGTCCAAGAAGATATCATGAATTTTGAATTTAAGGAAAAATATGATTTAATTATTACTTCAATGGTTCTTCATTTCCTAGATAAAGAAAAAGCGAAGGGGATAATAAATAGAATACAAGGGAATACAAAAATACAAGGATATAACTTTATTATTTGTATGTCTAATCAGGATGATTGTGCAAAAGAAAAGCCGGATAATTTTTATCCTACAATGGAAGAATTAAAAGAATTATATTCTTCTGAAGAATGGGAGATTGTTAAATTTGTTCAGGATTTTACAAATTGGGAAGAGCATGGAAATATGGAGAGACATAGGCATAATTTAATTATGATATTAGTTAGGAAGAGATAGAAAACTCTAAAAACATTCTTGGGTCATTGATGTTAAGGGTACATCTTAGGGTTTTTAAAACTAAATCTCTTTTGCATTTTTTAATTTACTAAATTCTTCTTGCGTTATGCCCCATTCACCAAGAGGTCCAGATAATTCAGTACTATGGAAATCAGTTCCTCCAGAAATTAATAGATTATTATCTTTTGCTATTTTTCTAAATTTCTCTCTTAAACTTTGGGCGTGTTCTCCAAAACTTTCATATCTGCAATCCACCTCGATTCCATCTCCTTTTAATTTTACAAATTCATTAATAACTTTTTCTGCATTATCTCTTAAGTATGCTGGATGTGCTAATATTGCGGTTCCTCCTGCATTATGAATTACTGAAATTATTTCTTTCATTGGTGTTGTTTCTGCTTTAACAAATGCTTTTCCTTGTTTTCCTAAAAGTTCATCAAATACTTGACTTCTTTCTTTAAATTTAGGGTATCTGTTCATTAGAATTTTTGAGATAAATGGTCTTCCAGAATGGCCCGTTGTCATTAGTTCTTCAAATGTTATGTCATAGCCTAATTCATTTAATTTTTTAATTATTTTTTTACCTCTGATTTGGCCTGCTTCTTTATGTTTTTTTCTTAGTTCTAAAATTTCTTTGTTTTTATAATCAATAAATAATCCTACTACATGAATTTCTTTTGCTAAATCTTTTGGGTCTGCTGTAAATTCTACTCCTGGAACAATTTCTAAGGGTCTATCTTTTGCATATTGTAATGCTTGTTCTATTGCATCTATATTATCATGGTCTGTTATTGCAATAACTGGAATTTTTCTTTCTATTGCTAAATCAATTAATTCTTGAGGAAACAATTTTCCATCTGAGATGTTTGTATGAGCGTGAAGATCTATTTTTACCATTATTAATTGTAAGAAGTAACGTAAGTTTTTAAGGGTTTTTGGTATAGAAAATGCTAAAATATCTTTCGGGGTCATCTATTTTTTATTTGATTCTTTAAAATCAATATACTCAGAATAATTACCTGTAAAACTTTTAATCATTTTATTATCAATTTCTAATACTCGTGTTGCCACTTTATCTATGAAGTCTCTGTCGTGTGAGACGAAAATTACAGTTCCTGGGAATTGCTTTATTGCCTTTTCTAGTGAGTCTCTAAGATAGATATCTAAATTATTTGTTGGTTCATCTAATAACAGAACCTCATTATGCTCTGTAGTGATTCTTAAGAGATTTAATCTTCCCTTTTCTCCGCCTGAGAGTTGCTTAATTTTTTGATCATAAGTGTCTTTTTTAAAATTAAATCTTGAAAGAGCAGATTTTAAAAAAGGTTCTTTTTTCTCTGTCTCTATTTTTAGGTGATTCATTAGAGTTTGTTCTTGATCTATTCCTTCTAATTCTTGATCAAAATATCCTACTTCTAAATTGAGTCTTTTTTTTATGGTTCCATTACTTGTGCCTTCATTTCCAATTAACATTTTTAAGAATGTTGTTTTTCCGGTCCCATTTCCACCTATGATTGCAATTTTTTCTCCTTGATCTATCTCCATATCAACATTTTGAAAAAGAATTTGGCTGCCAAATTCTTTAAGCAAGTCTGTAATTCTAAAAAGTTCACAATTATGTAATTTTTTATTTGTAAAGCTTATTTTAATTTCAGTAATAAAATCATCAGGATTTGTGCCCACTTCTATTTTATTGGCGTCCCTTTCTAATCTATCTGCAATTGCCCTTAGTTTGCTACTACGACTAATGTCTGCCCATCTACGCTTTTCTTTTGCAGACTCTAGAAGTTTTTCTTTTTTCTTTTTTGAATCTTTGTATTGTTTTTTTAATATACTTAAATGTTTAATCTTATTTTCTTCATAGTCTTCATAATCACAACTATATTGCTTAATTTTTTGGTCTTCGATTTCCCAAACCTTATCTACTACCTTATTTAAAAAATATTTATCGTGAGAAATTACAAGTAAGGATTTTATATTTTTTTCTATGTAATCTTCCATCCATTCCAGGGTTTCTAAATCCAAATGGTTTGTTGGTTCGTCTAATAAGTATAAATCTGCTTTTTTTGCTAAACATTCTACCAAACGAAGCTTTATTTTTTGGCCCCCACTTAGTTCTGAAATTTTTTGATTTAACACATCCTTATCTATGCCTAATTTATCTAAAATTTCAATTATTTTTTTAATTTCAAATTGAAGTGATGTATCTGCCAGAAGAAGATTATAGCTATCAATTACATGATTGAACTTATCTTCGTCTTCATAAATTTCTGGATTCCCCAGTTCTGTTTCTAATTCTATTCTTTTGTTTTCTAATTTTTCCTTCTTGTCTTTAATGTAATCATTAAATGTTTTGTCTAGATTGTCGAAGTTTTTTTCTTGTTCCATTAAGCTAATTTTTATTTCATCAGAGATAATTCTTCCTTGAAAGTCTTCTTGCCCAACTAGGCATTTTAATAAAGTTGTTTTCCCTGCCCCGTTTTTCCCGACTAGTGCAATCCGATTATTTGGATGTATGTTTATACTAATCTCTTCAAATAAATTTTCTCTTCCAAAGCTTTTTGTTAAGTTATTAATAGAAATCATCTTGCTAAATATAGAATTTAATTAATCCAATAGAAATCTCCGTAGGGTTCGGAGGTCTATGCACTGAACCTAGAGGAAACAAAGCTACGACTAAAAAATGTTTTTTCAAATCTTAACTTATATTTGTTTCTCATATTTTACGAAAATAATAATCCTATTTAAAGGTTGCTGTGGAAGGAAAAAGAGTCATCCATTAACTAAAAAAGATATTGAAGTTTATACTTTTTAAATAGGGTCGATTGTATTAGTGTATATGCTTTTAAAAAAATAAAACTATAATAAACCAACTCTGAATTAATTTAAATATCACTCCTGAGGTTATTTTCTTTTTTAAACAGCCTTGGGCAAAAATCCTTCTTTTTTTAATAGTTTATACCAATTTTTAAGTATCTTCAGCCTTTCTGGAGTACTAGCTTGTAATCCCACTTCTGAGAAAAACTTTATTCCCTGCCCCCTAAATGAATCGTAAGAAGATATTTCTGCGGGATTCATATAATAAGAATACCAAAAAAGATTACTTGCATCAACTTCTGTTTCTCTTTGTAATACTTCGGAAACAGTTGAGGTAAAGGTTTCAGCAATAGCCTTTGTTAATTTTTTATCATCATACCCTAAATAAAACCTATCAACAAAAGATAAACCCATTTCTTTTGCAGCTTGACTACAAAGCCCAATTATTCTATCTTTATTTGTGATCAATAAGTGTTCATCAGGGATTGTTAATCCAACCCTTACTGTAAGCTCTCTTTCATTATCTGCAATACTTGATCTAACCTCTAATCTTGGACGATCTGTATACTCAAGCTTTTCAGACCTATCATAAAGATGTAAACCTGAACCATCAACATCACTATCTGAAAAATAAGCCTCTAAATTAGGCTCATCTGGAAAAGGGGTCCCTTTTTTAGTACCTATTTTAAAATACTGATGTAATAGGCGATTTCCAACAATTATTCCCTCAAGTCCTATTCCCTGTTGCATATTTTTTAGAGATTTGGGTAGTTTTTAAAGTTTCCTTTTAGAAAAATAATATGACTATCTAAATTCAGCGGGGATGGTTTTGATTATTTTTTTATAATGGTTAATTTATTATAATTAATAATTTTTTTATTTTATAAATACATATAGGGTATATTGAAATTTTATTAAAAATTTTGAAAGAGATAAGCTACATTTTATTAAAATAACCACTTCAAATCTCCTTGAACTCATCGGTTGATTTATATACTTTATCGCATATTTTCGAATGTCATAGGAAGGTTTATAAAGCTATTTCTTGATATTTTTATTATTATAAAGTTGTAAAGGTAAATATCTCATTTGTTTATTACTTGAGACTACTATCTAAATCACTCTTTAATTAACATACAAAATGCATGCTCTACAACCCAAACACATTAAATTAAAGCAAGAAGAAGTTGAAAAATTACTTACAGAGCTTAATATTTCTTTAGCACAATTACCTAAGATAAAAATTATTGATCCGGCATTACCTGAAGGAACTGAAATTTCTGATGTATTTAGAATTGAAAGAATAATTGAAGGTGAAAAACATGATTATTATAGGGTGGTAACTGTATAAAATGGTTCTACAAATTGAAGAAAAACAAAGAAAAGAAGAACATCTTTTAGTTAAAAAATACTTAAAAGAACATAGTTTAGTGGAATCTAATATTACCTCTTTTAATAATTTCATGAATATTCGAATGCAAGAGATTGTTAATGAATTAAATGACTCTATTAATAATGAAGAAACTGAAGTAAAACTTGGTAAGATCAGAGTTGGTAACCCAGAAGTTATTGAGGCTGATGGAAGCCATAATCTTTTAACACCTACTGAAGCAAGAATTAGAGGATTAACATATTCCGCTCCGATTTATCTTGAGATTGAAATAAAACAAGAAGGGCAATTAGATAGACAAGAAGTTGAAATTGGTAAAATGCCTGTAATTGTTAAAAGTGATGTTTGTAATCTAGCTGGAATGGATAGGGAAAAATTAATTGAAAATTATATTGATCCGTTGGATATGGGTGGTTATTTTATTATTAACGGAAATGAAAGGATTATGGTTATGAGTGAAGATTTAGCTGCTAATCAACCATTTATCGAAAAAACAAGAGGAAGTAAGAAAGGATTGATGTTAAGGTTATTTTCTCAAAGAGGGAGTTATCGAATTCCAATAACAATTACCGATACTAATGAGGGTATCTTAAACCTTTCATTTAGTCGATTTAGAGATATTCCAGCTATAGTAATCTTAAAGGCATTAGGATTAACAAAAGAATCAGATATTGCAAAATATATTGGTAAAGAAAATGATTCTTTAATTGTAAATTTATATGAATATACTGCTATTCAAAATGCTCCAGATGCGATGCTTAAAATTGCAGAAATGACTGCATTACAAGGTACTCCAAAAGAAGTTTTAGATAGAGTAAAACAAAGACTAGATTCTTATTTTTTACCTCATATTGGTTTAAAAAAAGAAGATAGAATTGAAAAAGCAATTACATTATGTAAATTTATCAAACAATTTTTTGTTGCAAAAGAAAATCCAGGTGAATTAACAGATAAAGATCATTATGCGAATAAAAGGGTAAGAATGAGTGGAGATTTATTGTCTGATTTATTTAGAGTTAATTTGAACATCCTTGTTAGAGATATTCAACATTCATTACAAAAAATTCAAAAAAGAAAAAGATTCTATTCAATAAAATCTATTGCGAAATCTACTTTATTTACTCACAGGGTTGAAAGTGCTATTGCTACTGGTAACTGGATTGGTGAAAGAACTGGAGTTACTCAGAATATGGATAAGACAAATTATTTAGCAATTTTATCACAATTACAGAGAGTCTCGAGTATGTTACCCGGTGAACAGGAAAACTTTTTAGCAAGAACATTACATCCAACCCACTATGGAAGATTCTGTCCAATTGAAACACCTGAAGGAACTGAAATTGGATTAAGGAAAAATTTAGCATTATTGGCAAAAGTATCTACTCAGGTAAATTTTGTAGCTAAAGATTTTATTAAAGTTTTAGAAGAACTAGGAATGAAAAAAGAAATGGAAGCCGAAGGAACAGATATGTTCTATAATGGAAGATTTATTGGTCATGTTGAAAACTATCAGGAATTTATTAACAAATTAAAGAAAAGAAGAAGAACTGGTGAAATTTCGATGGAATTAAGTGTCAGATTTGACAAGGCATTAGGTAATATTCTTTTATCAAGTGAAGTTGGAAGAGTAATGAGGCCAGTAATTATTATTGAAAATGGAAATTCAAGATTAACTGAGGATCATAAAAAATTATTAAGAGAAGGCTCATTGAGTTGGGATGATTTAGTTAAAAATGGAATTGTTGAATACCTTGACGCTGCTGAAGAAGAAAATGCTTTAGTTGCTTTACTTGAAGAAGACTTAACTGAAGAACATACTCATCTAGAAATTGATAAAATTGATCTATTCGGTGTTGTTACATCCTTAGTTCCATATACCAACTTTGACCAGAGTTCAAGAATGATTAGAGGAAGTAAAACTCAGAAGCAAGGATTAGGATTATATGCTGCTAATTTCTTTACAAGAATTGATACGGATGTAAGCATTTTACATTATCCTCAAAGACCCTTAGTTAGAAGTTTTGTTTATGATACTCTAAATGTTCATCCAGCTGGACAAAATGTTGTTGTTGCTGTTATGACTCATGATGGATATAATATGGAAGATGCTTTAATCTTAAACCAAGGCTCGATTGATAGAGGTTTAGGGCGAAGTACATATTTTAGACCTTATACTTCAGTAGAATTAAACTATGCTGGAGGATTAAGAGACGATATAACTATTCCTGAAAAAGATGTTTCAGGATATAGAACTGAGGAAAGTTATAGATTCTTAGAAGACGATGGTCTTGCATACCCTGAAGCTCAAATGAAATCTGGAGAAGTTGTTATTGGTAAAACTTCACCTCCAAAGTTCTTATCAGAAGTAAGAGAAATTTCAATTAAAGCAAAAAAAGAAGCAAGCTCAGTTATTAGACAAGAAGAAAAAGGAACTATTGATACTGTCTATATCACCGAAGATGATCAAGGAAATAAAGTTGTTAGAATTAAAACAAGAGATAATCGTGTTCCAGAATTAGGAGATAAATTCGCAACATCACACGGACAGAAGGGAGTTATTGGTGCAATTGTTCCGGAAAACGATATGCCATTTACTTCAAATGGAATTAAACCTGATGTTATTTTTAATCCTCACTCTATCCCTGGAAGAATGACAGTTGGTTATTTAATTGAATTATTAGCAGGTAAAGTTAGTTCTTTAACAGGTAAGATTGTTGATGGTACTGCATTCTCTGGATTAAGTATTGATGATTTAGAAGGTAAATTGAGTGAATTAGGATTTAGAGAAGATGGAAAAGAAACAATTTATAATGGAATTACTGGAAAAATGATGAGAGTTAAGATTTATGTTGGAACAATGTATTATTTGAAACTTAAATATATGGTAAAGAATAAAATGCACGCTCGTGCTTCCGGTAAGGTTACTTTATTGACAAGACAACCAATTGAAGGAAGAGCTCGAGGAGGAGCATTAAGATTAGGAGAAATGGAGCAGCAAGCATTAGTTGCACATGGTGCATCATTATTGTTAAAAGAAAGATATGATTCAGATAAAGTTGTAATTAATATTTGTTCAAAATGTGGAACTGTTGCAATTGAAGACACAATCCGAGGAAAAATGTTCTGTCCACTATGTTCTAGCCAAGACGTTGAACCAGTTGAAATGTCATATGCTTTCAAATTATTAATTGATGAAATACAATCAATGCATATTAAAACTAAATTTAATTTAAAAAATAAATACGAGTAATATGGCAAAAAAACCAGTAAAAAAACAAGTTGCAAGTTTACAATTCACACTTTTTAATCCTGAAGAGATTAAAAAGATGTCAAAGGCAAAGATAATTACGCCAGAATTATACGACGTAGATGGTTATCCTGTTGATGGTGGATTAATGGATTTAAGATTAGGTGCAATTGATCCCGGTGTAAGATGTAGAACTTGTGGTGGAAGATTAAAGGAATGTTTAGGTCACCCTGGAAGTATTGAATTAGCAAGACCTGTTGTTCATATTAAATATATTCCAATTATTGAATTATTTTTAAGGTGCTATTGTTCTGAATGTCATAGATTGATGGTTAAAGATAAAGATATGGATAAAGGTGTTAAAGAAAGATTAAAGAAAGCTAAAGATTCTAAAAAATGTCCTCACTGTTCAGCGGAACAAGAAAAGGTTAAGTTAGAAAAACCTTCAACATTTAAGAAAGGTAAAAGAAGAATTTTTCCAGGGGAGATTAGAGACATGCTTGTTAGAATTCCAGAAGAAGAAGCAAAACTTGCAGGTATTGATCCAGCTACATTTAAGGCTGAATGGGGAATTTTAACATTATTATTAGTACCTCCAGTAACAGTAAGACCTTCAATCACATTAGAATCTGGTGAAAGATCAGAAGATGATTTAACTCACAAATTATCAGATATTATCCGAGCTAATCAGAGATTATGGGAAAATTTGAATGCGGGTGCACCAGAAGTTATTATTGAAGATTTATGGGATTTATTACAATATCATATTACAACTTTCTTTGATAATTCAATTGCAAGAATTCCACCTGCAAGACACAGAAGTGGACAACCATTGAAAACAATTACTGAAAGAATTAAAGGTAAAGAGGGGAGAATCAGACATAACTTAGCAGGTAAAAGAGTTAATTTTTCTTCGAGAACAGTTGTTTCTCCAGATCCTGCATTAAAAATTAATGAAGTTGGTGTTCCTTTTGAAATTGCTGGGACATTAACAGTAAATGAAAAAGTTAATTCAACAAATCTTGAAAAGTTAAAAAAAATAATTATAAATAAAGAATATCCTACTGCAAATTATGTTATTAGACCTGATGGAAGAAGAAAAAGAATTACAGAAGAATTAAAACAAGAAATTTTAGATGAATTAGAATCTGGTTATGTTGTTGAAAGACAATTAATTGATGGTGATGTAGTATTATTCAATCGACATCCATCCTTACATAGGGCAAGTTTAATGGCTCACTTTGTAAGAGTTTTACCTTACAAAACATTTAGAGTCCATCCTGCTGCGGCTGCACCATATAATGCAGACTTTGATGGTGACGAAATGAATATTCACGTTCCTCAAACTGAAGAAGCAAGAGCTGAAGCAAAAACATTAATGGATGTAAATATGAATTTAATGTCTCCTAAGGATAATAGTAATCTATTAGGTTGTATCGCTGACGCAGTTACTGGAGACTATTTATTAAGTAAACACACATTATCAAAAGCAGAAGCCTCACAATTATTATATCAATCTGGAATTGATGGGACTCTTTCTAAGAAATCTAGTGAAGGTAGAGAGATTATTTCACAAATAATTCCAAAAATAAATTTTGAAGGTAAGAATAAAGTTGGAGAAGATTTTATTATTAAAGATGGAAATATTCAAGAAGGTTCTGTTGATGAAACTGCATTCGGTGTTGAAGCTGGAGAATTAATTAAAGTATTGGATAGGGAAGTTGGAAGAACAAAGACGATTGAAGTATTAGAAAATGCATTTAATTTAGGAACTAAATATCTTTCAAATCATGGATTTACAATTTCTGTTGATGATTTAAGTGTTAATGAAAAAGTAAAAAAATCTACGGAGGATATTATTGGAGAAGCAGAAGAAGAAACTAAAGAGGTTATTAAAAATTGGAAATTAGGAAAATTAGAAACTATTCCTGGTAAGACTCCTGAAGAAACAAGAGAGATTAAAATTTTACAGGCCCTTAATAGTGTTAGAACAAAGATTGGAAGAGTTATTGGAAAAGAATTCCCTAAATCAAATCCAGTAAGTACTATGATGAATGCTGGTGCTGGTGGAAATGTTCTTAATATTACTCAGATGGCATGTAATGTTGGTCAACAGTCATTATGGGCTAAAAGAATTGGAATTGGATATACTGATAGAACATTATCATTTTTTAAAGATGGAGATTTAAGTCCAAAAGCAAGAGGATTTATTTATGGCTCATTTATGAAAGGTCTTGCACCTCATGAATTCTTCTTTGGTGCAATCACTGGAAGAGATGGGTTAATGGATACTGCTCTTAGAACTCCTAAATCAGGTTACCTATATCGAAGATTAGCAAATGCATTACAAGATATTAGAATTGAATATGATACTACAGTAAGAGATGGCGCAGGAAGAATTATTCAATTCAAATATGGTCTTGATGGAAAAGATGTTTCTGGATTACATAAGAACCAAGATATTGCTCCTGGAGAGGCAATCGGTATCATTACTGCTCAATCATTCGGTGAACCTTCAACTCAGATGGCATTAAATGTATTCCACTTTGCAGGTGTTTCAGAAATGCAGGTTACTTCGGGTCTTCCAAGACTAATTGAAATCTTTGATGCAAGAAGAACCCCTTCAACTCCTGAAATGGAAATTTTTTTAGATAAGGACCATAATAATGCAAAAGATGCTAAAATAATTGCTGAAAAAATACAAGAGATTAAATTAGGAGATATTGTTCATGAAATAAAAATTAATTTTAGTGATGATAAAATTGAAGCAGCTATTGATACAACTGCTGTTAAAAGAGTTCACTCTTCAATTGATACTATTGCTGGAAGATTAGGAGAAAAACATAAAGGTAAGATTAAAGTTCAAGGTAATTCAATTATTTTTGAAGAGAAAGAAAATGATTTTAAAGAATTATATAAATTAAAAGAAAAGATTAAAGGCACAACTATCTCCGGTATTAAAGGAATTGAACAAATTTTAGTTGTTCAAAGAGATAAGGATTTTGTAATTTTAACTGCTGGAAATAACTTGAAAGAAATAATTGCATTTAAGGGTATTGATACCACTAGAACTGTTAGTAATGATATTCATGAGGTTTGTGAACTATTCGGAGTTGAAACTGCTCGTGCAGTTATTATGAAGGAAATTGAAAGAGTAAAAAATTCGCAGGGGTTAGATATTGACGTAAGACACTTAATGCTTGTTGCAGATGCTATGACTTCAACAGGTCTAGTGAAGGGAATTACACGAATGGGAATTATTTCACAGAAATCTTCAATTTTAGCAAGAGCAAGTTTCGAAACACCAATCAAACACTTTGTTAATGCTACGTTAAAGGATAACAAAGATGAATTAAGTTCAGTAATTGAAAATATAATTATTAATCAGCCAGTTCCAGTAGGAACAGGATTACCTGGATTAATGGTTAAGGTTACTGGTCCTTTGACTGATAAAAAACCGAAGAAAGATAAAAGTGTTGCAAAATTGACTAAGAATACTAAAGAAATTGCCGATAAAGAAAAACCAGTTAAGAAAAAGGCTGAAAAGAAAGAAAAGAAGAGCACAAAGAAGGAAGAAAAGGCTGAAAAGAAAAAAGAAAAATAAATTCTTGTTTTATTTAAAAATTTTTCTAATTTTTATTCTATAAATTATTTTAGTTACCCCCTAATCTAAACCAACTTTATATATTAATTTTATTTAGATTAAGCATGAAAAAGAGGGGAGGGGTTAATAATAAGGTTATTTTTGGGATATTGATAATCTTCCAACGATGAATGGGGCTTTACAAATATTTGGAGTAATGAAAACCATCTTAGTGATCATCCTATTTTACGAAATTTTGATAAGGAAGATAGTTTTCCAACATTAGGTATTCTTGGGGTCTTGGGAATTTCCTTGAGGGTGTTGGAGGATTGTTGAAAGATTTTGCGGGATTTAATATTTAATAAAAAGTAAATCTCCGTCGATAAATAATAACTTGAATTATACAAACCTTTTTAAACTCGTTATGCAATTGAATTTTATGCTAGGTGATAAATTTTTAATAAAATAATAAGATGGTTAAAGTTTTAGATATGAAATTGATAAGGTATGCAAACTTATTTAATAAAATAACAAGAATAAGAACTAATCATTGTTTTCTTTATAATAATACTATTGTTTTTGCTGTTCCAAGAAGTTTTGTTGTAAAAGCTATTGGAAGAGATAATTCTAATCTTAAAACATTAAATCAAATGATTGGTAAAAAAATAAAGATTGTTGCAATACCTGATGGAAAAGAAGATATTGAAAAATTTGTTTCAGTAATTGTTTATCCTGTAAAATTTAAATCTATTGATATCAGAGATAGTGAAGCAGTGATTAATGCGAGTAGCCAAAGTAAGGCTTCATTAATTGGAAGGGGTAAAATAAGACTTACTGAAATGCAAGGAATTCTTGAACAATATTTTGGGATCAAAAAATTAAGGGTAAGGTAAGGATAACCTTTAATAACAGATTTATCCTCATATTTTTATGAAAAAAGGGCTGGAAACTTTAGATAAAAAGGGTATGATAGATAAATTAGAGAAAAAGATTAAGAGAAAGAAATTATTAAAGATTTTTGGGATTGTTGGAGGAGTTATTATTTTAGGTGTGATTATTTTTTTAATTAAAACAATTGTAATTCCAATTACAAATTTTGAATTGGGAGAAAATGTTTTGGGAGCAGTATCTAGTTCTGATGGAAATAATTTATTGATTGCATTAAAAGATATAGACGCTGCTAGTGAAGTTACATTAATTACATTGGGGGGGATAGAGTACACTTATGAGTGTGGGGGTAATCCTGAATTTTTAGTTCCTAGTTCTGTTTCTTGGATTGAAAAGCTAGGAAGATTGCAAGAAGATTATAATTGTTATATTAATGTAAAAGATATTGAAGGATTAAATAATTTTAATGATGTTGTTGAGATTAAGGTTAAAGATGAGGAGATAGTAGATGATGGAGATGGGGAAGCTGGGGGGGATGATGAAAGAGATGAAAATAATAAAACAATTAATAAAACAATTGTTAATACGGGCGGTGGGGGTGGTGGTGGAGGCGGAACTACTACTACAACAAGTTCTGATTGTCCTCCTAATTCTAATCGTGTAACTTGTTCTGGAATTTATTGTGGAATGACAAATAATAATTGTGGTGATGCTGTTAATTGTACAGAAGTTTCTGGACTTTTTGGCGAAGGATTAAATTGTTCAAATGGAATTTGGATAAATGAATCAAAGAATTGTACTGATCCTATAGATAATTATTGGATAAAAGATTATGCTTATAATGGAAGCTTATTTGAAGATGTTTGTTTGGATTCAAATAATTTAACAGAGTTTTTGTGTGAATGTTCAGGGGAATGTTTGGGTGATGAGATTGCAGTTAGTAATGTGACTGTTGAATGTTTGGATGGGTGT
>Ga0075122_10001989_pt1 | contig 13879 bp, 11 predicted proteins | sample AntAceMetag02UKB_FD_69790 | JGI IMG/M metagenome (GOLD analysis project Ga0075122, IMG submission 69790) | Saline lake microbial communities from Ace Lake, Antarctica - Antarctic Ace Lake Metagenome 02UKB | ecosystem: Environmental > Aquatic > Non-marine Saline and Alkaline > Saline | place... | reverse complement strand
CATCGGGATAGTGGTTCTAAAAAAATTAATTAAATCTACATCCCGGCCATCAATTCGTTTATAAAAATAAGAGTCTCTTAGCATCTCTAAAGAAGCTGCGCCGACTCGAGTCATAAATAAAGCTATGCCCCATAAGTAGGCGTTAATTGAGGTAATAAAATATAGGCTAGTTGTTGATAAAGCCAAAATTATAAGAGCAAAAATAATTAATTTTTTTTCTCCTGTTTTTGTGTCTGCAATTAGGCCGATAGGATATTGTAATAGAATAAAGGGCAGAAGCATAAAAGTAAAAATTATGCCAATAGTTCCCCAGGGCATGCCTAAGTTTCTTAAATGGATAGGCACATAAACTACAGCCAAGAAATAAAACATGTCTAAGATAAAAGATATGTAGTAAATATATAGAAGATTTTTTCTAGTTTTTATGTGTTGGAAGAGCTGTTTATTACCTATACCATAACTAGTTTTATCTTTGGTTTGTCTTAAACTAATAACTGCTAATATGAAGATTAAACTCACTACAATAAATTGGCCGGCAAAAACGCCTCTATAACTATAGCGGGATAAAATTTGCATAGAAATAAACGGCGCTAAAACATAGCCTAAGTTCATTAAGGTGAGGTGCAAGCCTCTAATGCGACCAGACATACTATCAGTTGAATATGATTCTAAAATAACATCCTTAGAAACAAAACAAAGAGCAGAAACAATAATATTAAAAATTAAAAAGCCTACTCCGATAGTTGAAATTGGTAGAAAGAAAAGAACTCCGGCTGAGGCCGCAAAAAGAGCCAAACAGATGAAAAAAACAATAGATTTACCCACTATTCTGATAATTCTATGTAAGTTTAATAAAGCCGCTAAAAGAATAATATAGGTTAAAATATAAAAAACAGCCACATTATCACTGCCTGAAATTTGTTTAAAATAGGAAGAAATAGCATAAACAGTTAGCGCCGCGGAAAATCCTAATAGCAGAGAAAGGATATTAATCATATTTATTTTTCCCAAATTTAATTTTTCTTTGTGTTTATTTAACATAATTTTTAAATATTTTACCTCTTTGTTTATAATTTTTAAATAAGCCAAAGCTGGCGCAGCCAGGAGAAAGCAGGATAGTATCTCCGGACTGGGATTGCTTCCTAGCAATTTTTATTGCTATTGGTATATTGTTCACTATTTTTATATTTTTTTTAGGGTATTTTAGCTTTCTTAAAGCCTGATTTATTTTGGTGCTACCAGGACCTTTAAACAGTATAACAAATTTTACTTTTTTATTTATAAGTTTAGCTAATTGTATGAAGCTAGAACCTTTATCCGCTCCGCCAGCTAATAGGATAATAGGTTGAGCTAATGATTTAATAGCTACTATCGTGTTTTCCGGAGTTGTTGAAAAGCTGTCATTATAATAGTTAATGTGGTTTTTTTGCGAAATAAATTCTAGTCTATACTCTAAGCCCTTAAAACTATCTATTGCTCTTTTTATTATAGCAGATTTTATTTTAATTTGTTTAGCCACTGTTATAGCCGCTGCCACATTTTCTTTATTGTGCTCACCAATTAATTGACTCCTTAAATTAGCTTTAGTAAAATATATTTTTTTACCTTTACCTAAACGCCAATTTTTTCCAGTAAGTTTTTTATTTAAAATAGCAGTATCGGTTTTGGCCTGATATTTTATAATATTTAGTTTAGCTTTTTTGTAATCAGACAATGATTTATGATAATTAGGGTTATTAGGATCAGCTGAAACTAAATGTTCTTTATAAAAATTAGTAATTACGGAAATTTTTGGGATGCACTTTAAACTAGTGAGCTGAAAACTTGATAATTCTAAAACCACCCAATCATTTTTTTTAATTTTATTAATAAACGAGAATGGAGCCACGCCAATATTACCCCCTAAGAAAGATTTTTTTCCGGCAGTTTTTAGAATATGATTAATCAAGGCTGCGGTAGTACCTTTGCCCTTAGTGCCGGTTATGCCAATAATATTTTTAGTTGGGCATAGCTGAAAAAATAGCTTTATAGGACTACTTATGGCAACGCCTTTCTTTAGGGCTTTTTTAATTTGAGGGGTGAATAACGGATAACCAGGTGATCTAAAGATAATATCAAAATCAACTAAATTTTTATTATAATTTTTACCTAGTCGGGACATGACATTTCGCGGTAAAGAAAGCTCTCGGGTTTTAGCATCGCAAACTATAATCTGGCAGTTAATTTTTTCTCCTAATAAAAATTTAGCCAAGGCCTGATTCTCAATACCCCAACCTAAGAGACAAATTTTTTTATTATTTAATTTTTTTAAATTCATATGTTAATTTTTATTTAGTTTTGTTCTATGGTACACATTGTTTTAAATAAGGGGAGAAGCCGGTTATTGTTACGATCGGAGCATTCTATAGTAATGTCTAAATTTTTTATATCTGTTGTTTGTTCTTTTTGATATGCAATTTTAACATGAATATATATAATATAATTATTTTTTATCACATCATGGAACATAGGAGCGGATAATGTTCCTAATGTCATAATTGTTTCTTGCCCTTTTGGAAGAGGAAAATTTTTTGAGTAGGCTTCATCACTTTCTGAGCCAATATTTATACCCCTTGGTGATTGCATTTCTAGATTTTGGGTAGAAATTAACAAATCAGTATCACCTATATTTTTTATTTTTCCTAAAAAGTCCACCGTTGCCACCTCATCTAGATTAACAGTATCATGTAATAGAGAAATTTTTAAATTTTTTAAATTTTTATCAAAATATACAAGTTCAACATAAGGTAAGGCTAATTTTGTTTCTAAGGGTTTAAAATATACTTCAACGCCAAGCTTTCCAGCCATTAAATTTATTTTTTCAATAATATTCCCGTCTTTTAATTGCCAACAAATTAATGATATAAAAACTAAGAATACTATTATTGATAGATATATAGTTAGTTTTTTAAAATTCATAAATCGTCAATCGAAAATCTTAAATTATAACTCTCCCCAATTATCGCTAATTTTAATATCAACCACAATCGGTACTTTTAATTTTAATATATTTTCCATAATTGATTTTATTTGTTTAGTTAGTTTTTCTGCTTGGCCGGTTTTAGCTTCAAAAATTAATTCATCATGCACCTGCAAAAGCATTTTAATATCATGGTTGTCTTTAATTAATTCGTGGATTTTAATCATGGCTGCTTTTAGCATATCAGCGGCTGTGCCTTGTAAAGGCGTATTAATAGCCATGCGCTCAGCGCTCTTGCGAACCATAATGACTGAAGAATTTATTTCTGGCAGATAACGGCGGCGGTTAAATAATGTTTCCACATATCCCTGCTCCTGGGCCTTTTTAATAGTTTTATCAATAAATTTTCTAATATCAGCATAAGCGGAAAAATATTGGTCAATAAATTCTTTAGCTTTAAAATAGGGGATATCAGCTACTTGCGATAAGCCATGCGGACCCTGGCCGTAAAGGATGCCGAAATTAATAGCCTTGGCTTCGCGGCGCATGCTTGGAGTGACTTTATCTAAATCAACCTGGTTGATTTCGGCGGCTGTGGCCGTGTGAATATCCTCTTTAGCCTTAAACGCCTTAATCATTTTTTTGTCATTTGACATATGAGCGGCTAAGCGCAATTCAATTTGCGAATAATCTAAACTAATTAATTTATTGCCTGGTTGAGCTATAAAGGCCTGGCGGATCTGTTTACCCATATCAGTGCGGACCGGAATATTTTGTAAATTAGGTTGAGAGGATGATAAGCGGCCGGTAGCGGTAATAGTTTGATTAAAGCTGGTGTGCAATCGTTTTGTTTCTTTATTAATTAATAAGGGAAGAGCGTTAACATAAGTAGAGGTTAATTTAGTTAGCTCTCGGTATTCCTGAATTAACTTAATAATCGGGTGCAAGTCTTTTATTTTAGCTAGTTCATCAGCCGCGGTTGAAAGACCAGTTTTGGTTTTTTTAATCGCTTCAGTCGGAATGCCTAATTTAGTAAATAATATTTCGCGCAGTTGCTGGGTTGAATTAATATTAAATTCAACTTTTGCTTGCTTATAGATTTTTTTTTCTAAAATGGTTAGTTTTTTAGCCATGTCCTGGCTCATTTTATTAAGACGCCCAGTATCAAGCTTAATCCCGCTATTTTCCATCTGCGCTAAAACCGGAATTAAAAGCATTTCTAAATCATTGAATAGTTTATCTAATTTTTTATTTTTGAGTTGGGGTTTTAGCTTCCTAACTAAGCGGTTGGTAAAGTCAGCGTCCTCGCAGGAGTAGAGGCTTAATTTATCTGTGGCAATTTCCGGAAAGCTGATCTTATCTTTTCCCTTGCCTAATAAATCATCTTTGCTTATTTTAGAAAAACCCAGTTCGGAAAAGGTAACTGCGTCTAAATTATGCTGGCGGGTGCCGGGGTTAAGAAGATAAGAAGCAATCATAGTATCAAACGTCAAACCGCTTACTTCTAGACCCTGGCTTTGTAAGACTCGCAAATCAAATTTTAAATTATGGCCGAATTTTTTAATTTTTTTGTCAGCGAAAATGGGCTTTAGCTTTTCCAACCAGGCATGAGTGGTTTTGACCTTAGAGCCTGTTTGTTTATAATTAAATAAATCACTTTTGACTTTTGACTTTTGACTTTTGACTTTTATATAATATGCTTCACCCTTTTTCCAGCTAAAACTTATACCTAGCAAGTCGGCTACTAAAGGGTTAAACGATGAAGTTTCAGTATCAAACGTAAAACTAGGTTGCTTTTTAAATTCGCTTAAGAATTTTTTAAATTTTACTTCATTATCTACAAGAATATAATTGAATTTTTGCTGATTGCGCTTAAATTTATCTTCTGCTTGCTTTGCCTTTGTGCCTGGATCAGTTTTAGCATTATTCATTAAGGTTTGCACTCGAGGAAGTAATGATTTAAATTCTAAGGCACTAAAAATTTTAGTTACTGCTTCTTGCTTAAAGGTGTGCAATTTAGTCTTAGCTAAAGAGAAATTTATTTTAACGTCGCATTTAATCGTAGCTAGCTCCTTTGACATATAAGCATCTTGCTTATGCTCTTTTAATAAATTTCTAGTCCGGTCTTTAATTTTAGTTGACTCAATATTTTTATAAACTCCGTCTAAAGTTTTAAAGTTAGTTAAAAGTTCGGTTGCGCCTTTTTCACCAATGCCGCGTACTCCGGGGATATTATCACTCGGATCTCCGCGTAGAGCTTTAAAATCAATCATCTGAGCTGGTTTGATCCCAAATCGCTCTTGCACCGCCTGCTCATCATATAAAACGCTGTCTGATACGCCTCGACTCATAGCGTAAACCTTGGTATGCTCATTAACTAATTGTAAGGTGTCCATATCGCCGGTTACTATTATTTTTTCAACCTGTCCATCTACAATTTTAGTAATTGTGCCGATTAAATCATCAGCCTCATATCCGCTTATTTCAAAAATTGGAATATCAAAAGCCTTGGCAATTTCTTTAACTCGTGGAATTTGTGAATATAAATCATCCGGAGCTTTAACTCGGTTTGCCTTGTATTCTTTATATTGCTTATGCCGGAAAGTTGGCCCTTTTTTATCTAGGGTCAGGACAACATATTCCGGCTTGAATTCTTTTATAGCTTTAAGTAAAACGGCGGCAAACCCATAAACAGCATTAACCATCTCCCCAGATTTGAGTGTTATGGTTGGTGGTAAAGCGTGAAAACTGCGGTGGATTACCGCGTTACCGTCTATGATTATTAGTTTAGGATTATTTTTATTCATACTCCTATTACACCATATTAATTAGGGAAAATCAACCAAAAAAGAACGTCAGTTTTGCGTTCTTTTTATTTATGTAATCCCGATGTACAGAGATATCTCTGTACATGATGTGGACTTGTCCACCGAAACTAAAGCTTCGGTGAAGCGAAAGTGGACCAGACCCCGCACAACTCTACCGCTATGCGGTATCGTCTGCAGGGCAGGCAGGATTTTGATAATGTGGACCAGACAGGACTCGAACCCGCCACCCCCTGCGTGCAAAGCAGGTGCTCTACCAGATGAGCTACTGGCCCAGATATCAACCATTAACTTTTAACAATTAACAGTTGATAAATATTTTGCTGTTAAAAGTCAATAGTTAATAGTTAATTGTTATTGACTGTATTTAAAAAGCGGAGATAATATCCAATTCATGAACCCGCCTATCATGTTAGTCATAATAAGGACTCCGATAAAAAATGTCAAGATGCCAATTAATTTGTAGCCTAGGCGAGAGCCGCCTTCTGACCCTAAATGTCGTTCAAAAAAGCCGATTGAGCCGAAAACATTAAGCATAGTTCCGGATTTTATGACTATTAATGCGCCGATAACCATAAGAACGGCGCCTAAAATAATGTGACCCATACGTTTATAAATGGTAATTGGTAATTAGTAATTGGTAATTTGGGTATTATGAGGACACGTTTAGTGCTTCTCCAAATTACTAATTACAAATTACAAGTTACCTTGTTTAATTTATATAATTAAGTGGATTATATTTGCGGCCACTAATTATTACCTCAAAATGAAGATGAGAACCAGTCGACCAGCCAGTTGAACCCATAGCAGCAATAGTGTCTCCCTTATTTACCTTCTTTCCTTTAGTAACATAGAATTTTGATAAATGAGCGTATCTGGTTTTTTTGCCACCGCCATGATTAATAACAATATTATTGCCATAACCAGTACTCCAACCGGCTGTTTCAATCGTGCCGGTGTCGGCTGCATAAATTGGCGTGCCAATTTTGTTGGCAATATCTAAACCACTGTGGCGCCAAGAATAATATTGGGTTATTCTATGCCCTTCAGTTGGCCAGTTCATTTTATTGCCAGCCACTGGAGTAGCGCTTGATGGAGCAACTAAATCCTTAATAGCAGAAATTCCGGTATAGCGGCTAGTCGTTTGGCTGGCGTAGCGTAATTTTGATCCGCCGGGGATAATTAGTTTTTGTCCGATGCTTAAACGGTTATCCTCGCCCAAATTATTAGCCTCAGAAATTTTTTTTGCCTCTACTCCGTATTGGCTAGAAATAAAGCTTAGATTTTCTCCGTTGGAGATTCTATGAGTAATACCGCTAGTAGGCAAAATAGTTAATCTATTTCCCGGTCTGATTAAACTATAGGAGCTTAGGTTGTTTTCCCAAAGAATGGTGTTCACACTAATATTGAACTCATCAGCAATTGTACTAACTGAGTCTCCGGATTTGATTGTATAATAAATAATTTCTGTGCGCGTGCGTGGAGTTTTTTGGGTAGTAGCTAAGTCGGCTTTTATTAAAGCTGAACCGCTTTGGCTAATAGTGGTTAAGTCGGCTTCTTCCTCGTCTAAAGGAATTATTGTAGCTTGGGGTTGATTTTTTACGGCAGTCAAGCTATCTAAATAAGTTTGTTCGGCCGGAGTGTCAGTTATGCCTTCTTCAATAAATTCATCAATAAATTCATCTTCCGTTAATTCTCCAAATTCACTTTTGATTAAGTTGGCAACAATAGTGTTTCTACCTGATTCTTCCATAATTCCAGCCTTAGTTTTACCAACTAAGTTAGTAAAAACAACAATGATAGTTAAAACCGCTATCAGGACATGGACTAATTTTTGGTTAAATAAAAACGATAATGGACTACTGTCTAGGCCATGCCAGCCTAGTTTTTTAATTCCTGATAAATAATAACAATAAGCTTTAACCACAAGTTTATGAAAAATAAAGCTTAGGATAGCTCGGGTCGGTTTTAAGAGTATAATAAAAAAAGCGGTTAGCAACCTCTTTGAAAAAATAAAAAATTTAACTAAAAATATTAAAATATCTAAGGATATTTTTTTAATTTTTACGTTTTTTTGTCTACGGATATGGTTGTTAAAATTAAGCTTTTTATTTAGAAAAGCCATAATAATATAAATTTATATTAGCATTTTTAACAATTATAGTCAATTTAAATAAATAAAAAACGCTAAGCACCAGATGGAGCGCTTAGCGTTTAAAATTAGCTATATATGTTTAAACTTTAATTACAACCGGTAAAACCATTGGTCTACGTTTAGTCTGGGAGAATAAAAATTGGCCAATATCATTTCTGATTTTATTTTTAATGTAGTCATCATCAGCCGGTGTGCGGGTATCATGAGTATTAACCAATTTTTTTACTTTCATTCTAGTTTTTTCAATTAATTCTCGGTTTTCTTTCATGTAAACAAAGCCACGGGAAATAAGATCAGGATTACCGATTGAATTTCCGGTTTTTGAATCAATCGTGGCGATAATTACAATCATGCCATCTTCAGCCATCATGCGCCGATCGCGCAGAACAATATTAGAAACATCGCCTACACCTAAACCGTCAACCATAACATAATCTGTTACGACTTTTTCGTTGGTCATTTGGCCAATAGTTTCGTTATTAGCTCCTTTTTTAAATTCAATAACTTGGCCATTGTCGGCGACAAAAATATTATTTTTAGGGATGCCGACTTGTTCAGCTAACTCGGCGTGCGCTTTAAGCATATAATGGTTGCCTTCAATCGGCATCATGTACTTAGGTTTAAGGAGACGCATCATCAGCTTTAAATCTTCTTGTTTAGCGTGTCCGCCAGCATGAACATCCATCATCTCATAATGAATGACCTTTGCTCCCTGCCTGACCACCATGTCTCTTAATGTTTGAATTGTGCGTTCGTTTCCAGGAATAACCGAGGAAGAAAAAATAACTGTGTCGCCTGGTTTTAAACTAACTGTTCGATGCTCATTATTAACCACTCGGGAAAGAAAAGCGTTATTTTCTCCTTGGGCGCCGGTGCCAATAATTAGAAGTTTATTGTCTGGCAGGCGTTTTAATTCTGGGTCATGGATTAAAATTTTAGGATTAAATTTTAAGTAGCCAATTTGGTGAGCGATTTCTACATTATCATTCATGGATCGGCCTTGTAAATATATTTTACGTTCATATTTTGCGGCTAAATCAAATATTTTTTGGATACGACTTAATTGTGAGGCAAAGGTGCCGATTATTATTCGACCATCAATTTTTTCAAAAATTTTATCAATTTCATCGCCGATTGAAGATTCAGAAATTTGATAGCCGACATGAGTAGAATCAGTTGAATCAGACATTAATAATAGAATTTCGGATCCTCCCAGTCTGGCAATACGATTTAAATCAGCCGGTTTATCGTTAACCGGCGAATAATCAATTTTAAAGTCGCCGGTATGGACAATAACACCAACAGGAGTTTTAATAATAATAGCAAAGCAATCTGGGATGGAATGGTTCACCCGTAAGAACTCAACGGAAAAATTTTGTCCGAATTTAAGGGATGTTTTTTCGTCAACAGTGGTGATATTTAGTTGCGGAGCCTGACGGAATTCTATATTCCGTTTACTAATTAGGCCTTTAGTTAGCGAGCCAGTATAAATTGGCGGATTGCCCAATTTTCCCATTAGATGAGGAATGCCGCCAATATGGTCATAATGGCCGTGAGTGATAATTATTCCTTTAATATTTCTTGTTTTATTTTCTAAATATGAAATATTAGGAATAATATAATCAATGCCTGGCATATCTTCTTCTGGGAACTGTAGGCCCATATCAATTATAATAATATCATCTCCGTATTCCAAGACAGTCATATTGCGTCCAACCTCTTCTAAGCCGCCTAAAACCATAATTTTTAGCTTTGCTTCGGTTTTAGTTTGTCTATTTCTGGGAAGCGGTGTTGAGGTTGTTTTTTTAGCAATTCTAAATCCCCGGCCAGTAGATTGGCGGTTGATTTTTTGGTTTGGTTTAATTAAAGTAGATTTAGCCCCCTCATCTCGAGTACTCGGGATCGGAGCAGATCTTTTTTCTTTTGTGGTTTTACCACGTGGTTTGTATTTTTTTATCATTTTATTTAGTTATTAAGATAATAAATATTAACCAAAAAATTTTGGTTTATATTTACCTCCTTAAGTTATTAATTGTGAGTTAAATTTAGTGCCGATGGTGGGAGTTGCTCGCCTCTTTTATTGCATAAAAGGGCGGATTGCTCGCTCGCACGCTCGCAAAACCCACCTCACTTTTTTTGTAGTACAATGTTTTACTATTCTTAATGTGCCGATGGTGGGAGTTGAACCCACACAGGATTTCTCCCACATGCTCCTGAAGCATGCGCGTCTACCAGTTTCGCCACATCGGCTAAAAGATTACCAAATTATTTTTTTTCCGGTTTTTGCATACCATTCTTCAATGTTAGAAAAACGGTCGCTGGGCGTGAGAATGTTTTCTATATTAAAGCCATTAATTTTTTTGCTTTGTACATAAGTATAGGTAGGCGAGTACAGAAAGATAGCTGGCAGATTAGTCATTATAATTTCTTGAAATTTTTTATATTTAGCTATTCGTTCGTCAATATTTGAAGTTAGGCGGGCGTCTTCAAGTAATTTATCAACTTCTTTATTACTGAAATTAGCTATGTTTAAGCCATTTTCTCCAGTTTGCGAGGAATGCCAAAGAAGATAAGAATCAGGGTCATTACCAACGATTTGGCCGTACAGCAGTGACTCGAAATTTCTTGGCTTAATGATATCAGCTTGAATTTGGCTTATGGGTATAATATTTAAATTAGTTTTAATTCCGGCCTGCTCCCAAAAATTTTTAATTGATTCAACTACCATTATGTTATCATCAGTTTCTACAGTAGTTAAGTTAATAATTAAATAATCATTACCTTTTTTCCGCCAGTTTCCAAGACCTAAAGCTAGTTTAGTTTCAGCCGCTTGTTTGGTCGTTTCATTAGTTACGTCCTTATCAATTTCAGCTTGAATAATATCATCTCGACTAATCTCTGTTGTTAACCAGCCAGCATTATCCAAGAGTTTTTTAGCTTCTTCTAAATTAAATTTATATTTAATGATTTCTTCGTTATAAGCAAAATTATTGGGCAGAATCGGGCCGTCGATTATATGAGCCTGACTAGAAAATATTTCGGACGTAATTTCATTTTTGTTAATCGCCATAGCTAAGGCCTGCCTAACCCGTTTATTTTTTAGGGCCGCGTTGTTTGCCTGGTTAAAAAATATAGCATTCATTTCCGGTAATTTTAAGTTATGAAAAACTAAAGAATCTTGGGCGACTAAATCAGTTTTAGCCTCGCGGGGCAGATAATTGATGCCATCAATGTCATTATTATTTAAGGCATTAACCGCTTCGGTAGTGTTAATAAAAAATCTAAAATGTAATTTTTCTAAATAAGGCTTTTGCCCATTATAATTTTCATTGCGCTCTAAATTATAGCTTTTTATGTTTCCAGCTTTATCTTTTATTAAAGATTTAAATTTATAAGGTCCAGAACCAATTGGTTTTAAATTAAGTTCGGCTAAATTGGCTGTTTCTGGCGCGATATGTAGCCAAGGATCTTGCGGAATGATGCCAAAAGTTAAGAGTTCTAAAAAAGCGGCATAAGGTTCGGCCAAAACAAATTTAATTGTTGTATCATCAATTTTTTCTATATTTACCCCGGAAAAACTTAAACGCAGAGGTGATTTATATTTTAGCTCGCCAATAGCGTTAAAGGTAAAAATTATATCATCAACCGTTAGAGGTTGCTCATTATGCCACTTAACGTCATTCCTAATTTTTATAGTATAGCTTTTACTGTCCTCGCTAATAGAATAATCAGTAGCTAAATCATTAGTTAACTCTCCCCGGTTATTGCGTTTTAAAAGTCCGGAAAAGATAAGTCGGCTGATACCGCCGTCAACGTCGCTGGCTGAAGCATATAAAGGATTAATATATTTTGGCGCTCCTACTAAACCCTCAGTATATTCGCCACCCACGACTGGCACAACCTGTAAATTATCTTTGTAAAAATTAATGCCTAAAGTAATAGCACTCACTAAAATAATTCCTAAGCATATTTGAATTATTTTTAATTCCCTAGGACTTAAAAATTTTTTTATGTATTTTAATTGCCGGAAATTAGGTACTTTTGATTTTGACAAAGAGTAGATTAGTTTTTTATCTAATTCTATTTGTTCATTATTAAAATTATTATCTTTTTTAAGATTAAAAGATTGTTTAGCGCTTTTAACTAAACGCGAAAAATTAGCTAAACTTTTTTTAGCTTGATTACGCGCTGGTGCTTTTTTATTTTTTAGTGAGTCCACTTAGTTATCTATAAAATGATAATCGCTAAAGAAATTATGAGAAAGATAATTGATAAAACAATAGTAGCTATAAACAATTTTTTTTCTAAACCCCGTTTAGTTAAGTAAACGTTGTTTTGGCCGCCAAAGACTCCGCCTAAACCAGTTCCCCTGTTTTGCAAAAGGATTACTATAATAAGGGTAATCGCGGCGATGATTTGTATTATTTGAATAGTTTCCATGTTATTTTTTGATTTGTTCAATAATTTTAGCCAGCACTTTTTTATTATTAACCGCTAAATCAGCTAAAATTTTTCTGTCTAATTCTATTTTATTGGTTTTTATTTTATTAATAAAGGTTGAATATGATAATCCGTGTTCGCGTACAAAGGCGTTAATTTTAATTTGCCATAACCCCCTATTAGTTCTTTTCTTCTTTTTGCGGTCAATATAAGCATGGGCTCCGGCCTTAGTGGACGCAGTTTTAGCTAAACGGATTAATTTTTTTCGTCCCCATTTATAACCCTTAACCTTTTTTAGAAGTTTTCTTCGTTTTTTTACATGGGTTGTACCTCTTTTTACTCTTGGCATATTTATCTATAAGGAGTTAATTGTTTAATGGTTTTTAGATTAGTTTTATCAGCTCCAATATCCCGTCTTTTTTTACGGGTAATTGTGCCTGATTCCCGGGAATTAAAATGATCCTGGCCGGCTTTACGGCGTCTTAATTTTTTAGTGCCAGTAACCGTAAAACGCTTGGCAGTTGCTTTATGAGTCTTTATTTTCGGCATATTTAACCAGTTAAAAAATAAAACAGGTTAGACAACCTGATTTTTATCATTTTTAGTTGTTTTTATTAATTAATATAATATTAAACCTTCCGCCCTGTTTTGTCAAGCCCTGCTCCTCAATTATGTTTAAATTCTCTATTTTTTTTAAATTTTCCACGAATTCATTAATAATTTCCCGCGCTTTTTCCGGATGTTGTTTTTCTCGGCCTTTTAAGATAAGATCTATCTTTAATTTATCTCCTTTAGTTAAAAATTTGACGGCTTGGTTTAAACGAAAATCAAAATCATGTTTACTAATTCGGACTGATAGCCTGATTCCCTTAGTGTCAACTTTTGCCTGTAAAACTCTTTGCTTGTGGGCCTTTTTTTCCGCTTCGTATTTAAGCTGCCCTAAATCCAGAATTTTAGCTACTGGCGGGTCAGCCTTAGGGTTAACCATAACTAAATCTAAACCAGTCTCTTGGGACAGACTCAAGGCTTTAGCCGTGGAAACATTGCCTACGTTTTCGCCGTTTTCATCAATTAAAAAAACTTCTGGCACCGTTATTCGTTGGTTAGACAGAAAAATTTTTTTACTGGCTTTTGGTTTGGCTGGTCGCCACTTTCTGCGCATAAATGTTTAAGATTAATTTCATTAGCTATCTTACTATATTTAGGTGGAAAAAGCAACTTTAGGAGAATAATGAATAATTAAAATAAAACAACCTTTTCCGAAGTTGTTTTATTTTTAAAAAAGTAATTTTTTATAACCCTGCTTTAGGAATTTTATTTAAATCGCTATTAGTAATGCCTAAACCTAACTCTCTCATAACTCTAAAAGCGTCTGCCGGACGACCTAAATAATACGCTTTTTTATCTTTAGGATAAACGTAATAGGCTTTTCCAAAATCGTCAACATCAATTAAAATTTTACCTGATACGTGAGACGGGTAAGTAGTATAGCTTGTAATA
>Ga0075122_10001983_pt1 | contig 13907 bp, 11 predicted proteins | sample AntAceMetag02UKB_FD_69790 | JGI IMG/M metagenome (GOLD analysis project Ga0075122, IMG submission 69790) | Saline lake microbial communities from Ace Lake, Antarctica - Antarctic Ace Lake Metagenome 02UKB | ecosystem: Environmental > Aquatic > Non-marine Saline and Alkaline > Saline | place... | reverse complement strand
AATAAAAACGTTCAATCGGTTGTACCTGATCAAACTCTTGTCTAAAGACATGACCTAACCTAATCCTAAGACAACCAATAAAATCATTAAATACTGGATAAAACAAAGATTGTTCAAACATTAGCTTACCAGTGACTTCTCCTGTGTTTTCAGGAATCATGAAACGAAGAGCAAAGAAAGTAAGGCTACCCTTTTTCACATTAATCTTGTCATCAAGCTTATCTATAATAAAATTTGGTTCTATAAAAAAATATGGCAAAGTTCTATTTACCATATCAGGATCAAAATTAAGATCACCTCTTACTCGACTTGTATTAATCCATTCGTTACCCAAACTTATACCCCAAAAATGAGCCTTGCGATATTCGCTATTAAGACCCAAAGAGAAACCATGCTGCGTTGCTTCAAAAGCCGAACCGCTTTGCCCTATTTCAACAGGATGAATATATTTATTTGTATAAGCCTTAAGTCTACCCATTAAAAAAAAATCTTTAAAAGAAAAACCCAATGGATCTGGCTGTTGATAATCAAAGTTAACTTTTCTTTCAAAACGGGTAAAATCAGCATTAAAAAGAAGCTTATCAGCATTATTAGTAATATTCTTTATAACTATAGAACCACCCACCTTATAAGTTGATTCTCTTTTGAATAAAAAGTTTTTACTAGTTAAAAAATATCCCAATCTTAATTTAGCTTGAACAGGATCATCATCTACTAGAGTTAGAACAAGAGGCTGCTTTCTTTCGCTCTTATCTTTGGACAACTTGTAGGGCTGCAACTGAACATCTTTGAATATATCAAGTTTTTTCAGGCTACTACGACTAAGATCAATTTTTTTACGATCCCACAAATCCCCTTCACTAAAACGTAACTCTTTAATTATTCGATCAAAAGGTAAACGACTATTCCCTCTTACCAAGACTTTGCCAAACCTAATCCGAGGACCAAGAGTAACTTTCCACGTCACAAATGCTTTTGTTACTTCATGTTGTTCATCAAAATATGTATCTAGCTCTGGATAAACATAAACATACCAATAACTTTTACTTTGAAAATGCCTAATCAAAAAACTTTTCTGTTCTTGCAACCAATAATAATTAAAAGGAATTAGCTCATCTTTTGTATCATAAGAATATTTTTTCAAAAAATCCGTTTTCTCCAAATAAGTAAAATCATCAATTTTAAAACCACCCCAAAACCGCTGTTTACCAGGAGAAACAAATAAGATAATAGAACATTCATTTTGACTCTGCTTTTCAAACTTTTTATCAGTAATAGTAAAATCCCAAAAACCCTGAGTCAAATAATAATTTTTTAACTTTTCTATACCCTCTTGTAATAATTTTTCATCAAATTCTTTCTTGGAAAGTAAATTATCAAAAAAATTATTCTTATTAATTAAAGAACCTGTTTGGCTGTCTTTAATTTTAATATTATTAATAATGATCGGTAAATTTTCTTTTATATCAAAAGTTAAAACAGAACCTTCTTGTTTATAATAAACAACACTGCCCCAAAAGCCCCTTTTCCTATACTCATATAATAAATGCTGAGCTATTATTTCTGTTTTAAAAAGCCAATCAGGAAAATCTTTTCCTAGAAATTCTTGCCTTAACTGTTTATCTGTAAAAAACTCATTGCCCAAAAATTTTAAGACCTTTTTCTTACCTAATTTAATATTAAATACTAAATCTACCTTATGATCTAAGTTATTTATTAAGCGCTTAACAGAAATATGACAACTTAAAAAACCCTTCTTTTTAAAGAAATTTCTTATATTTTCAACCTGCTTTAATAATAATTTTTTTGAGTAATCTTTACCCGACAAACGCCACCCAAATTTATTCATTAAAGCTTGATCAAGTTCTTCTATACCTCCTTGAGCACAAACCTCAAATTTTATGTTCGCAATATCAAAGCACCTTTTATTTTTAATAGATAACTTAACAAGTATAGTTTTATCCCTCTTTTTATATATTAATTCATCACCAACAGTGCCGTTAAAATATCCACTGTCGTGCATATATTTTTTCAGAGTTCTTACAGATTCTTCATGTAGAGACAGATCAAAAACATCACCCGGCTGCTGTAAATACAAATTTGTGTATTGGTCCTTATCAAACCAAATATTTCTCAAGACCAGTCTTTTAAATATCCAGTTCCCTATTAATTTAAAGTGAATATTTTTACCCTGCTTATCCTGGCAAACTTCTATTTCTATCTTATTAAAGCGTTTTTTATACATTAAGCTTTTATACGCTTTATAAAGATCTTTTACGGTAAAAAATTTATCTTTATTTAATCCGGTAAGATATAAAAATTCTTCCTGAGAAAATGGCACATCAGATTCAAAGCTTAAGTTTGCTAGATAAAAACTACTATCTTTATCTACTGCATTTAAACTTGTCATCAAGTCAACGAATGTTGCCTTGTATTGTGAAGGGTATACGGGAATAAAAGTTATTAATAAGAAAATAAAAAAAAATAATCTATACAAAAACATTAACGGCCTCTTTTTACTTTATAAAAGAGACCGTTTTTTTGCTTCTTTGTCAACCAAAAAACTATTTACTATATTTTAGAAAGCATCTCTTCGTGCCTTTTCAATTTTACTCTTTTTAATCATCGCTTCAAGATTATCTATGGTTTCCCCAACATTTTTAATAGCCTCTCTTGCATCACCAATAGAGTTTAAAATAATCTCTTTAATAGGCCTCTGGGTTCTTTCCCTAAGCCAGACATAGACAGACTTAAACTTCTTAACCTGATCAACTAAAGGCCCACTACCCTTAATCTCACCAGCATGAGTATAAAAGGTTATTTCTCTTCCATCAAAATGCTTTTTACTGATTGCATCTTTTACATCGTTTACAGACTGGCTAGACCCAAGCTTTAAGTTAACAACAGCAATTTCTTTATTAGGCTTAAATATATCGAACTTAATTACATGATCATCTGAAACAGAAAAACAATTGCCAAATACTAGACCAATACAAAAAATAATATTTTTTGTAATCTTCATAACGTCCCCCCTCAAATAAATAGTTTATCCCTAACTAATAAGAGCGTAATAAAAAAGCAGCACAAATAGCAATATAATCTATAAGTTCGTTCTTTACGAAGTAATCTTTATTATGTACTATTATATTAGCCTTATTAAGCAAGATTAAGGCCCTATCGTCTAAAGGTTAGGACGTTGCCCTCTCACGGCAAAAATAGGGGTTCGATTCCCCTTAGGGTCACCAGCCTACGCATAAAGCTTCCTCTTTCGCCCAAGTGGCTACAAAGTACAGGTCGGACGGCAGGCCATCCGCCATCAAAATAAATATTTCTAAGCGTTGCTCTCACCAATTAACCTAAAAACTCCACGAAAGTCTTTTTCTTTTATCATTGGCTCAACAATTACATCTTCTATTTTAGATTTAGCAGAACCCTTATAGACAAAGTCGATAAGATCATCTAGCTTATCCGATGGTCCATAAGCAAGCATAAACACACTACCATCTGACTCATTTCTAATTGTGCCCTCTATAGATAATTTAGCGGCACTCTTTTGAATAAATGTTCTGTAGCCAACACCCTGAACTTTACCTAAAACCTTTATCTTTACACACTTTTTTAGCATGATACTCCTCTCCTTTTTCCTTTTTTTTCTTTTTATCTAAATATAGGCGTAAATCTATCAAAAGCAGAATTCGTTTGTCAAAAACTTAATTAAACAAGCTTCCTATAAAGATCTAGATGCTCCCGAACCATAGCCTTATTATGAAAACGATTTAAATCATCTTTATAAGCTTGCATTCTCCCATGCAAGTCTTTATCTCTAACTACCAAATCTATCTTTTGAGATAAAGCTTGCCAATCTCCTGCGGCAACCAAAAAACCATTTATACCATCTTTAATAACTTCATGAATTCCTGCAATATCATAACTTATCACAGGCAACTTGCTCAACCTGGCCTCAACAATCGCACAAGGCAAGCCTTCCCATAAAGAACTCATGACAAACAGATCCCAGTTCTTCATCCATTTTGATACATCATCCTGCCAACCAAGCAGCTCTATCCTTTTTTCCATTTTATTTTTAATTATCCAAGCTTGTATATCTGGACGCAAAACTCCATCACCTATTATTTGTAATAAAAGGTTTTCATTGGTAAAACAAGCAAGCTTAAATGCTTTTAGCATATCAATAAGATTTTTTTGGGGTTTAAAACAAGAAGTAGTACCTATAACAAAATTTTGTGTCTCTTTTATGGAAACAGCAGGAATATAAAATTTGTCCCAATCTACCGCAGCACGAATTACGCTACTTTTACCTTTAAATCTAGGTAAAAGCTTAGAACCTATTTTTTGGTCACTTTCTGAAACACATACATAATGGGTGGTAACAAAACAGGTAATATATTCTAAAAAATAGATAAGAAACCAAGAAATTTTATTTTGATAATCATGAAAACCAAACCCATGTACCGTATGAATTCGTTTTTTTATACCCGCAAAAAAGGCTGCCCATCGGCCTAAAATCCCAGCCTTTGTACTATGAGTATGTACTATAATTTCAGGATGCTCTTTTTTTAGTTTTCTCATTCTAAGAATCATCTGAGCAAAAGCTTTTAACTCAAAGAATAAAGATCTAAAGCTAACTTCTCGTTTAAAGCTATCTAATAAATAAACAGAATCGTTTTTTTTTACTTGATCAACCAGAACACCTTGATCACCTGAAATCAATCCTCCAAAACCACCATCCTTTTTGATACCGTCTATTAGCGATAAACAAACTTTCTGCGCTCCTCCAAGCTCTAGTTTTGTGAGAACGTATAAAATATGAACCTTTTTTTCACTACTCATATAACTTCTCCCTCAAGAATTTAAACTTGTGTTAGCTTATCACAAAACTAAAAATATTAAATTTTATCTTGTAATAAGAGAGAGAGCGATAATCAGAGTATAAATAGCACTAGATTCTATAAAAGCTTGAGATAAAATAGTGGTCCTAAATAAAACAGAATAGTTTTCAGGCTCTAAAGCAATTTGATAACAACTTTTGCCAGCAACAAATCCTGCGGAAATCGCAGTACCAAATGATCCTAAACCTATAGTAAGCCCTGCAACCAAGAAATTAATCGTAGAGGCTATCGGTTTAAATTCAGAAATTGGTAGATAAATTAATAATATAGAAACTAACAAACAAAAAATTAACGGTGTTTCAATAACCGCTTCATTAATTATGGAAAACGGAAAAATTCTATTGTATGCATCCTTATTCAGGCCTGCAGCCTGACATGAAGCACTAGCAAAAATACCTTGTCCGATACAGGGCCCAATACATCCTAAAGACATACAGATACCTGCACTCAAAAATTTTAATCCATCAAAAATTGTCATGCTTTCTGAAAAATTACTTCTTATAACAAGAGCAATTATAAAAGCGAACACTACAGGAGCTTCTATTATAGATTGTGCCAACATCATTAAGGTTAAAATCTTTTGAGCAAAAAAAGGCTGTCTTGCAATAGACTGACATGCTGACTTTAAAGCAAAACTAGATGCTATACTAATAGCAGTTGCCGCAATACCAACGGCCAAGGCTATGCCTATTTCTGCTACAGCAATTGGCATAGTCATTGTTGCCCCACCCCCAAATAAAGTAATCAGGGTTATAACAAGAGCAAGAATTACGCCACTTTCAATAAATGCCAACCCTATTATCATTGCACGAAAAACTTGATCATTACCATCTTTTTGTCTTGATAGTGCGTCAATGGCACTATAAGCTCCAATCCCTTGACCTATACCTGTTCCAATTGACCCCAAAGCTACCGCTAAACCAACTGCTAAGTAATGTAAAATTTCTGGAGTTAACATATTACCTTGTCTCCTGTTTTTTGATTATTACTATCACGTTCATGCTCATCTTCCTCCTGTATGGCAACAGCCAAGTATGTAATAGTTAACATGGTCAAAACAAAAGATTGCACAAAACCTTCAAAAATACCAAAAAACATTTGCATTCCTGCAACAAAGAAAACCAAAATCAAAAGAGTCTTAAAAGTAACATCTATAAATTTATATTTTTTCAGATCTACAAATTTATTTGTTAACCAATATAGAACTAAAGTTACAGAACAAAAAATCATAAAATATATTTTATAAGCCTCCAAGGCATTTATCATGATCAAAAATATTATAGCACCACCTAATATATTTCCAAAAAGACGAAAGGACATAGAAGCAATTTTTGCGATCTCACCAATTATATTTAATGGTAATAAAACAAAGAAAGGCTTGGTGAACTCTTTAAAATAAGCCCCCCAACCTTGAACTTTGATTTTTTGGTACTGTACATAAAAGAAACTCATGCTGCCAAGAGCAAAGGCGGTATTAAGATCTTTTGTTGCCTCATCAGTAAATGGCAATAATCCAACAACACAACAAGATAAAGTAAAAAAGAAAATAGTAGAAACAAAGCTAAAGTATTTATATTTAAACTGACCACCAAAGGATTCTCTACACAAATCATCAAAAAAGCTCACAGCTTGTTCAAATACCAAGGCTATGGGATTGAGATCACGTTTCAAGAAATGACGGGCGATCAAGACTAAAGTGAACAAGACAAACATGGCAATCCATGTGTTGCGCAATGTATCTATGTGTATACCCCAGAAATCATTTTTTAGTCCTAGAAATTCAATAGGCCTTAAAATTTTTTCATTAAAAAGATCTATTTTCATTTTTTAATCCTGCTACTTCTTAAAAAATTTCACTTCCAGCAAAAGCCATCCCCAAAAAGAAAGCATAAAACTCGTAACTGTTACAAGTATATTCATTTTAAGCCTAAATATTAAAAAGGCAAAAAAGCCTATTAATAAAAGATGATTAACGCTTGAAAACAGCACCAAATCTTTAAAAGATTTTCGGTCATTATTTCTTTTGTATACTTTTTTTATTTTTTTAACAAATAGTAAAGCATACAAGAAACCAAAAGTTAGTCCTGCCAATAAAGAATCTAAATAAAACGTTTTCACATTAACCTGCTTATAATTAATATTATATAAACTCTAGTCAATATAATATTACCACTTAATAATAAAAATATTAGGCCTGTAGATTATTTGTGATAATAATCTACAGGCCTAATATTTTTATTATTAAAATTAAGCTTAGGCTTATATCTTAAATTTTAACTAATACAGGATTAGATACAACATTAAGAGTACCTTGAGCATTCTGCTTCCAAATACCATTTTTGAGTTTGTACTTTATAACTCTAGGATCAGCTCCACCAATACCAAAAAGACTTATGGTTAAGGTCTTCTCAGGTTGGGAGTCATCAAGCTCAACAACCATATCAAACACTCTATATGTAGAATTAGTTGCTGCTATAACACCACCATTAATTACAGGTAGCTTCAATGTGATTCCAGGCTTATTAATAAAGAAAAATTCTAGATAAATATTAGAAACATTACCTGCATCCATTTTAGGTTTATTTTTTACTACAGGTCCTACATTTCCTAAATATGTACCTTCATGTAAATCTTTGTTCTTTAGGTTTGTTACTACAGGATCCTCCATAATAGACGTAGGAAGACTCAACATAGCTTTTTCCCCCACAACTGTCAGCTTTATGCCAGCATCCTTTGAAGAATTCAATACAGTAAAACCACCTGCATTCAAAGCACTTCCCATAAACACAGCCAAACAAACAGATAACGCAAAAATCTTGAGACCTCTCATGATTTCCCCTTTCTTTATGAAAAACAAATTACATATAACACTAAAATCAGCTTAGTAAAAAACACCTGCCAAAGTCAACGATATCAGCATTATATTTTCAAAAAGAAATTTATAATCCTAGTTTTTGTTACCCAAAAGCAAATATTCCTTTAAAACAGTGTCGGGATTCAAGGATATAGAATCAATGCCACATTTAACTAAAAATTCTGCCAATTCCGGGTAATCGGAAGGAGCCTGACCACAAATACCAATCTTCTTTTTATTTTCTTTTGCGCCATCAATAGCCATTTTTAGAAACTTTTTAACAGCACTATCTCTTTCATCAAAAATATCTGAAATTAATCCAGAATCTCTGTCTACTGCCAAAGTAAGCTGTGTTAGATCGTTTGAACCTATAGAAAAGCCATCAAAAATTTTGCTAAATTCATCGATTAATAAAACATTTGATGGGATCTCACACATCATATAAATTTCGAGATTGTTCTTACCCTGCTTTAAACCATATTTTTCCATTTGATCTATTACAGCCTGTCCCTCTTTTACAGTACGAACAAAAGGCACCATTAACTTCACATTTGAAAGCCCCATCTCTTCTCTGATCTTTTTAATGGCCAAGCATTCTAATTCAAAAGCAGGTGTATAATTTTTATTATAGTATCTTGAGGCCCCCCTAAAACCTAGCATAGGATTTTCTTCTTTAGGCTCAAAGTATTTGCCTGCAATTAATTGAGAGTATTCGTTACTCTTAAAATCAGACATTCTTATTATTACTGGCTTTGGATAAAAAGCTGCAGCAATTGTTCCAGCTTCTTGTGCAAGTTTATCTACAAAATATTCTTTTTTGTCTTTATAACCAAAAGTTAAGTCTTCTATCATTTTTCTATCTGCAGGGTCTGTAACTTTTTCTGTATCAATTAGCGCCATAGGGTGTATCTGTATGGCTGTGTTAATTATAAACTCTAATCGGGCAAGACCTACCCCATCATTGGGTAAACAGGCAAACCTAAAAGCCTCATCAGGGTTGCCAACGTTCATCATAATTTTTACATCTAATTCGGGAATATCAGAAACTTTTATTTTTTCTATTTTAAATGGAATGTCACCATCATAAACAAAACCTTTTTCACCATTGCTACAATCAATAGTAATAAGCTGTCCATCTTTTATTTTTTCTGTCCCATTTACAGCCCCAACGATAGCAGGAATACCTATCTCTCTACTTACTATAGCAGCGTGACAGGTCCGGCCACCCCTGTTTGTAACAATACCGGCAGCTCTTCTCATGATAGGTTCCCAATCAGGATCAGTCATATCTGTAACAAGAATTTCACCTTCTTTGACTTGATCCATAAACTCTGCTGACTTTATAAGACGTGCCTTGCCTGTTGCTATTTTACGACCAACACTTTTACCAATAGCTAAAACACTCTTTTGTTCTATTTTTTTTTGTAAAATATATTCTTCAATAAAATTATTATTCTGTTTTTGCGAATGCACCGTTTCAGGACGAGCTTGCAAAATATAAAGCTTTCCATCATCGCCATCCTTACCCCACTCAATATCCATAGGAGACCAATGCCCCTTAATATCTGAATAATGATCTTCTATAATCACAGCTTGTTTTGCAAGCTCTAATATCTCTTTATCATCTATAGAAAAAAGTTTACGTTGCAATCTTGCAACCTCAACATTTTTTGTTGTCTCTTTTTCATCTTGAGCAAATACCATTTTAATAGATTTACGCCCTAGACGTTTTTTAAGAACAGGCTTAAATCCTTCTTTTAATGTTGGTTTATGTACATAAAATTCATCTGGATTTACAACACCTTTTACAATGTTTTCACCTAAACCGTAAGATGAATTAATTAAAATAACATCCCTAAAACCTGTTTCTGTATCAAGAGTAAAAATAACACCAGAGCTGGCCTTATCTGAACGAACCATCTTTTGCACACCGATAGAAAGCGCAACATCCATATGATTAAATTTATTACCGATTCGGTAAGAGATAGCACGATTTGTAAATAAAGATGCAAAAGAATCTGAAGTCGCTTTTAATAATTCTTTTTCACCCTGTATATTTAAATAAGTATCTTGCTGTCCTGCAAAGGAAGCCTCTGGAAGATCTTCGGCTGTGGCAGAAGAACGTACAGCAACACTACAAAGAGTACCATATTCTTTTTCCATTTTTTTGTATGCATCTTTTATCTCTTGCTGTAATTCTTCAGGAAGCTGAGCATTTCTAATTAAAGATCTAATCTCATGACCAATCGCCGCAAATTCGCCCAAATTTTTCAAATTAACTTTTGATAAAAAGTCTTCTATCTTACTTTTTAAGTTATTTTTTTCTAAAAGGTACCAATAAGCATCAGATGTAATTGCAAACCCTCCGGGAATTTTGATTCCTTTTTTTTCCAACTGTTGTATCATTTCTCCTAGTGAGGCATTTTTACCACCAACTAAAGATAAATCTTTTAGGTTCACATCTTTAAAATTTTTTATGAATTTCATAGCAATTTGTCCTTATTTTTTAATATCTTATTATCTTTACTACTTAGTATTAATAAAGTATTAATAAAAAACAAAATAAAAATAAACCAAAAAAGGTAATACGTGATGAAGAATTTAAAAAAACATAAACAACTCACATATATAATCTATGATGGAATCAATAACTCTGTCTTTGCAAGTTTAGTATTAAAACCATTACTAAAAAGACTTAATGATGACAATAATCTAGAAATAATGCTTGTCAGTTTTGAAAAAACTAAACCAAACACAGAACTCCTAAAAAAAATAATCCCAGCACATGACCGATTACACTTTGTACTATGCAAAAAAAACTCTTTCTGGGGAAAAAGCAGCTTATGGCTTGCAATCTATCAACTAAAAAAGCTTCTTAAAATCTATCCACCGAACAAAATCATCACACGAGGACCATTAGCTGGTTGGGTAGCCATAAAAGCATTAGCTAAAGATCTAGCGACGGTACCTCTTAGTATTCAAGCAAGGGGTTTGTGTGCAGAAGAATATAGATTCGTAACACAAAACCTAAAAGAATTTTTTATTAAAAAAATATTTAGAAAAATAATTTACAAGAGACTAAAAACAATAGAGAAACAAAGTTACTCAAAAGAGAATGTTACAATAGAGGCAGTCAGCCCAGCATTAAAAAAATATTTAGCAGCTAGTTTTGCGGCTAATGAATCTAGAACAGATATTGCCAAACTTGATCTACCTGAAGGTCTGGATAAAGAGACCATAAAAATTTTAAGAGCTCGCACAAGAAAAGAACTTTATATACCAGAAGAAAAATTCATATATTGTTACAGCGGTTCTTGTAAACCTTGGCAATGCATACCAGAGATAATTAATTTTTTTAAAACAAAATATACCAAAGACAAAAAGAGCTTTTTATTAATACTATCTTCAGATAAAAAAGAAATAGAAAAATCTTTAAATATAAGCAAACTTCCTAAAGACAGCTATTTATTATTAAGTGTAAAACCAAATAATTTGCACAAATATTTAGCAGCATGTGATGTAGGCCTGTTATTCAGAGAAAAAGATATTATAAATTGGGTATCACGACCAACAAAGATGTTGGAGTATCAATCGGTAGGACTCAAGATAGAACATAATAATACTATTGCTTGGCTTGCAAATCAAAGTCAAAATTAAGAGCCTGACCAAAACCTACGATGTGTAATTTTTTATTTCGTAAAAGTGTTGTATTATCCTGCCAACCAGCTCTCAAATACTTGATTGGATCTTCAAAGCTATCTGCACCCAAACAAAAAGTTCCCCAATGCATTGGCACAAAGTTTTGTGCTTTTAAATCAATAAAACCTTTTACTGATTCATGAGCATTAACATGAGAATGTTTTTGTAATTTTCTTGGCTCAGCCGGCCCCAAAGGCATTAATGCAACATTAATAGATTTAAATTTTTGGGATATTTGCTCAAAGTGGTTTGAATAAGCTGTATCACCTGCAAAATAAATTTTAAAACCATTAAACTCTATCATCCAACTTCCCCATAAAGATTTATTCACGGTAAATGGAGATCGTCCTGTCCAGTGAATAGCAGGCAAGAAAGATATCTTCAAATCACAAAAGCTTTGAGTTTGCCACCACTCTTTTTCATAAATTTTTTTGAAATTATTTTTTACAAACCATTTCTTATTACCATCTCCAACCAAGACAACAGGATCATGAGACTTTAAATAGAGGAGAGTCTTTTTTTCCATGTGATCTTTGTGATCATGAGATATAAGAATATAATCAATTTTAGGCAAATCTCTTAATTCAATACCAGGCCTAAAATTTCTTGGATATAATTTCATAAGATCAGAAAAAATAGGATCTGTTAAAATATTAACACCACCTATTTGAATCAAAAATGTAGACTGGCCTATCCATGTAATTCTTGGCTCAAAACTATTCTGTTCAGGCTTTGAATACACACCCCAATCTTTTAAATTTTTTTCAGAGAAATATGCTTTTAATTTTTTGTTTTTTAACTTGAATAAAGAAGCTACAAAAGTTCTTCCAACTTCTGATATACGATATATAGAACTTGGATCTGTACCATTATGAATATGATTTTTCTTAAAAAACTTTTTCTTAAACATAGTACTTTCGTCTTAGCATATAACACCGCATCCCAAACATATATCTTTGTCATAAAATATTGCAAACTGGCCTTGAGCCAGACCTTGATCTTTACGATCAATTTTTACAACGGCTTTAGTAGCATCTATAAAATTGAGTTTACAATTATACACTTCTTGACCATGCCTGACCTTTACAGTTAAACCGGTTTTTTTAGGCTTTTGACCACTAATCCAGTTAAACTCTGCAACTGTAAATTCATCTCGTTTTTTTTCTGGAGCAAAGTATTTATTAGAAACATGAACTATATTCTTTTTTACATCTGTTGAAACAACATACCAAGGCCCATCTGAAAGCCTTATACCTCTCCTTTGGCCAACAGTATAATACCAAAAACCGTCATGCTGTCCTAATTTTTTACCAGTTTCAAAATCTATAATATCACCTGTTTGAGTTCCCAAATGATGCTTTATAAAATCACTAAATTTTATTTTGCCTAAAAAGCATATTCCTTGGCTATCTTTTCTATCTTTATTGGCTAGATCATATTTTGCAGCCAACTCTCTAACCTCAGATTTTAATAGCCCACCAACTGGAAACATCGCTCTTTTAAGCTGTTCCTGACTTAAATGAGATAAAAAGTAGGTTTGATCTTTAAATAAATCTTTTGCTTTTTTTAGTATAAACAGACCATCTTTTTCTTCGATTTGTGCATAATGTCCTGTTGCTACTTTTTCAAAAGAGTCATCAATTTTTGAATAGAAAGAACCGAATTTAATTCTTTGGTTACAGAATATATCTGGACTTGGCGTTCTGCCAGCTTTGACCTCAGAGATTGTATAACTTACTATCTGGTCCCAATATTCTTGTTGCAAACTAAGAATTTTTAAGGGAACATCCAGCTTTTTGCATACTTTTTCTACATAAGCAAGATCTTCCTCCCATGGGCAGTCCCCCAGGAAGGCAAGTTCGTCTTCTAACCAGATTTTTAGGTAATATGCGGTGATATCATGCCCCTGTTCTTTTAGCAAGGCTAAGGCCACAGAGCTGTCTACACCACCTGATACTAATGCTACTATCTTCATAACACCCATTATACCTGATCTAGGAACATCTCACAATCGCTTTCATCATCATCAAAATCATCATCAAGATCCATATCACATTTATTACATGCTATATCTACAGCCAATCCTACAAACAGATCTTCAAGCTCTTGTTTAAATCTATTTAATTTCTCAGGTTCAAGATCCAAATATTTATAAATTTTAACGCCACTATCTGGATTAAGCATAATATCATTTGTGAATAAAATTCTTGCTTGAATATTATCATTATGCATAAGATCAAGTCGCTTAAAATAATTATTGATAAATCTTGAAGTATCTGCATATCTATTCTTTTCTTTATCAAATAAACCAGGTACAATATTTTGATCCCTTAAAGGAACTCCCAACCTTTGGGACATATATACACACTGATTAACTTTATCTTTTGGTATAAAGATCTGAACCAAACAACCTTGCTGAAAACCAACAAGCAATTCAAGTAATT
>Ga0075122_10001981_pt1 | contig 13908 bp, 12 predicted proteins | sample AntAceMetag02UKB_FD_69790 | JGI IMG/M metagenome (GOLD analysis project Ga0075122, IMG submission 69790) | Saline lake microbial communities from Ace Lake, Antarctica - Antarctic Ace Lake Metagenome 02UKB | ecosystem: Environmental > Aquatic > Non-marine Saline and Alkaline > Saline | place... | reverse complement strand
GCTCCTGAAGTTGTTCCAAGATCAAGCGTGGCTGCATTTCCGGCACTCTCAACAAAAGTAATTGATTCAAGCATGTAAGCTGCGGGAACAATATTCGTCCATGCTGTATCATCTGTCATGGCTACTGTTTGGCTATATCGTTCGATATTGTCTGCTGGCAGGTTAGTTGTCAACGCCCCTGATACAGTCCCATGATTCTCATTCCCTGAATTATCAAGCCATTGGTTGTGCCCAACTCCGCTTGGTTCGTATGCTGCTACTTGACCGATTTGGGTTACTGTTACATCATCTAAATCAAACGTACCACTGCTATCTGTAGCACTATAAACTCGTAAACTTGTGACAAGTGAACCAGTATTAAACGGCACCTCGTGAGTACCCACTCCATAATTAACGTACCCTGGATTGACTATCCCACTACCAGCTTGATTAGTGAACAGAAGCGCAGCAGAATCTCCTGCACTTATATTAGATATAGTGAACTTTATTTTATATTGTTTTCTTTTTGTAATGGAAAAAGCTTGACTGAAATACCCTACTGCTGCATCATCATAATGAGCAGCACCACCAGAAATTGTCCAATTTGATGATATAGACCAAGATCCAGGGACTGACATGTCGCCATCAGTAACCAACTCAGTCTGACTCGCACCCTCATACTTAAAAGGCACCGGCCCGCCGTTTATGATTGCTTTGTCTGTGGGGTCTGTGTTGTCGAGTTCTAGGTTGAAGAGGGGTGTTTTTGAAATTTCTCCGTTAAAGAAAAAAGTTCCTGTATCCGAACCTATTAAAAATGGTTCACTTGCATCAGAAGTAGCCGTACCTGTTGGAGTAGAAATCTCTGTAATTGCAATAGGTTTTCCGTTAATGAATATTAATGGATTATTATTTATAGAGCTACTATCATATATCACTGCTACAATAGTATTTACACCTACTAAATTTACTATATCGTCTGTTTGCCATCGTCCGTCATCGCCGCTAAAAACTTGTGAAAAAGTAAGCTTACCGTCCCTGTCGTCTAAATACCAGCGGACTTTATCTACAAGATGACTTCTTGCATTAATTGTGTACATTTTGTATTGTACTATTACCGTACCACCAGAATTGAAAATGTTGGCAATTGAATCTGCCGCTACAACTCTTGTAAAATCATCCACCCCATCAAACCAATACCCAGGGCCGTTGGCAAGCTGGTCAATCTTACCTTGTTCGTCCAGCGTGTAACCACCGGCAATGTCAAGGTCTGAGCCGTCAAGGGCTGTCAGGCTGGTTATGTCTGCGTTGGCTCCATCTTTAGCAGCAGTTGCCACTTTAGCAAGTGGAATACCATCATCGTCTAAACCTGTCATGCTGGTAATATTATCGTTTGTTGGGGCCTCAGCCCTTACGACCCAATCCAGTATCCCGGCTCCATTCGATGATAGAACCTCATTCTCATCGCCATCATCTGTAGGTAATAAATAAACAGTGCTTGCAGTCATTGGAGGTGCCATAAATGATGCAACCTGGCCTCCATCATCTGTATCTTCTTTTATTGTCAGAATCCCACCTGAAACATCACTATTACCGATTGTTACGCCGTCATTAAATAACCAGTTAGTTGATATGGTTTCGGATTCATCTGATTTTGTAATTGCTGCATCACCGGGTTCCTTATCATTAAAAGTATCCCAATCAGCCGTGAGCAGATACCCGCTGACGGTCGTATCTGCTGCCACCATTGATATAGCCGGGGTAGCTCCTCCAGAGGATGAAACAGGGGCAGTTCCAGTAACCGATGTCACTGTGCCTGCATTTGTTGTATAGCCTTCATCTTGGATTGCTTTACTTGTGGGGATTGTCGTGTCATCCGCACCAAGCGTGGTTACAATGGTTTTATTTGCTGTCCTGATATCTTTATTGGTAAGATTAAATAAAGCGATTTCTCCGTCTGCTATCCCTGTTTCATTAACTGATTGAATATTTGTGGTTTTTGCTATTTTACCATCAATCTGGGTTTGTGCATTACCGGATAATGAATTTATATAGAGCAATTCTGCATCTGATACAGTACCATCCGAACCATAAGTGGCTGCTTTTGCTTGACCGGTTACAGTCAAATCCCCGTCAGCAGTGGTATAACCAACCACTGTACCATCCGACTTTTTAATCTGAGCAATGGGTTCCTGAATACTGGTTATTGTTATACTTCCTGTCCAAGTTGTATCTTTATCAAGAGTAACTTGATCCGAACCAAGTAAAGCAATAACCGTTCTGGTGTCCCCATCAGCAATTAGTGTGCTGCCTACCTTACACAATGTGTAATCCACAGTCTCAGTAAAGGTAGCCGTTCTGGTTGCTGCACTGATTGTGCCTGTGAATGAGACTATTGCGGTTGGTGCAGTTACATTTATACCAGTAAAAGAAGGAGGATCCGTACCACCTAATACATCAATTACACCACCTAATGATTTGTTTGTTATAGGGGCAGCATTAACAAAACCAGATCCTCCAAAATTCAAAGCAACTGATAAAGCTACAATCCCCATTAATCTTAAAATTTTCTTCATTTTTTCTCCTTATCCTGTGCTTTAATTATTGTCAATCAAGAACCAATCAAAAGAAGGTGCTCCAGAACCAGTACATTTAACTGAAAAATTAGAGGTTGTTTTCGTATCCACATAAATTGCTCCAACATTAAGTGAATCTCCAGTTGGAATAATTGAAACTTGGTAAGTTGTGCCAGCTAAAACGGCACCAATAGCAACTGTAACTCCAGTTGATCCAGCAAAGGATGCTGTACCTCCATAAAGAATTGCAGGTCCAGCGTAAGCACTCCAAGCACTTCCATCCCAAAAGAACTTCTGTACATTCCCAGGTGCAATAGCTACACTATTTACTGTTATTGGATCAGTGGAAGTATCATTATTGGCAACAAGAAACTCTTTATTTATAGTTGGATCCGTTGGATCTTGGATAGTCTGGGCATTGCCCGCCACCGTAAGAGTTACAACTACAGCTCCATACATATCTATGATTGCCGTTGTAACCGCCGCATTTATAGCAGGATCAGATATAGTGGTGGTTTTTATTTTCCCCTTCATCGCACCGGAAACACCACTTTTGATAATATTTATTGGCTCACCACTCATGATAACTCCTTCTTTTAAGTATTATGTGTTATATTCTATAACTTCACAAGTTCCAGAACCAGTTAAAGCAAGTTTATTGAACTTCCTTTTTGCAGGTATTTGAATTATTGGATCTTCCGCCAGCCACTCATTCAATTCGGGAGGAGTATTATCAGTACTTTGACAGTATACCGTTACTTCTCCTGTAATCTTCAAGACAGTAATATAATCCGTCGTACTACCGATATCAATTTCTGCGGCAGTACCACTTAAAGTAACGGTTTGTCTATTAACTACCCGATTGTAATAAGGAGTATCCAAAGCAAGTGTAAAATCATCATTATCAAAATAATGATCTATCTGGACATTGTTACCTGGTAGGACCATTTCCTCTACCCCAAGAAAATTAACAATCTTTAAAGCTCCTGATGAATTGTTTGTATACGTTGGCATGGTATTTTCTCCCTTTTAATTATTTTATAAGTAACACTTCTATTTTCTTTTAACAAGGTTATTATTTTATTTTTATATCTGTTTTAATCAGTTTTAATATTAAGTAAACCCTGCCTCACCGCTTGATAATAAGTACGGTAAATTAGAGTTCTGTATTTACGAGTACTGAGCTATACATTTTTAAACAACAGCTTAATACGAGCTTATTTAATCTGTAGCATTACCAATAATAAAGCTTGCCTTTATTGTAGGAACACCAGAAGTTTTTTTAAGGATAACAGCTTTACTTAATTCACCATCTACCAAAGCTAAAAAAACAGAATCATTAACAACATAAGTTGTTTTTGTATCTTGGATAGTTAATTGAAGACCATTAGAAATTGTTACCTGATAAATATTATTAAACAAAACAGCAGTTACAATGCCCGTTTTATAACTTTTATTAATTGATACCCTTAATTGTTTTAAAATAGAATTATACATAATTCAAATCCGTGTACTCCACAGTACTAATTTGGTTGATTAATGAATCTACAGTACCAATAATATTTATTTCTTCTATTATAGCAAGCACATTAATTCCTCTTACTGTAGAAGTAATTGCACAGATATCTCCTACTTTTATATTGGGAGAATGATTAGCCAATCCTATATCTTTTCTGATAGCCGCATGAGTATGTTTATTAATCTCATTAATGGCTTTTTGTTGAATTAATGCCGCGGAGGTATATATACTATTATCAATATCGGGAAGATCAACAAAAGCAGATATTTGAAAAGTTATATCTGGATCCGAATCCACGCCAGATATTTTTAAATGATATGCTAATTGGTCATTAAAATAAGAAATAGAATCAGCTACAACAGGGACTAATACCACGGATACATTTGTACCAAAAGCTATCCCGGTAACAGTAGCAAAAACATTAGTCTCAGCAACGGCATCCGCCGCCGTTTCATATAAGGTTACGGATGCCGTTGACCCTACATCTTTAATTTTTACAAACCATTCTTGATTAGGATTTAAATTCCATTCTGTTATTTCAAAGGCCATAATCCTGACTCCGCTTTCTCACCTATTAATCCCATCCTCCATCCTCTTGTAGCAGTACCATTGTACTCTTGTCCTTCAACTGCCATTCTTTTCAAAATTTGGTGAGTTCTATAATTAATTTCCCAAGAAACAACATAACCTTTAAAAGAACCACAAAAGAAAAATGATTCTATTCTGGCTTGAACATTCTTACCAAAAGCCTGTGAAGCTTCTACAAAGAAATTGTACTTTTCAAATCCTCTTAGGAGTAAAGTCTGTTTATTAGGTAATTTTATACTCAAATTTCTAATACCCACCAATTTTGCTCCATCTTCTGAAGCCCACCCTGGATCTTTATCTCTAATATCTGGAGAAGTATATCCAATCCCGTCATTAAACATTATTTTATAATTCATAACCACCTTCTTTAAGAGTACAAGTATCTTAACGTCAAAACCAAAGAGGTTGAACTACCTGGAGAATGAGTTCCAAAAGTTACAACCTGTTTCAAATTAAAATATAAATTCTTTGCCACTGTTAAAGCTGCTGCATCTAAACTAAGTCGATTCGCATCACCGGCCATAGGAGTTCCAGCCCAGGTAGCTGATCCTGGTACCGCGGCTGTTGTAGTAATCCCGATAATAGAAGAATCGGCAGGAGTTCCACTGCCAAGAAAATCACTGGCAAGTGTTAAATGGGTACTATCATCCCAAGCCTCAAGATAAGGTACTCCAGCAGTTGCTCCATCAAAGTAAATAGCAAAGACATATCTTGTATTACCCCCATCTTGATCTCCCGCAGTTGTTCCAGCGAGTGGAACTTGATCAAATATAACCGCAGAAGCATCTTTAATGAAAGTCTTTTCTGCCTCATTACTACCAGATGCCGGAATTACTACAGGATAACGAGTGGCAGATAATGCATCACCATCTGTTTGTTGGTCGGAACACCAAGCTAAAAAATCAGCAGCTAAATCAATAACTACCCAGTTGGAAGAAGTAGCTCCAGCCCCACCTGTTGCATTTCCTGTATTAGCTCCTTCATTTGACGTATTATTATACAGCCAATACGTATTTGGTTGACTCATACTACCTCCTTAATTACACTGTGAATGTTCATTCCATATATTGTTTTAAAATTTGGCATAGTAGGTAATGTAAGTACATCCAAACCCATGTCAATTAATTTAATACCATCTGTAATTTCTATATCTAAAGGAGCACTCTCAAATATATATCCATTAGATAAATATATATCTAAAATAGTATCCCTTGTTACTTCTGATGAAAATTGTAAATTTAAAGGGAGTATGTCAAAAGATTCATACGCCGAGAAAAGATCAAATTTATTATCCTCTGCTATTTCCGCCCAAGTTAAAACATCTAAAGGAAAAACTATATCATAACTTTCATAATAAACGGACAAATCAAGCTTGGCATCTTCCAGAGTATCCTGAATCAAATTAATATCAAGTTGCATGTCCTCTAAAACAGCCCCTTCCCCCTGTTCATAATCAAGTGTAAAATCTAAAGCATCCGCAGCTGGAACGACATAAGCGTTTAATTCAAAATCTAAAGCATTTGAAGCTGGTGGAATATAAACCATTAATCATCCCCCTTACAATTCAATAACCTTATCGTATATACCAGACCACTCTCCAGTTTCTCCTACACAGATAATTGTGAACTTATCGTTGGAACCCCCTTCTACATCGACAGTCCAAGAACCATCTGCTTCTGAAGTAAGTTCCCAAGGAAAAGTCCAAGCATTATTTTTATAAATTTTAATATCTCTGGGAACCCCATTACCTCCTACAAGTACAGTACCTGACAAGGTTACTACACCTACTTTAGCAGATTGAATAACCCCTACAATTTGTGATGCTGGATAAGTTGTCATTTAAACCTCCTTAACCCCTACATACCAATTACTGTAACAACCAAAAACTCTCCACTCAGTCCCATCAGCTTCTTGTAGGATATCCTCATCAGTAATAAAACTTGCAGTTGGAATAGTGACTGTAAATCTTAGATGTTTTTGGTAACCATGATACCCATCAGCACCTTGCATATGTAATTTAAGTAAATACGTCCGGTCTTCCCATGTACCGGGATCGAAACTACCTGTTGTCATAGCTACATGGATAGGGTTACCAGTGGCAGAAATAAAACCTGGTGAAGTTGCTTTCCCAGTAAAAACATAAGTGGTACTTCCTAAACTATTACTTTGATTCAGTGAATAAGAAAGATGGTTGGATAATGCACTTCCTGCTGTATAACTATTTTGTAAATCCGCTGTGATAACAAGTCCTACTAAAGTTTTTATCCTACACATTTCTACTTTAACAGTGGTGTTATCATTATTATGGGTAGTCCTAATAAAAATATCGCTTCCAACAGCCCACTCAGCAGGCATGGCATCCACTGTTATTGAAACATCAGACCCTGCCGTTAATGCTCCAGCACAATTAACAATTTCACCACTTTGACCATCCCAATTTGGGACTGCTTTACCAGCATAAAAACCATCGTAATCACCAGAAGACACTTTATTGACAATAAAAAATGCATCCAAATCACCATAGACCCATAAAGTAAATCCTGCTACCTGATCTATCTGATTACTACCTGCAAGATAATTTGTTGACCCTGCATGAGTGGTAGCATCCCAAGCCTGATAAAAATTAATAGATATATCAGCAGCAATCATAGTTATTTTATAATACAGATCGTCTTTTCCGCCTTCTCCAGGTGAATAAATGACATACCAATCATTCGTAGCAGGATTATCTTCATCAGCGGCGTAAGAAGAATCATGTAACGTCCACCCAATACCTGTTGCAGAATAATCATATGTGCCATTTCTCTTGCAAAGGAAATCTCGCATTCTATTAAAAAACTCTATTCTATCTGCACATGCTATTCCAATTAAATTAGCGTAAGCCATTTTTTACTCCCTTATAATAATACTTCATGGTCTGGATTTTCTTCACAAATTAATCTAATTTTATACCCTTTCTTACCTTCAGCGCAACCAGTACAAACATTTTGTTTATACATTTTAGCATTACATTTAGGACATCGTATTGCACTTAATTTCAATCCAGCATCTTGTTTTTTTTGCTTTGGAGTCTTAGCCTGTTTTTCTTTGTGAGCTTTCAATGCCGCCTGAATCTGCTTCTCTCGAATTTCTGGCGTTTGAACCCAGTACTCATCATCAATAAAAGTATAAAACTCTTTATCGGTTGGTCTTTCTTTTTGTGGATACCAACCCTCGGCCTCTAATTGTTCTTTCATAAGAGTAAAATTATCTTTAATACCTGCAACATACAAATCAAAAGCCTTTAAAACTTCTGATTGATCAAAGGAGTACAACATAGCCAAAATTTGTTTATTCTGTATTTTCATTTATTTTCCTTTATGGTATACATTGCCATTCCCAACAATAATAAGAAAGATTGATAGCCTTTGTGGTGTACCCAGGGTACTCATCACACACAGGTTCACAACCTCCTCCTGCGGGTATAATCCAATTACACCCTGGGGAAGAATCTAAACTTCTGTAACACTGACCAGAACTTGCACATTTTGTACCTACTTCATTAGGAGATGGAGGAGCCTCTCCTTCATAACAAGATGGAGTTGAAGCACTACATATGGGGGAAGCCGGATATGCAAAAACATTATTAACTGTTTGAACCCATTGCCCAACAGTTGAACGAACCTCAAAAGTACAACAGCCCATAGTAACGGATACCGTTCCACAAGTGCCTACTGGCATAGTATACATACCAGTAGTCCCATCAGAACATACAAACTCCGCTGTTTCTCCAGGAGTCATAGAAGCTGTACCAGAAACTAATTCACAGTCTCCACAATCTTCCTCTCGTAATGTAGCACATTTTTGTTCACACTCCGCCGTATTTGCTGCCAATATATCTGCATACTCTTGGTTATATTCAGGGGTACCTGCTGTATAGGACTCAGCCGCAGTTTCAGCTATAGTTTTAGGATAATCATACGTATTTCCATGCTCAGAAATTTCTGAAGAACACATATCCGCGCAACTACATGCATCAGGTTCCCCTTCTGGAGGACAATCACCCCCAAATCTTACAGTATCTTTATCCTCAGGCAAAGCATTGTCTATATTGGCTATCCTATTTAAAATAGCAATATCACAAGCTGTTAGAATAATAGTTGAATCCCCATCTTCTTGATCACTTACAAATCCTCCTGGAGTAGAAGAATTATCTATAGAATCTGGATCATCAGAACTTGTATAATCATTAGTAATAGGAATAGTAGTATCGGTATCATCTGGACAATCTACTGTGGTAAGTTCAAATACTTCCTCCAATCCAGCTTCTGTACCATTAGCAAGTGTTACCTTTCCTGTAGCAGTACATTCTTCCGTTATGCCCGTAGTTAACCAAGAAGTGGCTGCGGCTCCATTAGCAGTATAAGTAATTAATAATTTTGTTCCTGTATCAAATTGGGTATCTAAATTTATTAGTTTACCTACATGTGAAGCATAATAATCTACATTAAGGGGACTTGGGATAAGTTGTGCCGCATTTGCAGCCATTTGTACTGGATCATTAACAATAGGTGCTGTGACCAAATCATCAGGAGTAATTCCAACATTGACTTGTGTAACACCTGTTATAGTATTAAGGGCATAACATACCTCTTTTTCTATAAGTACAGAACCTAATAATTTTGTAGTGGAAGATAATATTCCGCACCCACCAGTAATACTAACTAAAGCGTTCATACCTACAGCTGGTTTATTATTAACAACTCCCCATATTAAAATACTTGCTGTATTCTCAAAACATATATCACCAGAAGGAACTACCTTAACTCCTAATTTAGAACCACAGGCACATGTATTTCCTAATTGTACCTCTATTTCACCAGTATCTCCATAAACTTCAGCAGTAACAGTCACATCAATAGCAGTATTACCAGCGGTGACTGTATTAACGGCACACCCACCAACAATATAAGTTACAACCAAACTTTTATCACAAAAAGCAAAGGGATCATGAACAAATATTTCATTCCCAGAAAATACACATCCGCTTTTACTGGAATTCCATAAATTTGTTGTGTGGCTTGTATCGGATAAAGCCCAAATTCCTATAACTTCTTTTACTGCAAAATCAACCTGTACTTTATAGTAATTACTGGCTTTATGTTCCGCATTAGAAACTAAATATTCACCTGTAGCAGAAGTTGTACTACCAAGTGTAATACCTGATTCAGCAGTCCAATTAACAAGTGTTCCATCTTGTACAGGCACATCCTCAAAATATACAAAAGCCAGTAGAGTCCCTGTAGAAATCCCATCAGAAGCTAAACAATCAGCATCATCCAAACCTACAACATTTATTGAATACCCCAATTCTCCTAAAGCACTTATTTTTATCCTATTTCCAAAATCAGGGTAATCAACTTTTTCAGAAATATCGGCTATATCAGAATCAATAAAAGTAAATAAAGGAGTAACAGGATGAAAAATATCCTTTTTAATCACTAATGCTCCGGCTACTGTACAAGAAATATATCCATCAGAAAATTCAGCTAATTTTGAAATAACATCAATGGGATAAAGATCCTCCACAACAAAATAATTAGCTAAAATAGGATAATCGGTAATTTCTGAAGTAATTACTAATCCGGTTAAAACAGCCATTTCAGCAAGGATCCCAGAAAAAGTTGTATCTGTATCCCAAGATTTTGTTACTTTTTTAGCAAACGGTGGACCTGCAACTGCTGATTCCAACCTGCCCCAAACTCCAGGACTTACAGAAGAATCGGGGTTAGTTACGATTGTTGGTTTTTCAATAAAAAATACACCTTGTGAAATCCAAGAAGTTTCAACTTTTGTTAGGACTTCTAACCTTGCGGAAGGTAAGACAGAAAAATCAAATAAAGCATAGAAAGTTGGATCATTAGAAGTTATAGTAATTTCTCTGGCATAAGCTCCTTTAGATTCTCTAATATTAAATCTGGAAATAGTATCTTTTATAGATACAGAATCAACTTTTATGTCCCAATCAAGTCCCATTTATATTTCCTTTGATAAAACTAATAAAGTAATCTCGTAACTAAAAATAGTAATCCCATAAAAAGAAGCTACCATATTTCTCCGGGCAACCATCCCTCGTGGATTTCTACTGAATTGAACTTTCCAACAATTATATCCATCAGTAAAATACCATTCTCCATCTACAGTCTCGTAAGCAGTTATCAAAGCAGTTATGGTACTTTGGGTTAATGCATCCTTATCAGAAAAAGAAATAATTTCATCTGCAATAACAACACCCAAATCTTGAATAACAACTCCATCCAGTGTTCTTATCGTGCTACCTCTATCTTTTCCAGAAGTAGCTTGGGCATATTCACCAGAAAGTGGATCTTGATCAAACGCAATATTAGTACTTGAGGCTGTTCCACCAGTAGCAGAATCAACCTCAGCAAGTCCAGAAGCACTGCCTGTTATCACCTCACCATCCACAAAGCTGATAGAATTGGTTTTGGTAATTACTAATTCTCCCGTAGCAGCAGTTCCATGAACAGTTAGTACGGTTCCAGTAGCACCTGCATTTCCTGTTACAGTTTCACCTGCAAAAAAGTAAGCATTATCTGAACCAGTTTCCTTATATGGCAGAATCCAAGAAGTATCAGGGGTTAAAGTTGGACTTATATCTGTAGAATATATTCTAAATTTACCGGACATAATTATTCCTTACCGAGCATAAACTAATTTCATTTTGGTTAATTCACTTGCCATATTCTTCATTGCCATCCTACTATCAACATCTGTAATTTTAATAGGAGCCTCAACATCACCAGCTTGGAATCGGACTATTAAAGTTTCTTCTGATCTTGGAGAAGATGCTATTTTATTTCCAACCTTACCACCTGTAGCAAATTTAGGTAACGTCATATTGTTAATACTGGCCATAAAAGAATCACCAAACTTCTGAACAGCATACTTATTTATAATCCATTCACCATTTTCTGCAAGTATTGGATTTTTATCACCACCACCAAATCCAGGTATTCTGCCACCTTGGGCATATCCGCTTCCCGATCCACCGGAAGCTTTTTTACCTTTTGTTACATACCTGGTAGTTATGGTTATTGTTTTATCTTTTAAACCTTTAATATATTTAGATAAAGTTATTAAATTGGACATACCAAAAATACTAACGGTTATTCTAAAACCATCTTTAATCTTTTCCAGTATACCAGAAATTAAAGCCTGTGACAATAATAATTGTGATTGCTGCACATTTACAACCACCTCCGGTTCCTCTTCAGAAATACTCTGAACTTTATTTTTTATATAATCTACAATCTCAGGTACTGTTCCTACTGGATTAGCACTTGCTGTAAATTCAACCACGGCTGGTACAGAAAGATCGGCTTCCTTAGCCATTTTTTCAATGTCATCCAAACTTAATTGAAATTGGGCAGGATCAATAATTCCAATATCCACTGCTGCTGAATCGTCAGTGGAAGGATTCATTAAAACATCCATTTTTTCTTTTAACTTAAGGATTTCAGCATCCAAATTTTTAATAACCTTATCATGACGGATCTTTTCTTTACTCATGGAATCATCAAATACTAATTTACTGGCAGCAAGTTTAGCCTGTTTTTCAACCTCAACCGCAAGTAATAACACTCTTGCTTTTTCCTTCTCTTTGGTTATTTCTACTTCAATCTTGGCTTCCTCAATTTGTTTTTCTACCTTGGATGCTTCAATCTGAGCTTCCTTTACCTTGGTAATGTTTTGCATTACCGTCCTAATATTGGTCAAAGAAGAATAATATTGACCAGCTTGTTCAATTTCTTTCTTACCTCTTTCCAAAAGTACTTTATCATTTGTAGCCTTCGCAGTTGCTATATTTTTTTCACCTTCAGCAAACTTTTTCCTTCCTTCTACTAAAAAACTCCTTTGTTTTTGTTCGTCGGACATACTTTTCTGTTTCAGACTTAAAATCTTATCCGCGGCATCTTCTTCAAGACCTACAATATCATCAGTAATTCGTTTAGAAAGATCGCTTTTTTCAAGATCAAGCGCATCAAGTTTAGTTTTTAGGTCTTCTTCTATCTTCAATCGTTTACTTGCCGCTTTAGTATTCGCTTTAATTATAGCGGCATTTCGCTTTTCAGTATCTTCTTGTATAGATGTATTATTTTTTATCCATTCGTCTTTAAGCTTCAAGGTTGCTTTACCAATGGCAGTTAAATTCTTCTGTATTTTCTTTTTCCAATCATCTGATTCTTTTTTCATGCCAACAGAAGCCTCATAAACAGAATCATGGGTACTATTGAAAGCTTTTCTAATTAAATATAGATTATCATCGGTAAGTCTACCTGTTTGATTTAAATCCTCTAAAGCTTTAGTGTACAACTCATAATCTTTTACTGACTTTACTTCTGCTCCCAGTTTAATAAAAGCCTTAGTCAATTGATCTGATGAAGCCTCTTGATCCCCAGTTGCTGCTGTAAGATCCTTTAATTTATCTATACTGATTTTTAATTTCTGAGAAACACCGGAAGCATTAAGTCCAAAATATCCATAAGCTTCATTAGCATCGGCAATTGCTTTAGCCTGTCTTTTAAGTTCCTCATTAATGCCATCAATATCACCTTCAGCATCTTTAAAAGTTTTAAAATATCTTAATGCCCAAGCTACGGAACCTTTATGTGCATTAAGTAATTTACCAGAAGAAATAATTTGTTTTTTAATTTGATCCTCGGTAAGATTAACCAGTTTTTCTCTGGTGAGACCTTCATCTTTAAGGTACTCCACCATTTGTTCACCACCAGATTTTAAAATTTTAAGACTTTCTGCGGCTTCTACAGATCCATTTTTTATCTGCAATTCAAGAGATACAAGTGCCTTTTCTCCTAATATAATACCTTTTGCATTTAATGGATCTTCATCAATGGAAACTCCAGCTAAGTTTTTAAACCAATTAGTTATTCCTTTTAATTTATTTTTTATCCAAATAAGTTCCTTGGTTTTTTCTATTTCATTTTCTAAAGAATGAATGGACTTATTAGTTTGTTCAACCAATTTTTCACTGGCGGCAATTCCTATCAATATTGCCACTTTGTATCCTGTTCCTATAACTTTATTAAGTCCTTCGATTGTTTCCTTATTCTCAGAAATAACACCTGTATGTTCATCTATATTATCAATAAAAGTTTGTAAAGGTACTTTCAAATCCGTATATTTATCACCCAATTTCACCAAAGAAGCTCTTAATCTTTTAGCCGCTTC
>Ga0075122_10001980_pt1 | contig 13917 bp, 14 predicted proteins | sample AntAceMetag02UKB_FD_69790 | JGI IMG/M metagenome (GOLD analysis project Ga0075122, IMG submission 69790) | Saline lake microbial communities from Ace Lake, Antarctica - Antarctic Ace Lake Metagenome 02UKB | ecosystem: Environmental > Aquatic > Non-marine Saline and Alkaline > Saline | place... | reverse complement strand
GGTTCCGGCATTGTTAACCCCTCCTCGATAGATTATAATTTTTTATTGTCATGTTGCACCATCACCATCAGGGATCCTCCGTCATCGTTATCATGATATCCCTGAAGTCAATACCTGCATTGTACACCTGGAGAGGATTGTTCAACCGACCCCTGAATAGATAATAGTTCGGATACTCCTGTGTCTCTCCCTTGGCTGCTATCACCGCAAGGAACTGCTGGCACCTTGCCTGCATGATCTCAAGCTCCCTGATCATGGCCTCCTCGTACCCTGAATCGACCCTGTACATAATGTCATAGGTCCCTGGGTTGACCGATCCCTTGAACAGTCTGTTCGCCTGTCTCCCCGGTACTGATATCCCTGAGAATGCACTGTTCCTTCCCGGTGATACTTTCACTATACTTCCTTCTCCCTCAAGGTCGATATCCGCGTATGCTGAGGATGTGAACAGCCCCGCGTTAACTTGATTGAGGTTTAACCCCCTTGCAAACGCACCGTCACCTGGTACACCCTTGAGTGAGTAAGCTGCATCAGCAGTCCCCTTGAACTCAGTGTGGTACATTTCACCTGTCCATCCTTGAAGGTCCACCTCTTGCCCGCTCTTGATGTCGTACACATACAGGTGGTCAACGTCCATGGATGCCCGCAACAGAACGATCTCATCCATGCTGTTGACATCGAAGTTGGCTCTGGTCCCTGCTGCCCCAAGTGATGTGGTCCCTGATGTTGCAAGCTCACCATATCCCTCATTGAACTCACTGAAGTCATCACCGCTTCCAAGTGGACACTCGATCCTTCCACCTGCGTATATCTTGAGCTGACCCCTGGAGTTGGTAATGGTAGCAGGTGAGGTCCTATGCCATCCACACTTTAGCTTGGCAATGAGTACCTCTGCATTCTGGATCCCTAATATCCCTTTGGTAGTTGCCGTTGCAATGTAAACAGAATCCGTGTTGGCAATGGCAGACCCCTTAGCTGTCGTGAGATCTGCAACAGAGGATTCACCATCTACTACCAGGAAGTAATTATTCGGAGCACTATACGATACAGCCATTACCTTGCCACCTCCTCTTGCATGATCCGTGTTATCTGTTCCACCATGCTCCTCGATACCAACTCGCCATTGGCCCCTCCCCTGAAGTCATTATTGAAAGTGGGACTGATGTTGAATGTCCGCTGGTCAAAGGTCCGTGAGAACGAAGCTGTCTCGTTCATAAGCCCCCTGGAGTATTCGTCCACGAACCCCTTGGGTCCAAAGTCCATAGCCCTCCTGAGTGGCCCCTTCTCAGGAGGAGACCCCCCAAAGAACTTAGCAATCTTCTCAGCTGCCTCTGCTACAGCTGGAAGCTTATCTTCGATTCCCTCTTTTATTCCATCTACAAGGTTGTCTGCAAATGCCTCACCTGCATCACGAGCATCTTGCAAGAAATCAAAGAAGTCCATTATGTGTCCACCCAGAGATTTGAATTGATCGCCCACCTCTATCAACGCATCTCCGATTGCATATATTACATCCTTGACAATATCCATGTGATGAACAAGGACCATTATCAGAGCGATGATCGCCCCTATTGGCCCGAAGGCTGCGATGAGTGTAAGGGTAAAATATTTTGCAATATCAGACATATCTTTGTATTTTATAATAAGGATCAATAGGATGGCAACCAAGGCTGCTATCGCAAGTATGATCAACCCCACAGGGTTGGCATCCATCGCCACATTCAACGCCCACTGAGCAGCCGTGGCAGCTCCCGTTGCAACTGTGTCTGCAATCATGGCAATCTTCTTCCCCACCCAGGCTGCAGCGGTCTTGATCAGCTCGAACTTCAACCCTTTCATTGCAGTGGTGAGAAGCATTATCGGCATCAACGCACTGGTCATCTTGCTGGCAACCATGCCGGCTGCTATTGCGTAGTCCTCAGTCTTTCCCGGTAACTTGTTCAGAAGATCCAAAGCGTCTGTCTGTGCTTCGATGATCGCCAACTGAGCAGGTAGAAGTTTCTCGCCCAGTATTATCTGCTGTGCTTCATATTTTGCATTTGCCAGTTCCAACTGATTGGCCCCACCTTCAACTTGGACATTATACGCTTCCTGAACTGATCCTGCCTCGGTCATCTTGGCAGATAGATCGTTAAGGTTAGCCGATTCCCTGGTGAGGATGGTTGCTGCTGATGCTGCCCTTGCCCCGAACATCTGAGTGAGAATAGCCTGTCTCTCAATAGGCCCCGTATCTGAAAGCTTATCGTTGAGGTTCACCATGGTCTGGGTGAAGTCAAGAGTCCCATCACTGTTCCTCGCCAGTGATTCCTTGAGAAGAAGCATAGGACCTTCTGTTGCTGATGAAGAGGCTGCCAGCTTGATCATTACCATACGAAGTCCTGTGCCCGAAACTGAGGCATCTAATCCTGCCTGTCTAAGCTGTCCTATGGCTGCAGCCGTCACAGGGACCGACACTCCAAGTGCTGCCGCCTGGGTCGCTGCAAACTGCATTGATACGGCAAGCTCAGGTAAGGTGGTCTTGAAACTCTTGACCGTATTGAGAAGTATATCAGTGGTCTCGTTCACATCTTCATTCGACTTGCCCCATGAATCCTGAACCGCAGTGACCAGCTTGGCAGTAGTCGCGAAGTCAGCCCCCGATGCAATGGACGCTTTCATGATCTGGGGTGTGAGTTCCATGATGTCGTTGGCTGACTGGCCTGCTGATGCCAGCTGGTACATACCGTCTGCTGCTGCCTGAGCCGATACCGGGAAGTCCCGACCTATACTCTCAGCCACACCCCGCAACTGCTCAAGCTCCTCTGCCGTACCACTTGTGATGGATGTCGTGTTGGCCATGGCCTGGTCAAAGGAAGCGAAGGCTTGAATGGAGTCATTGGCGAAACTGTCCACTGCATTGCCTATGCTGTCAATGGCCATGACCATGTTACGCATTGCCTGCTGGGTATCGTTCACCCTGGTGCCCATGTTCGTTATGGCACTCGCCCCGGCACCAACACTCTCAAGGCCCTTGTTCATATACTCGATAATAACTGATCCTTTTGCCTCAATTACCGTCAAAGTATTCTCACCTCTAATGTTTCCTTCTGGGTATCTGGTTCCGTTTGGCTATCTCTTTCAGGTGTCTGACCTTGCTTCCCTTGACCTTCTTTCCATCCTTCTGTTCCGCCGCCCTGCGTTCATGGAGTTTATTTGTACCTTCATCCACCAGCAGGATCGACTGGTAACATATCGTGTTCAGCTCCTCCCTCAGAGCCGGGTCCAGGATCTCCCCCGTCTCCATCTCCCACAACTGGTGCGGAAGAACACTGAACATTTTGGACCGCATCGCCATCCTGATCATCTGCTGGTTCTTGTGGCTTCCGAAACTTATCAGTTTCGAGTACCTCGAAGCTCTTGTCCTGGCCCAGGTTCATTATCTTCATCTGGTCCGGAGGATAAAGATCATCATAGTACATCCTGCTGGGGATCCTGCTGGCATGGTCCTTCGGTACAAACTCCTTCAGATCAAAGTCTATCTGAGGACAGTATATCTTTGGATCCCTCGTCATGGAACAACCATAACATATCCAGATGAGGTCAGAATATTCCATCATGACCTCCTTGGACACCTTGGTAGACTTCAGGACCTGATTCTCAAGGTCCTCGTCCTCATCGTACTCTTCATCGGTTGGTATGTCCATGTCCATGCCCAGTGCATTATAGATGGGTATCAGTTCCTTGATGATCGGAGGACCTACCACAACATCACAGAATGTAAGGTGTATGACTGGCAGTGGCCAGTTCATTACCTCTTTCATGTATTGTTCCTTTGTCATGGTATTCGGAGCGGCTAAATGCTCCACATTCTTTGGCCCTTCTCCCATCTGTTTCAGTTTGTCTTTAACTTCCCCTGGTTTCATTTTGATCTCCCCTATGCTACTGTAGTGTCCAGCACCTGTGCTTCTGTGTCAGTTGCCGTGATATCGTCATGCTTCAAGTTCATCTTGGTCGTGTCCAGCTTAACCCCCGTCATGGTGAAGGTCTCCGCACCTGTGTCCACCGACACCGTGAAGGCTGGAAGTGCCCCCGCCCTCGGAGTTATGCTGGCGTTCTGGAGGAACTGGTAAGCTGATGATATCCTTCGGTTGTCGAGGTATAGCTCCATGAACTTGAACCCCTGCTCGATCAATCCCTCTTTGATCTCAAGAGCATTCCGCTGACCACCTATAAAGACACGCTTGTTATTGTTCTTGTGATCGAACTCCATACCCTGCCAGGACCCTACTGTCTCCTTGGACTCGTATGATACTGTGTACTTGGATGCTGCCTTGACCGTTCCTATGGAGATGCTACCCTCTGATCCGTCCAGAGTGAAGTCTGCTCCTGACATGGCACTGTCATCCTCATAGACAGTAATATCTCCCTCATCGTCTGTGACATCACCAGCCGAATCCACTACAGGCCAGTGAGATACAAAGTATTCAACATCAGATCCACCGATTGCCTTCTCGTCAAGGATCTCTTTGGTCTGGTCTCCCTCAATTATGAGGGACCCCTCCCATCCTGCGTAGGTTGCCATTCTCAGACCTCCTATGCTACATCAGCAACCGCAATGTCCACACACATGAAGTCAGATTCCTCGCCTGTCCTGCTATCATGCTTTGCGTTCATCTTGTAGGTGTCGAACTTGCCGTGCATCATGTACTCGATGTTGTTGGGCGCATATCCCTCTGGATATATTCCTATCCAGTATTCGGTCAGTGCCCCTGTATCTCCTACACCTGCCCTGTCAGACAAGACTGTCTCGGCCCTGTACCACCTTGCTATCTTGGCAGCAACCTCGATCAGTCCTTCCTTGATCTCTTCAGGGATACGCTGACCCCCAATGTGAGTCCTCGAACAGTTGTTCTTGAAATCGAACTCAGCACTCTGCCATGCTATAGCTGTCTCGCCTCTCATGTTGGAAGCTGAGGTGCCTATCTTGATGTCGCATTCCCATCCTGAAAATGTAGTCATATTATTTTACCTCCTGTCTGAATATCTCGAACTCCGGCATACCACCATGTTCCCGCTTCACTGCATCACGAGCCTTTAGCTTCTCCCAGAGCGTCTTCTTTATCTGGATAGCTTTATCTATCCTGAACCCTGATTTGTCATACTCATTGATGAGCCTGGTGCCATCACTAAGCTTCCTCGTCTTGTACGGTATCTTGTCCCTCAACCTCACAAAGTATCCCAATTTCTTCTCTACTTTTTCGGTCATCCTACATCACCTGTCCATATATATTCGAAGTCAATGTCAGCGAACACTATCCTATCATCTCCGGCATCGTGCCGCACATCGAACTGTATTGCCCGCACCATGCTCCAGTCCTCTGTCACAGAGGTGATCCGTCGGTGGGCATAGTTCAGCTCATAGATCACGTCCGACAATATCCCGTTCAACTCCTTCTCCTGATCGTCCCCGCCCCGCTTGATCGAACTGGTGGTGACACGAACTGTGGTAATGATAGAAATGTTATTGGAGTCCGATGGATCCCCCCGGTCAGTGAACACGTTGATGCTGGGCTTGGTCACCTGCTTGCTTCTCCCAGGCTGGATCATCTCGTCATTGACCCCCACAAGATACGTCTTGGTGGATGCCTTCAGGTATCCCACTATAAGGGCCTGGAGGTTGTTGAAGTGATCTGCCGGGTCCCACTTTGTCATGGTCACACCCTCAGATGTTCTTCTAGTGCGGCTTGAATAACAGGCTTCATAAGTTTCCGGACAGTGACTATAGTTCTCTGTGCGTAGGTCGTGCTATGCTTAGTTTTTCTCTTACCATAATACAGTGGATACTTGGCATACTTGACCGTGGGTCCCACCACTATCCGGTCTTCGCGGAACATCAACCAGATCGAAGATGTCAACCGCCCCGTCTCAACGGGTACCTTTTCGATCATAGCCCTTTCTGTGAGAATGGCTATGTCTTTTAGTATGGGCTTCTGTATCTTTCCCGCCTTCCGCTCGAACATCGCTATCTTCCTCTCGATCTCCTTGAGGTCAACCTTTACCTTCATAGACAGTCACTCCTGTAATCCCGTCTGGAAGATACCTGGTTGTAGACTATCTTGGACTTGGCACTGTTATCCGCTGCCTTGAGATGTTCATCGATCCATGACTGGATGTTGATCTCCCCTGTCCCCACCAGTATCTGCGGCTTGTCCGCCGTGTACCTTGCGTTGCCCTCCTCAAGAGGAGTCCGCTGCATGATGTAGCCGGCTGCTATATCTGCAATTGAGTGTTGAACCAGAAGGATACCTACTGCATCTGTCTCAAACCCTGTGATCGTAAGATTGCTTTTCCTGAACATCTGGGCCGCTATCTCAAATGCATAGATCAGTGCATCGGTGACCGTATCAGTGGACGCATTGTGCCCGGACTCATTGGTCCTGAGCTTCACCATTGCGTCAGTCGCAAACGGACTTGAGATCGCTACCATGTTCATTCCTCAATTAAATGGGGACCCCGAAGGATCCCCCCGACCTTCTTACTCCTTCCTCGGAGTTCTCATGCCCTGCTTGAACGCAGTTGGGTTCTTCAGGAAATCCTGAAGCTCCAGACTGTCAAACACGACCTTGCCCTCATCGTGCCACTTGTTGGCGAGAGTCACTGGTATTTTGATATCCTTGGTCTTCTCGTACAGTTTCTTGTCGTACCTCGCCAGGATAAGGAACCCGTCCTTCTCATGCCCAGGTATGTTCTTGGTCACACACAAGCACTTGGGATCACTGGATGATCTGCTGATACCTATACTGATCAGAGGAATAACCGTCCTATGGGTTACATCAACCTTCTTTACCTTGGGAGCAGGTTCGATCTCCTCGACCTCCACTTCTGGTTCAGGCTCAGGTTCTTCTTCCTCGATCACATCCCCATCTATGATTCCCTTGTACCGTATGAGAGCTTCCTTCATCTCATCCGCAGAGTTCAAGGTCCACTTCATCCCACAAGTGCCGTCAGGATCCGCTTCCTTGACCTCATTCCATATTTCAGATTTTTCTGTCATACATCGTCCTCCGTTTTGTTATTTGAAAAAACCTCCCCCCCGAAGGAGGGAGGTCCAGGTGAGCCATCAGATGTCTGATAGCTTGCACACATTATTAGTGTGTGCCACTACAAGAGCCAATGACTCGAATACCCTTCCAGATATTCCTTTGCCCTTGTTTGCCTCCAGTCCATAGGTCTCGAACTGGAGGGGGATACCAGGTATGATACTGATAGCCTGTTTGTCTGCCTCGCCGATCAGCATACCGTCACCTGCGGTCAGGTATGGAAGGGAGAAGATCCTCTCGAATCCCTCAAGTGGACCGGGAGTCTTGCCGACGCCCTTGGCGTTCAGGACCCTGTTGACCTTCTCAACCTCTGGTACACCAGTGGAAGAGTGAGAGGTCATCAGCTCGTTGTTCTGAACTGGGTTCAGGAACAACTTGTAGGGACCGTACTGTAGATCCGTCTGAAGAAGGGCGATGCCTCCCTTGACGGCCAACAGAGGGTTCCCGTATGTGCCGAAGTCCTTGGTCGTGCTGTAGTCGTTCCCGGCTATCTCGTACAGACCCTGGATGTCGTAGTTGGTCCCGTCCTCGGCCAGCCCCTTGAAGATGTACTCATTCTCAAGCTGCCCGATCCTGTAACCGCATGACTCTACATTCTCGGCCACAAGGTCCCTGCCGACTTCCTTCGCCAGTTCAAGATCATACCTTGAAACGAAGAAGTCCCTCTCCAGCTTCAGGATCTGAACCGTTGCTGAAGTCCTGTCCACACTATCAGTGATCAGATCACGGAAAGTGGTATCCATCTGTGCCTCGGACACATCTACCTGACTGAAGTATTTGTGCTCGGTCTTCCATCCGACCGGTGCCTTGAACCAGTCAGGGAACTCTTCCCTGACGATGGCCTCATATCTGACAGCCAGGACTGCCTTCTGCAGTATGTCCCTATACTCCTCTTCGGATAGGATGGCATCCCGTCCTCTGAGTTCTGCTATGCTTCTTGCCATTGTTTTTTGCCTCCTTTAGCTCCCTCAGATCCTCGACAGGATCATGATGTCCACAGCAGTGGATGTTGAATCCGCTGCCTCGGCTGCCGTTCCTACAACTACATCATCCCCTATCTCGCCACTGATGAGCGCACCATTAGCTGCTGAGGATAATACCGCTGTGGACCCTGAGTCGATTGTCAGGGCTGCTGCCGTAGTCACTTCACCCGCAGCTGCCGGGATGAGTTGCTGTCCTTCTGTCACTGCACCTACACCGTTGGCAAGGGATCCCACAACATAGAACCCACCTCCCCTGTGAACAGGTACTCTATCTGATGCCTCGTAGATCGTATCTGACGAGGCTGGTTTGTAAGATGCGTTACACATTCCGTAACCGAGCCATCCAAGTGGATTAGACCCAGCCGTACAGACTATTACATCACCGGGATTGGTTCCTATCATTACCAGCCGACCTGGGTACATTGTGGTTGCGGTCTCCACGATGTACTCCTCGACAACTCCCTGGGAGCTGCCGAAGATCACGTCGTTGGTGGGCTTGATGAGAACATTGAACATGGCCGTGGAAGCCATGATCGCTGCAAGCAGGACGACTCCTGCTACTACTGCTACTGGTATCATCTCTTTACACCTTCCGTTGGTTTCCATACCCCATCAGCACCCGGCTTTCCAACTGGGTCGATGTTGGGGTCATCTATCAGGACCTTTCCTGCAGGGGGGTTTCCTGGGTGATCTTTGTCGAACTCAGGCTCCCTGGTGGCTATCTCGATCAGCTCGTTGAGGTGGTCTGCTGGCTTGGCCCGGAGCTCCTCCTCAGTCCACTTGTCCTTGAAGACCTCCTGGGCCTTCACGATCAAAGCGTCCTGCTCCACCTTGTGGATGGCTTCAAGCTCAACATGGTCCTCCATTAGAGCTGTGTTCTTGGTTTCCAGATCCAGGATCTTCTTCTCAGACTCCTGGTCCTTGGTCTCCAATACCTCGATCTGATCCTTCAGACTCTTCTGGTCAATGGAGTCAAGCTTCAGCTGAAGCTCATCCCTCTCAACCTTCAGATCCTCTATGATCTGATCCTTCTCCTTGTCGTTTGGCATAATGTCATCTCCTTGTTCTTTCTCCTCCGGGTCAACCTGACCACTGGCCGTAGGCATAACCCCTTGGCCTTTATCATCGTGTGAAGAACTGTCCTTCTGTACTCCTTCTCCATACCCTGCTCCTACTGCCTTTCCTTTCTGTTCCTTCTGGGGGATGGAAGGTCGCTGATCTATCATCCTTGCATTGTGGACTATCCTGATATCCGTCTGCTCTGCATGGTACTGTGTGTCCTTGTACTCGCCTGGTGAGTAGTCAAAGTTGGCATCATAGCCAATGGACACACCGTAGTTCTCCAGTAGCTCAGGGACACCCATAGGTATCATATCCGTCCCCCTGATGGCATACTCACCGTTGTCAAGGTCAACTCCATGGACACCGTAGACGAACCCGGAGATCTCATGGTCCTTTGGCTCTACCCTGGGAACCCAGTCACCAGACTCCCCGTCCAGCTCCCAATCCTCCATGTGATCGTTGATGGATGGTATGATCCAGTTCTCTTGTGCCTTGGCGGTTTCCTTCAGCGTGTCAACCGACTTGTACATATCATTCAGGTTCACACCCGATACCGTGAGCGTAACAGGGACATGGTAGAACTCCCCATCATTGGGGACCTTGTCAGGATCAATGAAGTCCTGTTCCGTCCCCCAGTTGTCAGTCTCAACACACCGCGACTCGCCCAGCTTGGATCTGAGGAACTTGTTCAGGTCAATTGCATCCTTGCCTGCAACTATGGGGTTGAACGCCCTGATCATTGCAATGTCAATGTTAAGGCCCTCTTCAATCCCCTTATTGAACAGATCCTCTACCTGCTTAATGATCTTGTCAGGAAGCCCTTCAAGTATCTTCATCATTTCTACCATATTTCCACCTCATATTGCTGCTGGCTCTCCCAGTTCTGTTTTGGTCAATGATCGTCCAAGTATCCGTTCTATTGAAAGCGATGGAACTGAAGTACACCTGCATCCCCATTCGGATAGTAACTCCTCCATCAACAGAGGAGCGTAAAGGTTACCTTCTCGTTCCCTGTGCTCGGGTCGTACCTGATTGTCACCTTGTGTGATGTAGACCAGAGGCTTCTCCTTGGACGCATCCCCTGACTGGACCGCTGCCTCGATCCTTGCCTTGTTGACCGCCTCATGGCACATCTTGTGAACTACCCTACCCGGGCTGTCCCTGGTGTACTTGGTCCCTGCACCCTTGATCCTGTTATAGATATCCTGGTAGCTTTCTCCCTTCCTCAGACCCTCTCGCATGGCCCCGACCATCTTATCCTGTATGGCCGTGTAAGTCTGGTTGGTCGTAGGGATTGAATTGATCGTGATGTACTCCTGGCTCCACGGTTCGCCTACCTGGAACTCCAGGTTGTGGCCCATGATGCTCATGTACTGGTCCCAGGAACTGCCTAGAGAGTCCGTGATCATCTGAGTGTAAGCATCCATTATCTTCGCGGACTGGAACTCGATCTTGGAGACACCCTGCAGCGTTTCAAGCATGACATCTGGGTCGTATTGATCCTTCAACCCTGACTTGGTTGCGACATCTTCAAAGTCCGCAAGCCACCGGGTGACACCGTAGTTCATGGCCTCCTGCAGTACCATCTCATATTCAGGTACAAGGACGTCCAGTAACTTATCAATGTCCCACACCTCGATGATCTTATCTTTATCCTCTCTGGCCATTCTTACTTTGTCCTGGGGGACGGCTGAAGAAGTGGGAAAAAGACCGTCCCCCAAGTTAGATGGATCCGGGTCAGCGTACTGGGATGGTGACACCTGGCTGATGTCCTCAAGCTGATCCGTGTTGATGTCGATGTCAAGGAGGACAGGTTTCATGATGTCAGGGATCTCAAAGCCCTGCACCCGGTCCCCTGACCTCGTTTGCTTGGCGAAGTATGCCTTGCCGTCGTTTATTACTACCTGCCACCCCAGACCCTTTGCGGTCTGGATGCCCTCAAAAAAGTTCTTCATGGACATGGACCTGAGCTGATCCGTCTTGGCCTTCTGTTCACTTGATGGCGCGTCAATAGGGTTCCAGTCAAGCCATATCTCACCCTGTGGTAAGATGCCCCAGTCCTGGAACCGGGTCAGGAACATAAGAATATATTCCTCAAGTTCGTTCCGCCAGTCTGCTACGAGTTCATGGTACTTTCGGATAACGTACTCCGATCCCGTCAGCTGCCCTGCCTCCGCACCCGTCAACAGGATCTTGGCAATACCAGACCCGGCTGCAATGGACTTGATAATGTTATCATAGTATGGAGTGGGGTTCAGGCCCTTGTTCATATCCGTGACCCTGATCTCCCAGTCCCTGGGTAGGACCATGTGCTTCATCACGTCGATGTTCTTGAAGTTCGCCTCGGCCCATTCCCAATCTTCCTGGGTGACCGTATCGTTCAACTGCCCGGTGGTAGGGGCGTGTTCATGAGGAAGGTGAAGGGAAGTGATGCCAGTTGACCCCTTGATGAAGCTCTCAATGGACGCTACATTGGCGTTCTCCATATCCTCAAGGGCATCGTAGATGGATAAAAGTAACGACTGTCCCCTGGGGTCGTCAGACAGCCACCAGTTCTTCATGTGGAGGACCCTGTTGGCATGGATATCTTTAGGGGCACTGATCCCCGTGGTGGAGGCAGGGTTGGTGTACAGGGGCCAGGAAACGATCTCGCCCTCTTCATACTTGGGATCCTTGGCGATGGACTTCTTGCTGAGGGATTTCACGTTCTTGATCAGCTTGCTGAAGTCGTAAATGTAAGCGTCATCATCAGGTACTTTCGTCTTGGTCACCGCACTGGGTGACATCACATCTCCTGGATCCGTACTGAGAGGTGTACCCGGAAGCGTCATGTACAAAAGAGATACACCGTACACCTTCTCGTAGACATAACACCTGGCAAGGTACTTGTTGAGGTTCACGGAATCGATCAGCTGCCTCGCCATGGATGCAAGCTCGCCCGTGTTGGACCGTACCGTGTATCCTCCCCTCCATGGATCGCGGAACATCTTGTCAAGGACATGACGGGCCAGGGGGTTCCTCACAGCTTCATCGCCCAGTGATCCATCTGATACAGTAGTCTTTCTAAGGGATCGCATACCCGTACCTGGGGAGTGTTGTTCGATAGTATGTGACTCATTGACACTATCAGAAGAAGAACGAACACCCTTGGTAGCCCTGTCTTGGTAGGGATGTTTGACCATCACTAAACTATGTAAACCTGCATATTTAACTAATTCCTATAAAGGTTTTAAAAGGTTAAAATAAAAATGTGATAGGGCCGTGATGGGGAGATCACAGGAGGACCGGTGGGGAATCATAGGATCCTGGCCCTATCATAATATATATGGAAGTCTGCATATTTAGGTTTTACATCACTTTCAGGATTCCGATAACCGGCTCGTAGATCTTCCCCTCATCGATCAGGTCGTTGAGCGTCATGTCGAAGGACATCTTGTCAAATTCGTTATCCTTGATGTACGCATCCACGTCACGATAGACGGCCCCCTTCTCCCCTGACATATCTCCTATTGCCTTGAGGAGGTCGTCACCGCTGATCTTCTTAACATCTTCTTTGGGTTCAGGGGTAGGTGTGGGTTCTTCTTCCGGTTCTTCATCCTCTTCCCTTGGTGGCTTCACCATGGTACTCCTGTCCTTGGGTCTTTTTTCTTCCATCAATGCACCGGAGCTTGTCCGCCTCCATCCCTTGGGTATGAAATCTTTGTCCTTGCTGGCATTCACTATATCATCTCTGAAAGCCTTCGCCTCTTCTACCTTCTTTTCCAGATCGTCCAGATGATCCCCCCTATCCTTGTCCGCTTCCCTTATCACCTCATTTGATCCATCGTCAGGTATCACCAGCCTACCAGGGGAGCTGATATCCGCAAGGACTATATCACCCTTGGAATCCTCCTCTGCTATACCTACGATGACATCCTCCACCCCTCTCCTTCTTACTTCATCATCCAGGGTGCCTTCACTGTTCTCAAGCTCCTTCATCGTCTCTTCAAAGGATCCATCCTCAACAGCTTTCAGAAGTATATCTCTTGCCTTCTTACCGGCCTCTGCCCCTCTCAGTCCTGCCTCTCTTAGTTCCTCAAGGAAAGCCCTCTGCCGTTCATCAGTGATCCCCGAAGCATGGGCAAGATCCTCTATCAGTTCCTTGTTGGGGCAGGTGGTTGACCAGTGACCGGGCTGGTGGCATATCGAACAGGTACGCCTCTTCTTCGGCTTTGAATCCCCACCACTGGTGACGGTCCCGACCTCCTCAACATCATTGAGGTCATCTACTATCTCCTTGAGCTTCTCGATCTCCTCGGGCATCTCCTTCGCAACCTCATACAGACAGCCGTTCCTTATACTATATTTCCTCGCTGCAAGATCTATATCGTCTGTCTTGAAGTCGTACACGGTCTCATCAGTAAGGATAGATGTTCGAGTACAGGTTGCCCGGCCCATGTTGTTATATGAATGTTCATCCCTTGCATAGATCGGGAATGCACTTCCATCTATGATCTTCACCAGTTCTTTCTGCCTCACTTGGAAGTGATGTTCCTGGTTCCCATCCTCATCAATATGGGTTTCGATCTCGTCCTCAATGGCCTGTATCTCTTCTGTCTCCTGATCGATGTCAACTGGTTCCATCTCCTCAAGGTCATCCATCTCAGGGTCAGTTGGGTTGCTCTTCAATATCCGAACGATGTCCTGGACATCATCTCGGTCAATCGGCTTCTTCCTCAGATTAACACCTGCTTGCCCCCCGTTCTTGATCTCATCCATCATATTAGATATGCCAATTCCCATAAGGATCTCAC
>Ga0075122_10001978_pt1 | contig 13920 bp, 15 predicted proteins | sample AntAceMetag02UKB_FD_69790 | JGI IMG/M metagenome (GOLD analysis project Ga0075122, IMG submission 69790) | Saline lake microbial communities from Ace Lake, Antarctica - Antarctic Ace Lake Metagenome 02UKB | ecosystem: Environmental > Aquatic > Non-marine Saline and Alkaline > Saline | place... | reverse complement strand
TCAGCATTTATGCACGGATCAAGTACATATAGTGGATTCGGTACAGACAATGAGAGACAAGTATTACCTAGATAATAATGTCTAAGACATTAGGATGGGGCTTCGGCCCCTCCTAGTAGTTAATTTATTAACAACACAACATGAAATTTGAAATTACACAATACACAGACGGTGATAGAAAGATTGTTGAAACAAGTATAGTGGAGACAGAAGAAACAATGGAGCAACTTCTACGACACTTACATATAATCAGCGTAGTGCCAGTGAAAGAAACAAAAGAAGTTAAAAAGGAAGTTAAAAAAGGAAAGAAGTAGAGTATGTTAACAACACACGAAAAGATAAGGACTGAATCAGGTTTTCAGCATTTCTTTACAAGAGTGCCGTTTGCTAATAGTCCAGATGGAGGGTCTACGACTTTCTTTCTAACAACTGATGATAGAGTTAAGCTAGTCCCTAATTTTGGGACTGGTGTTACTGTTGCAGGGGTTAGTGATATTGAAGTGTGGTCAGGATCTTCAGGTACATTTGGAGCTTCTAGAATGAACGTATCCTCAATAGACGTAGATACAGGAGCTGTTACATTAGATGCAGCACCAGACGCAGGTATTTCATTAACAGCGGAGTATGCAAGTTCTCCCATTGATTCTAGACAAATAGAGGATATGAGACTACAAGCAGAGTCTATAGTTAATCAAAGACTAGCAGTGTGTTATGAGTTACCTATTACACCAACACCATCAGTACTAACAAGTCTGACTAATAGATTAGCTTCAGCATTACTCTTAATAAGGAATTACGGAGTAGTAGCAAGTGAATCCTCAGTTGATGGGTACGCTTTATACGAACAATTACTAGGAAAGAACGAAAAGGAATATACAGATGCAGGCGGTGCAGGAATATACCAAAGAGGAGAGATTGGAATGATATGTACAAGAGACTACGTTTTGATTGATGATAACGGAAATATTATACCTAGAAAAGATATAGGTAATATAAAGGACGGAGTATTGTTTGCTGATGGGGGAAGAATCCCAGGTAGGCTATACGATATTACAGAAGAGAACGTAAGGTTTAAAGAAAGCCAATTAGACGCAGATAGGAGACAGGCAGGGAGTGCTGATAAGTCAGTACCACCAGTACAAGGTTAAGCTCATTTAAAAATATTATATGGCAGAGTTAATTTTCAACAAAAGAGACTTGAAAAGACTTTCTACAAAATTAAAGAAGCTGACATCGGAAATGCAAGACTTTAGAATACCTTTAAAGAAGTCTGCAAAGATTATAGAGAATGAATCAAAGAGAAATTTTGATAGACAAGGATTTCTATATAATGTCTCATGGAAGCCTTTGAGTGCTGGTACAAGGAAGCAGAGAGCCTCACAGGGCTATCCAGCTAATAGACCGATACTGGTGAGAAGTGGTAAATTAAGGGATTCTGTTAAGACTAAGTCTGTATCACGAGATACAGCAACTGTGGTTAATCCTACGAGTTATGCACCGTACCATCAGTTTGGTACAGGTAAAATACCTAAGAGGACTATATTAAGTTCTTCTAGTAAGTCGAGGGCGGCCATAGGAATAGTATTTGGTAATTATGTAGGTAAAATAATTAAGAAAGTGTTTTAATGGATAGAATAATAAGAGCATTGCTCAAAGATTTAGAAAACGTGTTAGGCCCTAAGGGTAGTGGGAAGGTAATTCATTACTACTATGGGAAACCCGATGAAATGCCACAGAACGTGTCAACTAACGGGGCTATATTTATACAGCCAGTTGTTACAGATAGTACACCAGTAGCTACAGGTTTAAGAGATAGAATAGAAGATAACCTAGAAATAATTCTTGTTAAGAGTGCTAGGGTACAGCGATATCAGAAGGCTGATGAGGCTGACGGAATAGCATTTTTAACCAGGGTTATGTCAGGAACAGATAGTAAGGGGCAAAGACTTACCGATACAGTGTTGTATACGGTGCGTACAAACTTCCAGGACTACGGTGAGAGGCAACCCAATTTGAGTATAGCTTGGAATGACGACAGGTTTAACCAGTCAGACATAGTGACTGCAACAATGACAGTCACACAAGAGAATATTCAGAATCAGGGAGTTAGTTAAATTATTTAAAAGAAGTCGATGGCAAATTTATTGGCATACAAAGATCTCGGTATTGAAACTGAGAGTTCATTCGGTGCGTCTACGGCTGGAACAGCAACAAGGTTGCATGTGGCGTCTGTTGGGATAGAGCTTAACCCTAACAAGGAGCTGGTTGAGGACACCAGTGGTACGCCAAAAGGCCGTGACAGAATAGTAGCACGTAGAAACGATATAGAGGGAGACATAACAGGTTTTGGTACTCCAAGAAGTTTACACCATATGTTTGAGTTAGCATTAGGTGAAGCAGGTAGTTCAGTCGCATTAGGTACAGCAGCAATCATTACTTACAATCAAAATACAAGTGGTAGTATGATTTCTAAAACAATTAATGTAGACAGAAACAACAGTCAAGAGAAGTTTTCAGGAGTTAGAGGAAAGTCTTTAGAGCTAACAGCATCTGATGACCTTCTAGAGTTCACAACATCTGTACTTGCACAAGCAAGAGCAAATGGAGTTGCATTACCAGACAACGTAGTAGGAGAAACAGTTCTTCCATTTACGTTCTCAGATATAACGGCAACAATACACCAAGGGGCAACCTACGGGGCAGAAGGAGTTGAATTAAAACTTAATGAATGGAATCTAACATACGACAACGGATTAGAAGGCACACACCAATCAGGATCAAAGGCAATTTCAAGATCAGATCTAAGTATACCTACAGTAGAGGGTAGTATGACTATCTTCCACGAGGGAGCAAGTTGGGTAGACGCAACATACGGTTGCAGTGAGTTCTATGTAAGGTTTGAAGCAACATTACCATCATGTGCAGGATTGATTGACGGTGTTACACCTTATCTACTTAGAATAGACACACCAAGGGTACAATTGACAACAAACACTAGAAACTATGAACAAGCAGCCTTACAGGTTGAAGAGATCAAGTTTATGGGAATGTTCGATAACAGTGCAGCAGGTACAAGTGCATTGATCGTACCAAGTTTAACAGTCGGTACTGAATTTTAGTACATAAGTATGCTCACTTGATTGGTCATTCGCAGGTGGGCATACTATAATAAACTGAATGACTGAATGACTAATTTTTTATAATTAAAAGAATGGATAAATCTAAGATACCAACAGTTAAATTCGAGGTTGGAACAACAGAAAAGTTTGAAGTAGAAGCTTATAAATGGCTTACACAAGAAGAGGATGATCGCTATAATGATATTCTCATGGGCAATAAGGAGTTTGAGTTTGATGTCGAAGCTAATAAGGACAATGAAAAGAGTAGTACGCCAAAGACAACAATGTCTATTTCTATGTCTAAACTAGCAGACTCTAGGAAGTTCTTAATAGAAACCATGTGTGTGAATCTTAAATGGGAAGACTTCAATGTCTTACAACAACCAGTGAGGGAAGAAATACAACAGAAACTCGAAGCAGTAAGGACACCAGGAAAAAAATAATACCCCTTAGGGAGTTTATTAAATTCTGGGAAAGAGGGGAGAAGACTAAAAACAAGGAACTTACTGAATTTATTAATATGGTAAGGATTCTGGAGATGTTTAAGGGTTGGGATTACTATACATACAAGGCTCAACCAGTACACTTTTTAAATAATCTCTTTGGGTATTTAGATTCTGAAAGTCAATACCGAAAGAAGAAAGAACAATAATATGCCACAAGAAACGGTGCAAGTACAAATAAAATTAACAGGAGTAGACCAGGTCAATAGAGACATGGGTAAGCTACAGTCAGGATTAGGTGGGAAGTTTTCTAAAATAGCTGGGAAAGTTGCAACAGTCGCTAAGGTGGCTGCTGGTGCTATTCTGGCGGTAGGTGCTGCCTCTGTAGCAGTTGGTACAATGGCGGTTAAAAGTGCAGCACAGCTCGAACAGCAACGTATTGGATTCATCACACTACTTGGAAGTGCAGAAGCCGCTGATAAAGCATTAGAAAGAATCAAAAAAGACGCAAAAGCAACACCATTTGAATTACCAGGACTCATAGCAGGAAATAAGAGACTTATATCTACAGGCATAGAAGCAGAACGTGCTGCTGATATAATTCTTTCATTAGGAGATGCTATCTCTGCAACAGGAGGTTCACAACCAGAATTTGATAGAATGATAACTAACCTACAGCAGATTAAAAACGTTGGTAGAGCATCTGCAATCGATATCAAACAGTTTGGGTTTGCAGGTATAAACATCGTCGGTTTACTAGCGGATTCTATGGAAAAGACTACGGCTGAAGTACAGGCATTAGTGACAGCAGGTAAAATAGGTTTTCCAGAGGTAGAACAGGCACTTAAGAATGCCTCTAGTGAAGGCGGAGACTTCTTTAATGCAATGCAAGATCAGAGTCAAACGCTTAATGGAATACTTTCTAATGTTAAAGACACTATAAATATACTCTTGGCAGACTTTGCTACAGAGAGTGGTTTGTTAGATGCCGTGAAAGTGGTAGCACAAGGACTGCTTTCATTCTTAGAAAAGGCAGCAAGTGGGGCTACAGGTGCAGTAGAAAATATGAAGATAAAGTTTAACGAGTTTATGAACTCAGAGTTTATGAAAAATGCAAGGCTGTTTTTTAGTGCAATATTTGATGGAATGAAATCAGCAGTCGAGGGCTTTATGCTTGTGTGGAATCCTATTTGGGATACAATGATTGAAATATGGCAAAACGTTCTTAGACCAATGTTTATAGAGATTAAGAGGTTGATAATAGAAATGTTTGGTGAAAGTGTAGCTGAGGGAGAAGAGTTTAAAAGGATGATGGAAATCATAGGTGCTTCTATTGCAATTGTAGTTGGGGGTATTGTATTGGCAATCGCTGGACTTATATTGATATTCGGAACGTTGGTTAAATCATCACTCGAGAGGACAGCGAAGGTTAAGGCGACATTCGAAAACTTAAAAGAAGGCATCAGGAAAGTTGTATTTGCAGTTGGGTGGTATTTTAAGGTATTGCTACCTCAAGCTGTAGCTACTGGAGTAAACAAGATAAAAGCTTTCTGGATGTCTATACCAGCTACAATAAAGAGGGTTGCTAATTCTATAATATTCTATATGGAAAGAGCTGTAAATTCAGTTATAAGTGGATTTAATGGTGTTGCGGAAAGTATTCCAGGAGCACCTACATTCCCACTTGTAAAATTCCCAAGATTTGAATCTGGAGGAATTGTAGGAGGAAGTTCTACATCTGGAGACAAGGTTTTGGCTAGAGTTAATAGCGGTGAAATGATACTTAATAAGGCTCAGCAGTCTTCATTATTCAGAATGTTACAGGGGTCTGGAGGTCAGACAGTCAATATGGGTGATATGAACTTCTCACAACAAGGTGCTCCAATGCAACAACAGAACTCGTTTATTAATTTATTAACTAATATATAATGGCAACACAAAGAGGCATATTTATAAATGATAGATTCTATAACTACATAAGTGGTACATTTAGAGAGTCTTTCAATCTAAAAAACTCTGTTAACGAAACTCAAGGAGATAGAACATTCTCAGTGCAAGGTCGTAGTAAAGAAGATTTTGCAGTTACTATCAGATTAGAAAATGAATACGATGTCAGGGACGGGGAAGCAGTTGTAGGGTCTACAACATGGTTAGGAGTGTCTAGATTAGCAGACTTGAAGTCTTATCTAGGTGCTACAACAAACCTTCCATTTAATTTAGTAACCCCTTATGGTGTAACCTATTCGGTAATACCTACTGGGACTCCAAGTTTAAGCATATTCAATGCTGATAATCCTAGTACAACAAGTGTAGAGCCAGATATGAATCTAAGTTTCGCAAGTAAATAACATGCTTACAGGAACAACCTTATTACAACTCGCAGGTACAAGTAACCTTGTTACACCTTTCATAGAAGCAGAAATCTCTCAAAACTATATGAGGGGTAATGTCACTGGTATATCTTTGGGTACAAATGACCGTGCAAATGGGTCGTTTGTGTTTGGAGGTAGGTTAATGATACATACAACTAATTCTTCTGGAGGAAGTAGAGCCTGGAACATACACGATACTGTAGATATAACTTCTGGATTCACGACAATGAGTTTCTCAAGTCTTGGGTTTATGTATAAGAATGGAGTCACATTAGAAAACTATTTCACATCAGGGGGTGTCAGTGATGCAGGTGGGTTATTAGGTAAGGTAGCTTCAGCTGATGGTCTTAACTGGGGTGCTACATCAACCCTACTAGCTAATATAGGACTATACAGTGACCTAAGTGTCGTATCACCGACACAAATATACGGTGCAGACGTTAATGGAAGAATAGCATCCTTTGTAAATAACGGGGGTTGGGGTGTTACTATCATAGATAGATTCCCAGTCATAGAACAATTAGGAGCATTCAAACTGAAAGGTAGGGACTTTGTAAGTATAAGTAGAGCAGTTGATGGAGTAAAGACAGTAGAGGCAAATGAAACAGATGGTACTGCATTCTTTAGAAAGAGAGAGTTATTTAGTAAGGTATCGGATAATGACAACGTTGTAACTACTTTTATAAACGGTGTCTCCAAATTGTATGGCTATATATATACAAAAGATAACTATATTGAGAATGTTGGTGGTGTTACTATTGCACAGGGTTCGGTTAGGTCTTATTTGACAGAAACAGAGGATGGAGTTGACTGGAGCAGCCCAAGATTATTAGATGAAAGAGACCCTTCTAGTGTTGACCTTGGTGTTATAACTCACACACAGTTTGGAGAAGGATTAACCAATAACACACATACATTATTTGCGATAGAAGCAGGGGCAACTCAGTTGTCTACAATCACATATGGAAGCAGTCAGTTAGATGTCTCAAATGATATAATAAGCTATACTAATAATGGAAATGACAGGATAAGTTTAATACTAGGCAACAAAAAATGAGTATAGTAAACCAATATACAGGAGCTACAGTTGAACGACTTGGTGGTACTTATTTAGACAGTAGGGCTATCGTAAACATTAAAGAAGGTTATGTATTAGGAGCTTCTAGACATTCTGTTAATCTTAATGGGTATAAAGTAGAGGATATGTCTAATTCTGGTGTATTCTCAGAGAGAGTTTCTTTGTCATTATCTAGTCCACTTACAGACCTTAATAGCAGAGCATTCCCTTATTCCATGAAAAGATCTAGTCATGAGTATCACTTTGAACAGTTTGATAATACAGATACGTTAAATCAGCATTGGTCTATTAACACAAACGATTATGGAGTTACTTATGATATAACCGAATGGGGATTAAGAAATAGATTACATATAACCTTCACAGAGGATAGTGATTTATATATGTCGTATACAAACAATCAAGACATTCCTGATGTTAGGGTAAGAACTAGGTTTAGAAGTACAGTAGCAGGAGTGACTGCATTCGTAGACTTCAGATTAGAAGATGGAGACAACTTTTACAGAGCAATTTATTCTACAAACAGTATAGCCATTAAGAGGTTCGCAACTATAGGGAATACAGTACTAGCAACTAAGGCTACTGGAGTTTCTATACTAGCAGACTCTGATTATGATCTATCGCTTGAGGTCAAAGATTCAAAAATATACACAGCAATATCAAAAGACTTAGTATCGTTTACTGGAGGTGCAAGTCTTAATATAGGGAATGATAGTAATAATGGCGTATACCATGAGTCTGGTGCTGTAAGGATAGGGTCACACGGGTCAGGAGATAAGGCAATTTGGAGTAATACAGAGGTTCTAGGGGTAGGAGAACAATTAACTTCAGAGTCCACAGCAAGGATAGCCTTAGGGGCTGGTGACATATTCAACACAGAGATATCAAATAGACTTGATGATGTATCTTTATTTTCCGCTTCAGCAGGTTCTAGTTGGACACTAGGTACAAGCAATGATGTTTACCTAATGAATAACGGAGGCGGTACTACTGTGTACCATCAATATGCAGCCTCAGGAATAACATTAAAAGATTTTGTCTTTGAGGTTTCAGTAAGCGGTTCTAGTGGAGACAAGCCAGGGATAATGTTAAAGAGTCTTGACACAACATCAAAGTATGTGGGGTGGCATCAGATTGATAAAGGGGTGTTGACTGGTAATTATACAACGAGAATGTCTAGTAACGGGGCATCGGTTACTGACAATATTGCTAATTATATTGGTCTTGATGGTGGTAAAGATTATAGACTCAAAATGATTAAGGAGGGTTATAGGCTAAATTGGTATGTGAATGATTTACTTGCCATGTCAACAACAGGTAGCTCATTAATGTCTCAGTTTGAGTTTTCAGAAGTGGCATTAACTGCAAGGGCAGACGTTGCAACAGGAACGACAACTAGATTCTTCAATCCAAAGATAAGCTCGTTAGACACACTCGTGGATGATGTACAGATAGAAACAAACACAACAGCATCTTCTATACTAAATAGAGCAGTACCATCAGGGTTTGCTTCTATATGGTCTGGTGATAAGGCTTCTATATTTGAGATAGGATCCTCTAGAGGTAGTGCTGCAATAGATAACTACATTGTTGATTCATCTCAAGATACTTCCAATAACAGGGGGTCTGATTACCAAGAAGTCTATGGAAAAGGTACTGTAGTTGGCCTAATAGAAAATATAGATACAAGGGTAAGCAATCAAGTGGATAAGTCTAGAATTAAGCAGATTATTGACAATGATATGTCCTCAGCAAACCAAGCACAGAGATTATACAGAGGTGATTTAAATACAGTAGAAGAGAGTTCAGACATACAGAGCATTAGTATACTAGGTAGGCCTACACTAGAGAAGTACGATCTTGTAGACTATATAGATTCAGGATTAGGGGTAAGCTCTAGACGTATGGTTGCAAGTACAAGTAGGGTCTTTTCATCAGCAGACGGAGGTTATATAAATAATTTACAATTAATAGGAATATCAAATGGTAGATCAGTCAGATAGCAATAAAATAAGAAATGCCTTTACGAAGGCAGTTGGTAATGTAACTCCTGGAGTAATCAAGGATAAAAGTAATAACATAAGAACTGGTCGTATAACCAAGGTATCAGCAGACACGAAAACAGTCAGTGTTGATATTGTAGGTTCTTCTCAACAATTAACAGGTATCTCACTTCCTACTCATTTAGAGATAGTTAATGTAGGGGATTTAGTAGTGATAGTTTCAAATGATTCTAGAATACAAGGTGGTAACTTTATACTTGGAACATACGCTTCTCTAGGTCAAACTTCAGACGCCATACACGACAATGTATCTAATGAAATAAAGGGTATAGAATTAAAAGCTTCTCCAGACAATACAGACTTTCTAATAATCGAAGATTCTGCTGATAATAATAAAAAGAAATCAATACTGCTTTCAGCATTACCTGGAGGGGGTGGTGAAAAAGGAGACACTGGAACTACTGGAGCGACTGGAGTACAAGGAAACGATGGAGACACAGGAGTAGGAAATACTGGAGTGGATGGAGACACAGGAGCAGGTGTTCAAGGTGATACTGGTGCGGACTCTACGGTTCAAGGAGACACAGGAGTTGGCGACCAGGGAGATACAGGAATTGGTGACCAAGGAGACACAGGCATTGGCGACCAAGGAGATACAGGAGCTGATTCTACCGTACAGGGTGACACGGGAGACGATGGAGATACTGGAACTAATTATCCGTGGGAAGGTGCGTGGCTAACTGCAACAGCATACGCACTAAACGAAACAGTAGAAAATGATGGTAGTGGATATGTATGTATATTAGCTCATACTTCAGGAGATGAAGATGACGAACCAGGAGTAGGAGCAGACTGGGAAACATATTGGGGATTATTTGTTGAAAAAGGTGATACGGGGGTCGGTGATAGTCTAGTAGCGTTCAGTGCATATAGAAGTTCTAGTATAACCATTAACGGATTCACAAAAATAACTGCGAATACTGAGGTATATGACGAGGGAAGTAATTATGATAATGTAACAAACTATCGGTTTGTCGCTCCCGAAGATGGTGTGTATCACTTTGAGGGTGCTGTACATATTTTAAATATGACTAGTACACAAAAGATTATCGCCTCACTATATAAAAATGGAACAGAGTTTAAGAGGGGAGTTGAAATGTTACCTGGGTCTACCTCTAATCTGGGTGTGAATGTGTCTGCAGATATCTTATTGAATGCGACAGACTATGTAGAACTTTTTGGATTTTCCAGTTCATCTAAAACTTTAAATGTAGCCTCTAAATTAAGTTACTTTATGGGACACTTAGTAGGTACTACTTAATATAATATAACCAACTATGGCAGTAACCACAAATTGGACAAATGCAACGACCTCGCTAAATGATTCCAGCGTTGGTACGATTGCTTGGGCTAATACAAATAACGTATTTACAAGTAACGACAGCTACGCCATAGCAGCTAATGTGGGAGGTTCGGTTAATACATTCATTACCAATGCTGTGAAGATCGGTACGTTTGGTTTTGGTTTAGCTTCCAGTACTATAGAAGGCATTCAGGTTGATGTGGAAAGATTTATCACATACGTTAGTGGTGGTGGTAGTTTCGGCACTCCAAAGACTAAGACTCAATTAATAGATGCAGACGGTAATCCTATCGGCAACGTGAAAGAACTGCAAGTAGGTGGTTCTGATGACTCTTATATATCGTTTGGAGGAACATCGGATTTATGGGGTTGGACTCCAGGCTTCTGGGATATTAATGATGCTGATTTTGGTGTGAGGATATGGAATGAATGGACAGTCAGTAGTGGTGATATTGTGTTTGATTTTAAAACTGACCATATCAGGATGAAAGTTACATACACAGCACTAGACGGACATCATCCAATGCCATCATTTCGGCCTAACTATTAATCTGATATAATATAACTATGAACAAATGGGAACAAGCACAAGAATGGGAAAAAAACTGGTGGAACTCGTGTGCTAATACGGTTTGGAAGGATGTTAAACAAATGGAACTGGTCCCATACCTAGGACTTAAAATAGTACCTAATGCTTACACTCAATACAGGATTCCTATGAACAGAGAGAGGATCTTAGACATAGGTGGAGGCCCTTCATCTATACTACTCAAGTGTGAAAACATTAAAGGATATGTTAAAGATCCTTGTGATTATCCTAAATGGGTAGGACGAAGGTATAAAGAGTGTGGTATAGACTACGAGAAGGTTAAAGGAGAGGACATTAAAGACGGAGAGTATGACGAAGTGTGGATTTATAACGTACTTCAACACACAGAAGATCCAGAGAAGATTATCAAGAACGCATTAAGGATTGGTAAGATTGTTAGATTATTCGAGTGGATAGAAACAGGAGTTAACGTAGGACACTTACACTCCTTTACACAGGAACAATTAGAGAGGTGGCTAGGAGGAGAAGGTAAAGTATATAACCTAAACAGTAACGGATTACATGGTCAAGCATTCGGAGGTGTCTTTCTTGGAAACAAGTATGATACCAAGACAGAAAGATAAATTCAGAGTTCACTTACTAGGATTGGTACATCTACCAGTTAGTGAGAAGTATATGGGCTGTGCATTTACGCAAAAGATCGTCAAAATGTCTAAAATGCTACTCGCTCAAGGACATGAGGTTTACTTATACGGAGCAGAAGGAAGCGACGCACCTTGTACGAAATTTATTGAAACCCACTCATTAGAGGATATAAGAGACGAATGGGGTGAGGGAGATAATAGGTTTGATATAGGGTACGGCTGGAGGGGCGGTATGTTCAGACACGACATTAATAAGGAAAAAACACCAACTACATTAAAGTTTTATTCAAATACTATTCTGGAAATAGGTAAGATTAAAAAGGATGACGACTTCTTAATGGTAATGCAAGGGTACTACCATAAACCGATAGCAGATGCTTTAGATATGTTTCTCACTATGGAACCTGGTATAGGGTATAGAGGGAGTGTATCTAAACTATCTAGTGGTAGAACAGTATATAGGGGGTTTGAAAGTTCTTATATAATGAATTTCACATACGGTAGGGAAAATGCTACAGCTAAACAATCAGCTAACGGTGCTTACTACGATAGAGTGTTTCCTAACTACTTTGATGATAAAGACTTTACTTATAGAGAAAAGAAAGATGATTATTACTTCTTCATAGGAAGGCTAATACACCGTAAGGGTGTGGCTACAGCTATTGAAGCTACTAGAATACTAGGTAAGAAATTAATCATTGCAGGACAGATGGATGATAAAGAAAAGATTAATATGAATTATTCACACGTAGAATATATAGGGTATGTAGATCCGATAGAGAGGACTAAATTAATGAGTAAAGCCAAGGCCTGTTTCATTCCGACTACATACCTAGAACCCTTTGGAGGGACTAATGTAGAAAGTCAATTATGCGGCACTCCAGTACTAACAACAGACTTTGGGGCGTTCCTAGACACTGTAGAACAAGGCGTTACAGGATTTAGGTGTCATACATTATCAGACTTTGTAGAAGGGGCTAAACTTATTGAAACACTGGACCCTAAAAAGATACGTAAACACGCTGAAAGATACTTAATGGATAACGTTTCCTTAGAGTTAGAAGACTGGATGCGAGAATTATATCAAGTGTATCTATCTAGAGATGGTAAAGTAGGTGGATGGTCTTATTATAAAAAACAATAATCATGACAAAAGACCAAGAAAATGTATATAATAGAAGAATGGGAGACCAAATAGACAGTGGAATGACTGTAGTAAAGAATATGTTTGCTAGTAAGTTAGACAAGTCTGATAAGAAACGTACAGAACGATTTGATAAATTTGAAAAAGAACACATGTCAAAACTAGACCAGATACTTGAGATAGTAGAAACCAATTCGACAGATTTAAAAGACCTTAAAACTAGAATGGACGGCAACGTAAAGGACGGAGAGCCTAGCCTACCTAAGAGGGTTAAAATAGTAGAAGATAAACAAGTCAAAGACGATAAGGACAAGATTAAGTTTGTAGCCTTTTTAAGTGGAATAGGCACAGTAGTAGGATTTATAGGAGCATTAATACAAGATTGGTGGTTTAATAAATAAGTTTAGTTTCTAATACAATGAAGTTTTTTAATCCGTTTGGAACAGGTGCTATATGGATCAGCCAAACGTATCACGCAGGGTCAAAGAATATAGCCGTAGATATGGTTGGAGCTTTAATACTCAACCCGTGGTCAAAGTTATACGCAGTTGCAGATGGTAAGGTAAAAACGATTACAGGTATTCTTGGTGGATATTTAGCTTTGGATATAGATAATTCTAATATCAGAGCTTTGTATGTACATGGTGATAGATGGGTAGTTAAAGTAGGGCAACATGTTAAAAGAGGACAGCATATTGGATATATAAAGAACTTTACCCCTAAGCACTTACACTTAGGACTTCAATATAAACAAGGTTCAGGATACCCTAATCTAATGGACTACATGGACAGAAGTTTAACCTATAAAACTAAATACCCTTCAATAAGAGCCATATGGTGGAAAGATGGAGAGATTAATTGGAGTCTATTCAAAGACAAGAGTTACTTAAAAGAAGTTCCTAAATACACTAAAGGACAGAAGTTAGTGTTTCTAGCAGCAATGAACTATAGGAAACAAAATGGAGATAAGGACGGTAATATATCTAAGAACGCAGTTTGTGAATTAAAAGGTAACGGAGTATGGGGAACTATAGACGGTTATACAGGTTGGTGGTACGATGCAGACTTCCTAGACAAAACAGGAGGACAGATAGCAGACACTAAACTAAACACTACTACAGACAAGCCAGTCTCTAATATCGATTCTACAGTACCTAAACTACCTACACCATGTGAGGAGTATAAAAAAGAGATAGAACGACTA
>Ga0075122_10001972_pt1 | contig 13948 bp, 20 predicted proteins | sample AntAceMetag02UKB_FD_69790 | JGI IMG/M metagenome (GOLD analysis project Ga0075122, IMG submission 69790) | Saline lake microbial communities from Ace Lake, Antarctica - Antarctic Ace Lake Metagenome 02UKB | ecosystem: Environmental > Aquatic > Non-marine Saline and Alkaline > Saline | place... | reverse complement strand
GAACCTATCAACAACACAAACTCAACCGATACAGCACTCGACGTAAAGTACGTAACATCAGATGATACCGCAGTGGATTCTTGTAAGTGGTCAGATGACTTAGGAGTCTCGAACACAACTCTCCCAACCTGCGCAAACCTCACCGGACCTTGGAGCGAAGCCACTCATAATATCTGGATATGGGTGAATGATACGGCGGGCAATGAAGCCAGAGACGATGTAAGTTTCACTTTGGACACTATAGCGCCGTACTTTACATCGATAGTAAATCAAACGATAGGGGAGAGCACAAGTTTAAGCTACACGCCAACGGCGGCAGACGACGGTGTGGGCATTATTTTCTGGACGATAAACGAAACGAGTCTACTGGATATGAATTACAATACTGGAGAAATAACCAACAACTCAGAGCTAACTGAAGGATTATACATCTACAATATTTCTATAAACGATTCATTAAACAACAAAAACTGGACAATATGGGAGCTGAATGTGACGAGCATAGATTCCACAGCCCCAACAATAACTTTAGTTACCCCAAATGATGGAAGCCAGGACACGGACGGAATCGTCAGGTTCGTATTCAACGTGACAGACAGCAACGATATCTCCAATTGTTCATTAGCATATCAGAGCGGAATATACACAACGAGCACGAATGTCGTAAAAAACTCAAATAATGTGATTGAGATCACAGGGATAGACCCAAACCATGTTCTGTCGATGGACAGTCTACTCTGGAGCATAAATTGTACAGATGAATATTCTAACGTTGGAGAAAGCGAGACTAGGACTTTGGACACAAGGGAAGAAATAGTAGACGGCGGAGGAGGCGGTGGAGGGACCGTCACAAGAAGAAGCCCGAGATCGATAGCCCTATCATATCCAGTGGAGTGGAAGCAGGGAAAGAGGGTAGACGTAGATATCACGGTTTTTGATAAGAATGAAGAAAAATATATGACGAAGAACATTTTCGCAAGGTACAACGTGTCCGGGCTAGACATGGTGGAAAACCTATTCAGCGAAAGTTCCCTAATGTACAAGATGACTTTTGGGGTTAGAGATAGTGTGGCGCCAGGAGATTACAACATAACAATATTCGCAGAAGACGAAGTTCAAGTCTCTTCAATAATTAGCATGAAGATCATAGAGCATGTTAAGACCAACGAAACCGACGAAGACACGTATCTTCCAGAAGAAGAAGATAGTGGAACTAGAGAGTGGATAAAAGACAACATCGTTTATATTTTGATAGTAGCAATAATAATAATCCTAATACTAATAGTGCTTTTCGCATTGTTATAACAAAGGTTTAAATAAAACAGAAGGCTAATCATATCAATGGTAAAAAAGGGCGTAATCATAGCAATAATTGTAGCCGTTATAATTTTAGTTTTTGGGACAGCGATGGCGATACCGTTTCTAATAGGGGGTAGCAACATAGACCAAACTTGTGGTAACGGAGTGCAGGACGAGGGAGAGGACGAGTTCACTTGCGCAGAAGACTTTGATCTGGACGAATCAGGCTGCGGAGATAATATTTGTGGGGAGGGAGAAACTCAGCAGAATTGTCCCGGGGATTGCGGAGTCATATTCTCTTGCGGAAATGCTAAATGCGATAATACAGAGTCAAGACAAAGTTGCCCAGAAGATTGCGGGTTGCAAGATACATCATGCGGAAACGGAATCTGCGAAATAACAGAAGACAATAACGAATTCGATACATGCCCACAAGATTGCCAAGTATTATGTGGAGATGGAATATGTTCGGAGGGAGAGTCGTGCTCGATCGATTGCTCTGTCGAAGAAAAATGGTTACAGGAATATGAATTTATGAGAAAAGCGGCAGGTATAGAAGACAAATATCTAGAGAAAGAATTTGATTATGATTATGACGCCCCAAGTATGCAAGCTCTAATAAATGGAGCCAGAGACGAGGGCAGCGCAAAAGAAGCGGCAAAGAACATCGGAAAGAAGGTTTATCTAGATGTAAGCTATAATGCGGATCTCAGTTCCGGAAGAGAATGTCTAAGCGCGAAGGCTTCAGAGGTTCTGAATAGGGGCTGGGGATGGTGCTCCACGATGAGTAAAGTTGATATCGCAGCTCTTAGGGGATTGGGAATAGCGGCAAGACCGGCGCAGGGATGTCTAACATTCAAAGAAGCATGTGCAAGGTTCGCGGTATTGCAAGGAATTTTACTACCTAAAACATCACCGATAAAAGTTGAAGATGGAAAGTATGTCGTAGGCGGTGGCTTGCATGCTTGGGTGGAAGTTTGGCTACCGGGGGAAGGCTGGGTCTTAATGGAAGCAACGAATGGAGCTCTGCTAGAAACACAATGCGTAAATTACCAAAGACTAAAAGAATCAGTTAAGAAAGATAGGACAGACTTCTGTTTCGTAGACGATCAGGTGTTCGTACAGTTTTGCTCCGAATTCTGAACAAAAGTTCAAAAACCAAAGTTTTATATAATAATGTTTGTTCTTATAGGCAATGGTAAGTAGTGTAACAAAGACCGTCTTGATAATTCTAGGGATAATTATAATATTGGGTGGAGCGAGTTCGGTGTTCTACTTTACTTCGGATTCGGAAGGTTTCCCGACAGGATCGGCTCAATGTTCTGGCGGTCAAGTTTTAAGTATAGATGATGTGAGCGTTAGGTATTCCAATGAGTTTAACAAAGAAGTCATAAGGGTGTTGTTTAGTACAGTTCCAACGGCAGAATGTCTAGATGTTTTTGTGTCGAGGGACCAACTAGAAGATGCCATAGACGGATTTGATGCAAAATCGTCAATAAGGGGAGACATTGTTCTAACAAAGAAAGATGTAGAATTCAATATCAACGAAGATCAAAACGATAAATTTTTCAAGTATGACATAAACCAAATATCTGGTGGGTTAATATGTTCGGACAGCGACTGTAGCAGTGCGGGGGTTTCAAATCCACTATCTTCAATAGCTGAAAGTACATTGTTTAGCGATAAGTGTAATTGCGTAGAAGAGGATCTAAAAGGAGTTGGCGGAAGTTTCTCTAGTGGTTCAATCTTGGTGTGGGAAACTGATATAAGTATAGGGTCCGAGAGTGTAACTCTAGATAATTCGGTGAGAAGCGGAAGGGTCGGAAATATAGCAGTGGCGAAATGGGCGGGAAATCTGGCTGGAGACATAGGGTTTTCGAGACCGAATAGGGACGCCTACAAACCGTTCATAGACAACAAGTTCAGAATGATAGACGCCGGAACGCATAATTCTCTAGAGAATACATTCAATAGCTTGAGGCAGCCATTGATAAGTGGTGGTACTCCAGGGTCTATAGGCGGCGTAGAAACACTAGGGGATGCGCGTGCTTATAACGCATTTTTTGATTCAGAAACAGCCAATGGATTAAGCTCGTGGGTTAGCCAAGAGCCAAATGTAAAGAGTGCGTCGATTTCAAGTAACATATTAACTGTAAATCTTAACTCGCCAATTATATATCCACAGTTTACATTGGACATCGTAGCCGAAGAGGTCGGGATCTTCATAAGTACGGGTAAGCCGCAGGTTGACTGCCCAAGCAACTTCGATATAATAAGTGGAGACGAGAAAGACGTCCATGTAATACTGCAAAACATAGGTCAGGATAGTGGAAGTTTCAGCTACGGACTGAACTGCAATAGAGGGAGCTCAGTAGTATCACCAACCCCACCTAGGAACATAGTCGACGGAGGATCTTTAATAGTAAACGCCAGAATGGGACTAACTGTAGAGGAGGGGACCCAAACAGCATCATGCACATTCACAGCGACGGAACTAAATACGTTTGAAGAAGATACCTGTACATTCTCCTTTACATCGACGAAGCAGAATCAGTGTATTTCAGGAACTGCTTCGTGTGAAGACGGTAATAGTCAGCTGTGGACATGCTTGCCGGATGGAAGTTTCAGCAAGGTGGATTGTGGTTTCGGATGCGAGGCTTTTGAGGATAGTTCCAGATGTAGGCTACAGCAAAATGAAATATGCGACGACGGTATAGATAACGATGGAGACACACTTATCGACTTAGACGATCCGGAGTGCGCAGGTGTACAGTGCGGCGCATGGGTGGAGATAGCAGGAGTAACGATAATCCCAGATTTATTCTGCATAATAAATAATTTCTTTTTAAAGTTCAGGATGATATTTTCAATTATTGCGGGTGTAATTGCTGGAGCCCTAGGAATCTCATACTTACTAAAATTCCTACCAAGGAAATCTAAAACTAAAACAAAGGTAATATCGTCGATAGTAGCATTCGTGTTGATCGGGGCTGCGATTTTCGTATTGGCTTTAATCTACTTCTGGTGGATAATCGCTTTCTTGGTTGTAGTCGGAGTAGCTAGGGCGATACTCCCAGGGGTTTAATATGGATTTTCTAGGTGGAATAACTTTTGAATCTTGGATCGCGATAACACAAAGCGTACCGTTCATTTTACTAATGATTGTAGTGTGGCTAGCTCCGATAGTCCTATATATAATAATAGCCTCAGCAGTACATGCTAGAACATCTTCAGGGAAGAAGCTGAGAACTCTTATGATACAGAGTCCGAACGCATGGATCCCAATTATGATCTGGTTCTTTTTCCAGTCGGTACTTATCTTACTCATAATGTTCCCATTTTGGATTAATTGGGTTTAAACTTTAAATAAATAGGCGACGGAAACTGAAAGGAGGCAAAATGACAAAAGCAACAATTGAAAAAAAGAGTAGGGTGGTTATAGGTATTCTTGCGCTACTGGCGTTAGGAACATTTTTAGCTACCACATTCGGATCTTCGTCAGGCGTTCTAACACTTACGATAGCAACAGGAATCATGTTGTCGGCGCTTCTTTTAATAGAATCGGCGATAGTAAGTTACATAAAGAAGGGTAAATATAAGGACTTCACATTTGGAGATATCGCAGTTTACCTTGGTGTCATCACCGGTGTAGCAGTATTAGTTTTCTCGATCTCATTAATACCGACGATAGGAGAAGTAATACCAGCGGCTATAACGAGCTTCACAACGACATTCGCTAGGATAATCGCGAGTATTGCAGTAGTAGTTACGGCAATATTCATCTTTACTCCGAGATTCGATTAATTTTTATTTTTTTTATTTTTTTTATTTTTTTTGAACGAAAATTCAGAAACAGTTAAATTTAAATAATAGGTAAGTATAAAAGAGTATGGCATTTTGGATATTAGAAGAGAGAGGGCACGGTAAATTCAAGCATCTCGTACCGAAGAGGATTAGCGCAAAAAAGGCAGAGAGCCTCGGTGATGATTCCGTATTTAACGGCAGGGAAGAAGCCCAGAGAAAATCAAAGCAGATGCGGGAAAATTAAAATTTGAATAAAAGTTCAAAAAACAAACATTTAAATACTAAAACATCTTGGTAAAATCAATGGAAAGAAAAAACATCTACATGACGCTGACCCTATTATTGTCTTTGGTACTCGCAACAACTATGGTAAGCGCGGCAGTTACTTTTGTTTCACCTTTAACAGCCGGAGACACGATTTCTGGAAGCTATCTTTTCAACATTACGACAGCCCTGGTAGAGCCGGCAAACTGTAGCTTCGCCACAACTGCGGATGGAGTTTTCAACGTGACCCTAAATGACACAGCCGAGGACACAGTTTTCAATGTTACAATCGATTCTACAGCCCTAACAGATGCCGAGGACACAACCCTAACAGTAATCTGTATAAACGAAACTCTAGACACAGAGACTAAAACATTGGTGATTAATGTGGACAATACAGACCCGTCCTGCTCATATAATATCGATAGGGACGTCGTTGAGTTTCAGGACGGTATCGGGATAGTAACGACCCAAGCATCTACTGACACCACTGATCTAACATACGCATGGATATTGTATACAAGCGATGGAACCCAAGCAGCAACATCTACGGATGCCTCGCCGACTTTCTTGGGAGATGATTTTAACTCGATAGACGAATATACTTTAGAATTAATAGTTACGGACGAGGCGAGCGCGACAGATGCTTGTACAAATCAGTCAATATTGGTTAAGGGCGCAAACGGAGATGTGGCAGCAGCTGTTGCGGCAGAAACATTTATGGAGGAGAACAAGACAGGTCTCCTTATCAGTGGCGGTGTCATTGTCGTACTCTTGTTAGGATTGGTAGGAATACTATTCATAACAAAGAAAAATTAAGATGGCAAAAGGATTAAAATGGTTTTTCGGTTTCTTGGTAATTTTATTAGTGGATTTAGCGTTGATAGACCAGGTGGCAACGAGAGTCTTTAATTTCGATCTATTGTTGTGGCTAGCATTCGGAAGCGTACTTACGTCTCAAGTATACGCCTGGATCGTGGCTGTTATCGGTTTCTTCGGACTAATAGCAATACTAGGGACGATGATGTACGGTTCGAAAAGAAAGTAAGTATTTCTCGGAACGGACCTTATTGAATAAAAATTCAGAAAACGGCTTTGCCCATTAAGTAACTCTTGCCTAAAAAGTCCTATCATTCAACAAAAGTATTTTTTACCCTTTCAGACTTAATAAAATACAATGTCCAAATGATGGTAAAGATTAACGGATTGCCAAAATAGAGGTCAGATTCTAATACAAGTCCTAAGTTAGATAGGATATATGGGGTTATAAGAAAGTATAAAACATTAAACCAGAAGGTTGCTATAGCCCAATATGGAGCCGTTTTTATTTTATTAAATAAAAGAAACATTGTGAATCCAGACAAGAATATAAGAACAATATCCAGTAAAATAAAAATACCTAACCCATTCATAGACAAAGAAATTATTCCGAGAACATCTAATATAGTAATAGAAAAAATAATAACTAGATTAATTATTGGAATAATTAACCATCCACCTAAGCCCTTTATCTTCTTAGTCGGTTAGTATTATCTTGTTATTATAATAAGAAAAGGTATTATAATAAAATAGTAATAAAATGAAAACACAAAAACAAACAGACTGGAAAACTCTTAATCGAGAACAACGGGGAAAGCTAATTTTTGAGAATGGCAACATAAGAGAAACCCCTCACGGATGGAGAGTCATTTCTCAATCTTCAAGAGCCAAAAGTTATCTTGTAAAATTTAACAAACATCAACCTAAGTGCAGTTGTCCTGATTGCACAACAAGAAAAGGGATTAAATGCAAACACATCTACGCAGTAGAATTTTATCTCAAACAAAGGATTAACGCAAAAGGAAATTTAGAAGAAACTAAAGGAGTAAAAATAACTTACTCTCAAAAATGGTCTGCTTACAATAAATCTCAAACAAACGAGAAGTTAATTTTTATGAAACTATTAAGAGATTTGTGCGACCAAATAGAACAACCTAAATATAATTTTGGAAGACCAACTTTACCATTTTCGGATATGCTGTTCTGTATGGCTTACAAAGTTTACTCCACTCTTTCAGGCAGAAGATTTATGAGTGATTTAAAGATTGCTAAAGAGATGGGGTTAATAGAAAAAGTCCCACATTATAATTCAATGTTTAACTTTTTCAATGATGAGAATATGAAACCATTGATTTCAGAACTAATAACATTAAGTTCTCTACCGCTTAAAGAAGTCGAGAAAGATTTTGCTGTTGATAGTTCAGGTTTTTCTACTTGCAGATTTACTCGATGGTTTGATTATAAATGGGGCAAAGATAAGAAACAGAGGATTTGGTTGAAGGCTCATATCTGCACGGGAGTAAAAACAAACATTGTAACTGGAATAACAATCACCGAAGGAGAATGTAACGATAGCCCACAACTAAAATCATTAGTTGAGCAAACGGCGGAGAACTTTAATTTGAGAGAGGTATCGGGAGATAAGGCTTATAGCGGTAAAAAGAATTTGGCTATAATTGAAGAAAACGGGGCAGTTCCTTTTATCCCATTCAAATCTAGCGTTACTGGAAGAAACCCTAAATATTCTATTTGGAAAAAAATGTATCATTATTTTTTATATCGGAATGAAGAATTTTTAGAACACTATCATAAAAGGTCGAATGTCGAGACAACATTCCATATGATTAAAGCTAAGTTTGAGGAAAGATTAAGAAGTAAATCACAACTTGCACAGACTAATGAATTGTTGTTGAAAGTTTTATGTCATAATTTATGTTGTGTCATTCAATCAATAAACGAGTTAGGGATTAAGGCGGAGTTCTGTATTGAGGAAACTAGAGAGATTAAATCGGATAAAAGGATTTTAATTCCTGCCCAAAAAGTAATGTCTAATTAGGACTTAATAGGCAAAGCCTCAGAAAACCAAAGTTTTATATAATAGGTTTCTGTAGGCTGAGTATGACCAAATTTAAAAAAAAGGGCGTCTTAGTGTCAGGGCTGCCGATAAAAGCAAAGTGGAAAGGGCTAGTTCTCGGGATTATAATATTTTTACTGATATTGAACATAACGCTACCTCAATTCTTTGATGCCTTGAGTTATCCAGCGAATGGCTACGTTAGCATTATTCTAATAATATTGGCAGTAGTGATAAGTATTGGATCGTATGCGACAGAGAGCGTCGTAATTGCGATAGCAATACTTTTGATAGTTAGTAACCTATGGGATTTTGCAATTCACGACTTCAGTTCATTAAGGACGCAGATGTTATTCTGGAGTATAATAGTGCTAATATTCGAACTAACATTCGGGAAAATAGGGATTATACATCTGGTAAGAATATTGAAGAATCAGTTCGGGGTGAGCGAATAATGATTCTCCCACACGCTAAAGCATGGGGTATCAAAGCTTAGAAATATGGTAAAACAAAAAGAAAACGTAAGGTATTTAAACTTAGAAGTCATTGAAAGGAGGTATCTAAAATGGTAAAAAACAATCCTTATAAAGTAGCTACTTTGGTTCTAGCAGTTTTTTTGGCTGTTGGGTTGATTACTGGATTTATTATTCTTGGTAACAATAAGAGTCCAGTAACTATAGAAGACAAAGAAGATTTTTGTTTTTCATCACAAATGAGTGATGCGGAGGATGTTTGTAGAGCACATGGATGTAATGGGGGAGCAAGATATTTTAATTTACAGCATAAGGGAGCATCCAGTTCAGGTTATAAAGTTGTATTAAATTGTAAAAATACAGACGATTCAGATTGTTTATCTTTAGTATGGGATAACTCAATGCAAATCCACTAAGCCATTTTCTAAAAAATTAATGATTTCTAAATTAAATTCGGAGAAAGCAGTTAAGACTTGTGCAACCAAGCACGTCATTCCTCCCAAGTCTAAAGACTCGGGTATCCTGCCTAATTTTACATGAAAGCAGTAAATAGATTAATCTCGGGCGGCGCGTCGCTAATTCTTGTAATCTCTGTCGCAATCCATATGGTCTCACTAAATTCAATCAGGAGGATTGCCAGCCGGCAATTCGGGGGATAGTATGGCAAAAGATAATTTTAAGATCGTAGGAGTGACAATAAGCTTGTCCTGGATTTCACTTATACTCCTAGCAATATTTATCAAGGCGCTGGGTGTCTTGTTTAATGATTTTTTCGTGGAACACGCTATGGCAATATTAATAACAAGCGGATTATTGGTATTGCTGCTTATTGTAATTGGCGCAATATCACTGACGTCAATAATGGGAAAGAGGTAGCCCGCATGAAAAACCAAAAAGCATACGCAGTATTTCTGTTCTTTCTTTTTAGTCTAGCATTCGTTTCTGCGACGTGCACCGTAACTTTTGATAAGGATTCTTATCTTCCATCTCAGGTAGTTACAGCAACGATGACATGCTCTGCGGTTAATGAAAAATTGGATGCTTACACACTTAACTGGACTCAAAACGGGACGATTCAATTGGAGTTAGACACTGGGACCACACCTTCTTCGGTAAATACGCCTTTTTATGAAACTTATGTTTTAGCCAATGATTTTTATGGAACGATAAATGCCACAATGACAGGAGGAGATACAGAGGGAGATGATGGCGCAACTGTCGCCGGTTCAAGCTCGAATAGTTTAGTTATAAATCAAACTGATTTTTCACCAGACAGTTATATCGGTAAATTATTCTCATTAGAATATACGGTAAAAGATGAAAATGGAAAATTAATTAGTAATGCGCATTGTTTTACTTTCGCTACAGATAATAATAATGCTCCCGTGCAAGTTTGTGGTGAATCTTATTCTCATAACGGAAGAGGAACCTGCTCGGGATTGCTATCTCCTTCTCTAAATGAAGGGGAAGAATATATCGCTAGGACAAGATGTAATTGTGGAGTTGGCGATAATGCCTGCTTTGACGAAGACGGAAGTGTAGTTAATTTAAGCACCGGCTCGACAACGACCCCATTTACCGTCAGTTCTTGGCTTAACGTTAATACTGTAGTCGACCAAACAAACTATTTTCAAAAAGAGGAAATTGTAATTTGTGTTAATTTAACAAATCCAACATATAGTTCGAACATACCAGTTAATATTTATCACCAAATTAGATGCTCTTCTGGGACAGATAATAGCGGCGATTTAGATAGAACATTAATTATAAGTGATGATGATGATCCAGATGACAGACAAGCCGACATTGGGACCACCCAAATGCAATGTAAAAGATTTGTAGTTCCAGAGCCAAGATATTTGCAAGGTAAATCCTCTCAGTGTTACGCATCTACTAATGTTTGGGTAGTAAATGATATGAAGGACGAGATTTTCAGTTATACGACCATCTCTCCAGTTTTTAACATAACATTAAGTGATTTGCAATTACAACCAGATTGGCAAAGAGAAAGTGAATACTCTTGGGAAACTTCAATTAACCTAAGTGCTGATAGCTATCGAGATTATAGCGGAGCTGGAAATGCAAATATAGATATTAGAATAGACAAAGTTGAATCTTTTATTCGAAGTTATAAGCAAGATATACTACCAGAAATAGAATTTAATAATTTCTTAATTTCAAGATACATCAAAAATATCACCACAACGTATTGTAATGGAACTACAATCTCTTCTGGAATAGAAATAAATGATGATGGTCATCTAGAGATAGAGTTAAGGGATGTCGGAATATCTAACGACGGAAAAAATTGTTATAATGTTACTATGAACCTAAATGATTTTGAGGACAGGCAATCCAACGCCCTCGAGTCTTCACTCCCATTTTATAATAGAAGCGCAACCGCTCTAGAGGGAATCGAAAACAAAACCGGAACTTTCCATCTAGATGTCGAATGCCCGGTAGAGGCTCCAACCGGAGAGGAGATGGATTGCGCGATAACGGCATACATCGAAGAAGATCAGCTGACGGAAAAAGAAGTCGATTTCACATGTTATATATCAGTAAACGGAAGTAGGCTAAGTTCTCTAAATTTTAACCAAATGATAACAAGGACCTCACAGACCTTCCATAGAAAATTCTTAGTGCCAGATAGCCTAGCCCCAGGAGACCAGCACACGTTGCAATGTGAAGCAGGATATTATAACTTGGGAAGTAGAACAGATACTTTTTACGACACTTTTCTAGTGATAGACCAGAGAGAAGGAGACGAGGGAGTAGCAGGAACAACGACGCTGCCGGAAGTAACAGACGAGAGAGGAGTCTTCGAAAAGATAACAGAGAAAATAAAAGAAATAAAAGACGAGGGTTTGCCTTTTTATATCAATCTGATAATAGGCGGGGTAATATTGTTGTTGTTTATCTTCCTAATAATTTTACTGATAGCAGTCATCAAGAGAAGGAAAAAGAATTCTGGTTAGAACAAAAGGTTTATATAGTATTAGTGCTAAGTATTATTAGTTAGTATAGATAAAATGTCAGAAAACAAAAAGAGGATAGAAGATTTATTGAAAGAGAATCCTAGGGGATTAACTATACAAGAAATATCTGATGAATCTAAGCTAGCGAGAAACACAGTAAAAATAATTCTAGTAGAATTAAAGGGAGAAGACAAAATTGAGATACGAGAAATAGGAAAAGCTAAGTTAAATTACTGGAGGGGTAAAATATGAAATTAAGAGCAGTAGTATTGTTTATAATGATAGTTTGGAGCGCCAGTTTGCACTGGGTAGAACTTCTCGGGAGGGTGACGCCGTACCCACTATATCCTGTGTTCCCGCTAGCTGGAACGGTCAGTTATGATCTATTCTGGACGCTATTCTGGACGCTGGCTGCCGTAATAATGCTAACACTACTAGGATCGGGGACGGTAGTTAAGACAAAGAACGTGACCGAAACCCACATCCACCAGGACAGAGAAGAGATCGCGAGGCTAAACAAAGAGATAAAGGAGTTGAGGGATGGGAAAAAAGGAGAGTGATTCGCCTGAAGAGTTTGAAAGGGGAAGGGCAGCAATAAAGGATATCTACTCCGATCTAGAAAAAGCAGCAAAAATGAATCCGGACATCTATCTGATGCCGACGGAGTTATATAATAAGATTTTGAAAAAGCTGGGGCATACGGGGGACAGAATAATAAAGCAAACCGGATCCCTAAAAAGACATCTAAAAGAGAAGCAAGCGCAGCGAAGGAAAATCAAGGAGCTAGAGGCTAAGATCAGAGAATTAAACAAGAAAATTACGACAAATGGGACTCGAGCAAGTTGAGAAGGTAAGATCCGAAGAAAATATGGTGGTCGTAAGCTACTCAGGCGCAGAATGACTCTATCGACGTTTGGAGGCGCTCTGGGGATGCTTCTTCTGGCGTTTATAGCATTCATAGGTGCTCACAAATTTATTAACTATTTCAGATCTTTAAAGGATAAAGGGGAGGGAAGAGGATGCTACAAAAAGTAGAAAACATTGAAGCGGCGTATAAGGAGGTGGTGAGGTACATGATGAGAAGAGGACACAAGATAATATCCACAACGGAGATAAATCTTTCTAGATATATGCTGTTAAGGACGGACGAGTCGTTCTTCCTGGTCATGTTCAAGAGGGAGTTTTTTAGAAACTTCGGAATACAATTCAGAAATATGGGGGCAAGCGGAATGGGCGAGTCCGTCAACATAACGGAGCTCAAATACGCGGCAGCCAATGGAGCCAAGGACCTTATATTCATATACCCAAACGGCGCGATCTACACCATAAGCATTTCAGATTTTCTGATGAAGTCATATGAATGGAAAAATAAGGAGAACAAGGAAGTCAGAAGCGTCAGTATCCATGAATTGAAGAGGGAGAACCCTGAATCTGCGAGTGTAAGCCCTAGAAAAAGTACCCGGATAATAGAAAGAGCACCGGAACTGCAATATACCCTAGACGGAGTAATGGCATCGTCTGGAACTATCAATAAAGCGTCGTTGGGAGGGAAAGATGAGTGAAAAGAACATTTCAGTTAATCTAATCTACTGGGGATTACAGCATTTAGTTTGGGTGATTGACAAATTAGGGTATGATTACATGGCTGATTGGAGAAATCAAATGTGTCAATGGATGATAGAATTAGAAAAGAAATATAAATGGGTTGGAGAGAATCAAAGGTCTTGGGGTTCTTGCCCATGTGATTGTTCTGAAAGTGTCCATAAAGCGTCGAAAATTGGAGGTGGAGAATGAAGAAGGAGTACATAATTGAAGTGAGGGTAAATAATAATGCAAGAACTTTCCCAGAAATAATCGAAGAGATTAAGAATTCGATTATGGAATCAAGGGGAATTGAGGGATTAACAATTAGGAGTAAAAATGAACAATGAAATCAGATACTTCAGCATGTTCACCGGAGTCGGAGGATTTGAAGTTGGACTTGCCAATAGTGATAAAGAAACACCGGTCAAACGAAATAAGGAACCACGGGAAGATAGTCCCATGCCTAACCGAAAGTCACCAGCACATAGGGGGAGCCAACCCTCCAATGATAATAGCACGTGTGGGAAATCAGAACAAAATGAAGTTACAAAACATAAGTCCAACATTAAGGGGATTGAGCCGATCAGACAATGTTCCACGTTTACTTGTGTCGGAATGTCAGAGTTCAACAAATACTCCAACCAAGTCCTCAA
>Ga0075122_10001971_pt1 | contig 13951 bp, 18 predicted proteins | sample AntAceMetag02UKB_FD_69790 | JGI IMG/M metagenome (GOLD analysis project Ga0075122, IMG submission 69790) | Saline lake microbial communities from Ace Lake, Antarctica - Antarctic Ace Lake Metagenome 02UKB | ecosystem: Environmental > Aquatic > Non-marine Saline and Alkaline > Saline | place... | reverse complement strand
CATCAAATCTTAATGGAGCAGATATTGATATTCCATTACTATCTATTGTAACTGTTCCTGAAGTAGCATTCATTATAATCTGTCCTGAATAAGTCATTGTTATTCCAGCTGTTCCACCTGACAAGCTAAAAGAACCTGAGATATATAATATTGAAGAACCTGCCCAAGTTACTTTAGTTGCATCAGTAGCAGAAGGTCCATCCATTGTGAAATCCAAACAATACGCAGTTTCATCTACTGTTACAGTATAAGCAGCTTCAGCTGCTGAAGAAGAAGTATCAAAAATTACATTGTCTGCTGCTGTTGGTTTAGAAGCATTAGCAGCACCACCTGAAGAGGCAGACCAATGATTCAAATTGTCAGACCAATTGCCTGTACCCCCCACCCAATATCTATTAGCCATATTTTTAAAAAGTTAAATAATTTAAGTATGAATTATATAATCGTTGCTTGGATTCCAAAGTAAATCTTCAGCAGTTATAGCATATCCTAATACACGAATACAAAAGTTTGCAGAACTAGGTTGAGTTACCACTAAATCTCCAGCTGTATCACTAAGATAAACAGGAGAACCTACTGTAAAAGCAGGAAAAGCAGCAGAACGAATTTTTCCATAAACTAACATTTCTGTAGCTTCATCAAGACCTCCTGCTAAAGTACATATTCCTAATTGTTTACTAAATCCTGTATCAGTTCCGTCAAGTATTCCATCGTTAAGTAACCATTTACCAGCTGAACTAAAATAACAAACATCACCTATAGCAATAGTTGCTCCAGCTGTTCCAGCAATTGTTATTCCACTCCATTTCTCATCACCACTTAAAACAGCATCAAGTTTAATATCATATTCGTTAAGAGATAAATCTGTATCTAAAGACCAACTAGCTGGACCAGTATATCCAGTATATCCAGTTGGACCAGTAAAACCTGTATATCCTGTATAACCAGTTGGACCAGTGTAACCTGTATAACCAGTGTAACCTGTAAGACCAGTATAACCAGTTGGACCAGTTGGACCAGTTGGACCAGTAACTGTTGAAGCATCACCAGTGTAACCTGTAGGACCAGTATAACCAGTTGGACCAGTGTAACCTGTATAACCAGTGTAACCTGTAGGACCAGTATAACCAGTTGGACCAGTTGGACCAATTGGAATAGTTGCTTTAGTATCAACCCAAGCACTTGTACTAGAATCCCAAGTCCAAACACTATCAGTTGACCCCACTATAGCGAAATAACCATCGGCACCAACAGGAAAAGCAATAGCAAGAGCTGCTGGAGTTGCAAACCAGCCCAAATTCATCGGGTCGGTAAGTTGATTTGCTAAATATCCCATATATTTTAATTTTTATTTTTTTATAATAGCTTGTCTATTTTTTATTAAACCACGTTTTTGAAGTTCCATTAACATTACCGGTAATTTATCAAGAACAACATTTGTCTCCAAAACATTTTTTCTATTTACTGAAATAATTTCTTCAAGGCTTTTTGCCAAATCAGAAACTAATAAATTTATTCCATCTGCATTATTTTTACTAACTGTTGTAACTTTGTCTACAACTTTACCTAGTAAAAGAGTTTCCCCTTTTACAATTTCAAAAGTAGACAATGCTTTTTCAATATCAGATTCTAATGAAAATTTTTGTGGAGTTAAAACATTTATCAATTTAGTTAATAAATTAATTTCTGATTCCAAAGTTGATTTTTCAGAAACAAGATAAGCGACCTCTTTAGAAATAACTTTTGGTAATTCACTTTCTTTTATTTCTAATTCTAAAATTCTACCTTGAGCTATATTCATCCTATTTACCATATCAGTACTTGAAACAGCTAACTCTTTATTTGTTTTTTGAAGTTTTTCTTGTTCTACTTTTAAATTTTTATTTTCTAAAAGAAAAGCATCTCTTTGAGCAGCCCAAGTGATAAGATTCTCATTTTGTTCTTTTGTAAATCCTTTCATATTTTTAGAATTAATATCTGTAACTATAATCGATTGAACCATTGAAAGTTCCACCTGTAACTACCAAGATGAAAGCTTCTCCGGGTCTACATTCAAAACGAGGTACTCCGTCCATACCCGGTTCGTCTTGTTCTGTAATTCCTTGACCTGCATCAAGAGTAAAAGCTGCTAATGTTCTAGTTCCAGCCATTATTGTCAAATTTCCTGCTGCACCCAAATCCCCGATAAGTTCGTGAATATAAATGTATGCATCATCGTTTGCTGCAACAACTTCTGTTGTTCCAACTGTAGCTGCAACTGCAGCTGATGTTTTCTTTGTGTGGGCATCGTGTAACATAATTTTTTATTAATTAAAAATTAAATAATCTTATCTCTAACCTCAATATTTAAGATTAGAATAAAGCGACTAATTTTTAGAGTGTTTTTTCTTGTGACATTCTTGGCATAAAGTAATTACATTTGATTTTACAAATCTTAATTCTTTATATTTTGTAAATGACTTTTTGTGATGAGCATTTAAAATAACTCTATCACCTTTTTTTCTTTTTCTTCCACATTCTTGACAAGTGTAATTATCTCTCTTAAAAATTTCTTCTCGAAACTTTTTATATTTTAATGACCATCTAATCTTTTTGTGTTCTGGTGTAATTCCACCTTTCCAATTAGGATTATTAGGACCTGTAAAATATGGATTTTTTTTACCTGTATTCCAAGTTATATTACCTTTTTTAAATTGCGTCTTTACTCCTATTTTATTTCCTTTTTTAAAATGGGTCTTCCCTGTATTAGTAGTTCTTCCTTTGAGAACTTCCCGAAGATGTTGTTTACGTTCCTCAGGCATTGGTCTTAATCCTCTAAATTTAGAGATACGACCTTTGTTAATACAGGGATTTGAACAATATTTCATTGTCGCCCATTTTTTTCGACTTACGTTTACTTTTTTGTAGAAAATTTTACCACACGTTTTGCATTGTTTTGTATCTGCCATATTTTGTATTAATTAATAATACAGTTATTATAACAGAAACTATATAGTTTGTCAATGCCCGTATGAAATTTCTACTAAACGGTCACACTGTCGCACCGTCTCCGTCGCTCCACATCCAACTTCTTAAATCAGAAGCACCCATAACGCAAAGAGCGTTAAAGTTCATAACCAAATCTTGATTACCTAGCAAGTCAACGACTGCTGGTTCTACACGAGTTGGTAAAGCTTCGATATAAAGGAAACCATAATCTGCGTTCATCATCTTTGAATCAAACATACCCCACATTAGACCATCCATAGCTAAACTTTGGTATGGAGATAATTCTACTACTTTGAAAGTATCTGTAGCAGGAGCATTATTGAACAAATTAGTTTGTTGAGGAGCTAAACCTTTGTCAATTGTACTTTTAATAGTTTTAGCAAATTGAGCAGTTGTTGAACCTCTTCTACATATCAATGTATCTAAATCAGATACTAGAGGATTACCACGTCCATCTTTTTTCTGTGAGTGTAATCTACGAGCAGCTAATAAAGCTGAATATGTAAATTGAGGTGAACTTGTAGCACCATCAACGATAACATTTGACCAAGCTGTACCACCATCTTCACGAGGATGAGCTTGTGACCAATATTCAACAGAATCAGCACCAATAGTTGCTATTGTTTTTGATGTACCTACTGAATTAATTGGAGTCCAAGTAAATGAAGTATCAAATCCTTGAGCCAAAAGTGATTGAGCTAAATAATTTTTAGCGTGTTCAATCGAATTTTTTCCTTCAATTATTTTTTTCTTAACAGAACCTTTTATTTTAGATGCTGCAGATTCAAACAAGAAGAAATTAGTTTGAAATGTTAAACGCACTTTTTTAGTAAAATGCATTTGAACATAATTTTTTGAGTAACCTTCAATTGGAGCATCAGAAGCACCGATACCACCATCTGGGATTATTTGAGCCATACCAAGTCCAGTAACACCAACGTCAGTATAAGTTCTTTCGTTGTTGTCAACTTTATACATAAAGTCCAAATATTCGCTACGAATAGATGGTGAAACTTTTGGAGCAATGTGTTTTGACACATTATTTACTATGACTGCATAATCATTTATTGTACCTTCCATATATTTAATTTAAAATGAATTATTTAGTCAAAAACTTACCGATAATAAGTTTATCAGTTGCTGCTCCGTAGGGTTCGACTTGCTCTACGATACCAGTACCACTTGTTGTACCAGTATTATTTACAGTTGTTGCATTTGTTAATACCATAGCTTGACCATTATGGTCTGCATCAGAGGAATTAGTCACTGGGAAGATATAAGTATCTTCATCTGTTGGCACTATATAAGAAACACGTGTAAGTTCATCAGCTGCTGCTATTGTTTGATTACAAACACCTAACAAATCAGCTGCTACAGTTCCACTATCTGCTGCTACAGCAAGTCCTGCTGTAATTGCCATAATACTACCTAGAGTAGTTACTACGTCATCTGCTTTATTTTCTTCTAATATTTGCCTTGTATTTTTTATTGTTGCTTGTCTTACGGGCATATAAAAATTTTAAGGGATTAATTAATCCGATAAAAGTTCAATCGCCTTATCTTCTGACATTCCAGTTTTTATCAATTCATCTATTGATTGACGTTTTTCTGGAGAGAATTCGTTTTTTGCTATTGTTCCTCCGGGGAATTGCATAGCATTAACTTTTTCTTGAACATTAGCACCATTCAATACTCTTTCTTGAATAGATTCTGATGGTTTAAACATACTTTCACGAGCAAGTTCTAAAACTGTCATTAACTCTTTACCTGCTTTTCCTTGCCAGTTGTAATTATTGTTAACGAAGTCAAAAAATACTTCACGTGTATCATTATCTTTTAATTCATCATATCTACCAATAAAATTATCTAAAGTGTTTTTAACATTTGTAGCTAAGCGTTCTTGTTGGACTATCTCTTCGATGTCCTCTTTAGTCGCTCCACCCAATTCTTTTAAACGTTCTTTGTCAGCTTTTAAAGTTTCATCTTCTTCTATCGGTTTGTCAATTTTCTCTACTTCTTTTTCATTAAGTAAATTAACTGACTTATCAGTTCCACTAAGAGTCTTCAGTTGATTCTTAGTTGTCTTAATTTCTTCTGATAATTCTTGACGATGAACATCAGTATTAGCAAGTTTACGTTTCTTCACTAAGTCTAAAAGCTCAACACGCTTTTCGAAAGACTCGTCAGATTCGAACTTACCTTTGTTAGGGACACGAAATTCGTATCCTTCTTTTTTCACTTCGTCAATTGGAGGTTTGCTGGGGTCCTCCTCCTTTGGAGTTTCTGGAGTTTCCTCTTTTTTCTCTTCAGGTTTAGCTTCCTCTTTTACAGGAACAAGCTCTTTTCCAGCTTTAACAGCTGCAAGTGATTCTTCCAAACTTTTATCAAGTTCAGCATCATCATTTACTTCAGTTTCTACTTTTTTTTCAGTAGTTTCTGGAGTTATTACCTCTGTTTCTATCTTTTTTTCTGTGTTTTTATCATCCATATAATTATCCGCTCGTATCGTGAACGGCTCCGATGGTTAATTAAGTATATAATATTTTGAGAAACTTAGCAAATTATCTATCAGAATAATTCACAAAATTTTTCACTCTTTCTAATTTTTTACGCATTGTATCAATATTTACTGAACCTTCATCCAAAAATGATATAGCGTGTTTTTGAAAATCTCCATCAATAGAATCATTAAAATCTCCAATAGTAGTTGAATACTTTATAGGTATAATTACTATATAAACTTCTTTGTCTGATTGTTTGTAGAATAAAATATTATCTTTAGGTTTAAAAACCTTGTGAAATAATTCTACTAAATCTTCTCTATCGACAGGTTTTCCGCAAGTACCTTCGAACCCTGCTGGAACTATTCCTTTGTAGAAATAATCAGTAGTTGGCACTTCTTTACCAAGGATATTTCTCAAACTTATTTTTACGTCCTTAGCATCTTCTAATTTCTTAGCCTCAACTACTGGTGTAGCTTCAACTTTTTTCTTAATCTCAACTACTGGTGTAGCTTCAACTTTTTTCTTAATCTCAACTACTGGTGTAGCTTCAACTTTTTTCTTAGACTCCTGTGGAGTTTTTTTTGTATCTTCCATATATTTTCCGACCCGTATCGTGGGTGGTGACCGATGGTTAATTAATAAATTATTTTTTGTCTAATTCGACATTTTTAAAACTTGTATAAAATTTCTTTATAAAATTTTCTTGTTCTGGTTTTAATTTTTTCTTTGTTTCATCAATATATTTTTTAGTCAAAGTAAATGTTGGAACGTCCATATTAATTTTAGCAATTCCCATTACTTGTTCTAATATAGCAAATTCTAATGGATATGGATGTGCATAATTAATAAGAAATTCTTCACCCTTCTTCATATCTTTTTCCATTTTACATTTTAGCTGTCTGCCAACTTCTACAACATTAACTTTATCTGTTTCCACAAAAGTAGCCTCCAATGTATTTTGATTTACACCACCAATTAACATTGATGATAATTCTTCAGCACTGATTTCAAATTCATCACCAGATTTAGAAATAAACTTTAAAAGTTTTTTTTCTATTGCATCTGCTGAATATCCAATTTGTACTGTATAATTTTCTTTTTTTATTTGTTTTTCTTTCATAATTATTTTGGTTCTAGTAAACCACCTTTTTTAATAAATTCTATGTGGGTTACCATTTTTTGTAACATATTTCCTTGGACTTCTAAAGTAATTGCATTTACAATAGTCTCCCACTCTGTTTTTGCTATAATAGTTTTTTGATTTATTAAACAATCTTTCATTAATTCAATTATAGTTTCAGAATGTTCACTTTGTGCTAAAGCAATTTTCTTTTGATTTGGACTTTGTTTTTCCATAAATTATTATTAATGATTATTGATTAGCAGAAATTCTTCCCAAACTCGCATCTACAGCACTTCCCATTGGAGATTGCGGTCTTGGTACTTCATTCGCATTTTGTGGTTGTAAAGGGTCTGTATTTCCTCCCATCATTGATTGTCCTGATGACATTCCACCGGCACCTGCTCCACCTCCACCTGCCATACTTTGCATAGCTGTAGATTGAGCTTCTTGTTGCATTTGTTCTTGTTGCATTTGTTTTTGCATATCTGATGGTTGTTTCGCAATGATAGCATCATAATCAACTTTTGAAATATAACTATATATATCACCATTTTGAATATCTAACATTTTCTCTAATGCCATTAATTGAGCTGACGCAGCTTCAGGGTCTTGATTTCTTAATGAATATATAAGTGTGATTTGATTTGTAATAACTGGAAACAATGCCATATAAGTTTGCTTTTGTATTTCTAAAGATGGTAGTAACATTGAATCTGGGTCAATAATGAAATCAATATAATCAGACATATGCCCAGTATTTTTCATTTCATCAAATAATCCTTTTGCTGAAATTTGACGAGTATCAACATCATCCATAACTTCACCTTCTTGGTCAAAGTCAAAATTTAATCTAAGATTTTGAGAAGCTGCTGCTACTTTTCCAACTGGAATACCAAAGTCATCTAATACATCTTGTGATTCAACAAAGTAATCTGGATTTTGTTTAGAAAATTCAGCAAGTTGTTCATCAGAGTCAATCATAAATATTTTATCAACAGAATACATTTGTCTTATCCAAGTATTTGCAATATGTGCATCTCTTTCAAGACCAGTAACCATTGAATTCTTTGGAGCAGTTAATCTATTGTAAGCTGCTTCTTTCATTATAACTGTAGAACCAAGTGTATTCTCTGAACCTGCACCAGCTACAATATTATTGATACCAGTGTTATCTTCAATATTTTCTTTTTGTTTATCAGCAAATAAAATTCCTTGCTGAACATTTCCAGAAGTTTTTACAACATCAATATCAGTTCCCGGATTTTTAGGATTAATAATATTTGGTCCTCTCTTATATGTAGAATTTCCATTTTGAACTTGAGCACCAAAAAGTAACGGAAATATTTCCGCTTCAACTTGCTGTGCATTAAGTGAATTTATATAAGTAAATAAAGCTGTATTACCACGCATCATTTCATAAAGTCCAACTCCATAAGGGTCGTTCATATTTTTTTGGAAACATCTTGCTATAACAATTGAACCGTGAGAACCATCATTAGGAAGTTCTCCATCGTAAATTTTCATCTTACCACAAGTAACAACATATCTATTTGTTAATTCATTTTCATAGTATCCAATAGTAACGCTAGTATTAATTTTTTCAGAATTTTCATCTTTAGATTCATCACTAACTGCTACATATTGTAATTTCTTTTTATTCTTTTTAGCAGCTGGATATTTATCAAAAAATTCTTCCTTTGTCATATCCTTTTCATAATAAGCTTCAGTCTGTGACCAAACATCACCATTATTAAAACCTATTCCAAGCCAAGTACGGGTACAATCCATTGGTTCTCTGTAAACATCGTCAAATAAAATTTTATCTACTCCTTTTCTTTTAACTTGAACACGTCTTGGATAAACTCTCCAAGCTGCCCAACCATAAGTAAATAAATTTTGATATGTAAGCATTAAAGTATTTCCTCCATTTCCACCAGTCATTGACCAATTTCTTTTCCACAATTCATACATTGCTTTTCCATAAACTTTATCATCAGCAATAACTTTTGCATCTGGAAGTTTTCCAGCAAGAACCGAAGTAGCAATTAAAATTTTTGAAAATGCAATAGGTTCTTGAGCAATAGGAACACCTGATTTATTTTGGTCCAGTCCAGCTATCTTTTGTGGGTAAACATTATAATCATAAGAACCATCTGATTGTTTATTATAAAATGTTGTTGAACCCCAACCACTTTTCTCGTAAAGTTTCTTTCCATAAGAAACAGTAGTGTTCACCAAATTTGCATTTATTTCAGAAGCCAATGCATCAAATTTAACTCGATACTGACTTTTCTTCATTTCTTTCTTTTTTTCTTCGATAAAGTTAATTGTTTCTTTATCTCCTGTTAGTTTTTTTGCCATATAGTAAAAAATTTATAAAATATACTCAAAGTATAGCTTTTTTTGAAAAAATACACAAGTTTTAATGATTAATTTGCTGTAAACCTTCCTGCGGTTCGTTAAACATCAGTTTCATATGTGAAAACTCTTCATTTCCTTCCGAAGTGTTTGTTTGTGTTCCAATTTCTCCCAAAATTGCGTAACCAATGGAAGCACTCATCACTACATCATCGTTCTTTTTATCCATAGCCTCTGGTTTTCCTTTAGAATTACGCACAAAAGTAAACATCTCATTTAATAATGCTGTTGGAAATCCTCTGTCTTTTCTAAAGAACACAGCTTTAAGTGCAGCCAATGCAAATGGTCTAGTAGCTGAACTTGTTTTCCATCCAAAGAACTTAGTCATCTTTTTAGTAATATCATCAAATGATTTTCTGTAATATAAATTTATATATCCCATTTTATCCAAAGCGTCATTAACCCACAATCCATCTTTATTAACCTCAATACCCATCAATGCAAAATTGTAAAACTTTCCAAGTTTATAAGCTTCCGTAGCCAACTCATCTGGTGCAACTTTACTTATATAAATAGCATCACACTCTTCTGTCTTTTGATTTATCACATAAAGAACTTGAAAATCTCCGTGAGCCAATCCTTCAGAAGTGTCTCCACCAATTACATATTTAGTTCCAATTTGTGGTGGTGTAAATATCTCAAGAGAACCAATTGAAACCTGATTGAATATCACTTCACCTTTAGGGTCGTATCCAAGCTCTCCTTTTGTTCCTTTGACAGCTTCAAGCATTAAAGAAGCAACTTTCGCAGTAGAAAAATAAGTTTGACCTGTGGATAAAAATGCTTCTTTTTCTGTAGTGGGATATTCTTGCATTAAAGATTTCATTGCATCAGGACTGTTCTTACCACCAAACTGTAACCATTTCATATAGTAGTAAGTAATCTCTTTATCAGATAACTTATTTTCAATTTGATAACTCGCCCAATCAATCTCACACTCATCCATATCAGCAACCGGGATATTCTCGTAAATCTTTTTCATCTCCATATCATCGTACTGCCAATTGTAAAAATGAGGTAGGAAATTAACCTGCGATATTTGTGGAGTAATTTTATCTCTAGTCAACCAGTTTTGTTGGAACATTTCATAGAACCTACCAGCCATACCTTCAGCAGTAGATTCGATAAAAATAAATCCATCAAATGGAACAGTCGGAAATGTACCCCTTTCAACTTCTTCAGCTCTCTTTGGAAATGACACGCACATTTTTGCGAACTCAGAAATATGTACATAATGGTAAGTACCGGAACGACCAGAAACAGCAACTGCAATAGAAGAAGTAGAACCTTTTTCCGGACCATAATCAATAGTAACTTGAACCTTCCTAGCTGAACGATGATTGATTTTAAAATATGCTCCTTTTATATCATCCGCCATATTACGAATAGCATACTCAATCTTCTTATCGAAAATTTCAGTAGCATCTTGAACTTTATGAGCAATAACAATCCCTTCTTTATTAGGGTTAAATAATATACAATCCAAAATAAACAAATCAATAAATGTCGTGAAACCTAATTGTCTCGATTTTAAAATTACGTGTCTATGGTAAGGATGAGGAATATTAATATAGGTATCGTAGAAATGTTTTTGAGCCCTGTTCATTTTAAACACTTCTTTACTTCCATCTTTTGTGACTATAAAATATAAATTACAAAGTCTCCAATGTTGGTCGTTAATCAAACTTGGATTATCAATTAATTGTTGAACTATGTTTTCGTTGTGTTCTTTCTGATTGAAAGCCATATATAATAGTTAGAATTAGAGTGAGGAAAGTACAAATATAATTTATCTTATGTATTATTAAATATAAAATTTAAAATATGAATTGTTGAAAGAGCGACCTCACCCTAATTCTAATTATTAAGTTGCCTAAAACCCTCCTCTGCTAAATTAAGTAAATGCCTTTCTCTATCTTCGAAGTATTTCTTCTGTGCTCGGACCTGCGTCAGCTGCTGAAAAATTACAAACAACGATGTAGGTTCAGCTACTGAATCAATCGGCTGAAATCTATCATCCTTATTAGTATCTTCGAATTTTCTGTAAAAGCTGTGTAGGTTCATATACTCATTATCGATAAAACAAAAACAAGAGTTATTACCCCTAATACTATCCCACATAACACCATTAATCCCATCATAAAATTAAAATTAAAATTAAATTATTAAAAATCCATTGGATTATCTACATCCTCAACTTCAACTGCTACAGGAGTTGGCTTGTCAACAACTTCTGAAACAGTTGGAGTTGGTGAAGTAACATTCTGATTTTCGATTTGTTGAAGAACTACAGTTCTCAATCTATTACCTGTTGGATTTTCTTGATTAGGTTTGCGACCACTTTCATTAAATCTAGTCCAAGCACTGCCAATTGCGTTCAATGCTCCAATTAAATTTTTATCAGAAAAATCCTTAAATCCTCTCGCTTTAAATTCGTGCATTGCTTCCATTGCCAAGTTATTAGATTGGTGTGCCAACTTAGCCATAGCATTATTAAATCCTTTAGTCTTCTCAATATGTGTAGCAACAGAATTAGCAACAGCTGGGGAATAACCAGAGTTTAAAGCCGCGATTTTTTTTGAAGGACTTTTACCACCTAAAATATTTTTAGCATAAGCTAGTTGTTTCATAGTACATCCTCTTTTATTTATATAAACCATATATACCAAGTATAAAACTTTATGATGAATTTGTCAAAGGATATGTGCTAAACTTTATCTTCTTTAAAAACTCTACCATTTCTTGGTAAACCATCTGGAGTTAAATAAACATCTTCTCTTCCTAATTCCTCCATCTTTGGAAACTCTTCCCCAAACCATTCTGGCATTTCACCTTTAGCAACTTGTCCTTTTCTCCAATCCCAATCATCTTTAATCTGTTTAGGAGTAAGTTCTTTTGGTTTATTTATTTCTTTTATCTCTTTTACTATACCTTCATACTCATCTAAGTATTTTTTCAAAGCTTCATTAAGCAGAGCACTAGACGAAGTATATTTTTTAATAGCAACTACTTTTAATCTTTCTTTTAATTCAACATCTAAGTTGAATCCAAATATTTTTTTCATACGTATATATTAATAACTTATATAAAAACTATACCATATTATCTATACTTTGTCAACTAAAGTTATGCACAAATAGTAGTGCCACCAATAACTATGCTAAGATTAGCAAAGAAAGGGTTAATCGGTGGCATTACTCTTAAAAAAACAGATAAAACTCCTTTTACAGTAACTATCTATATATAGATACTTCTATATACAATAGTATATATATATATACTATTGACAAAGGTTTGTTTTGGAGAAAAAAAGAGAGTTATGCCACTTTAGAGTATATATTAGGCTCAACCTAGCAAAATAGAAAGTGGCACTACTATTTGGTATTTAGTTGAAAAAAATAAAATAAATTTTTTTGGACTTTTTTGAGTGAAAAAAGCTTTGATTTCTTGTTCTACAGGAATATTATTTGATTCTTCTTTAGATAGAAATATTATTTGATTCTTCTTTACAGGATTATTATTTGATTCTTCTTTACACAGGAATATTATTTGATTCTTCTTTACACAGGAATATTATTTGATTCTTCTTTACACAGGATAAGGGTTAAGGAATCATAATAATTACATATATGTAATCAATTATTCGGAAGGGGTCGCCCCATCGCCCTTGTTATGTTTTCTATAAAATAATCAATAAGTAAAGTAATCAAAAAAATAAATGATAGCACACTCCCCCCCCCCGCCTATGGTATATAGTTATATAATAATAATATAATAACTTAAACATATCACCCCCCGCCCCCGCCCGTATATAAAACCATTTTTTCTTGTAGCCCCTAAGCATTAACATTTTGTTATCTTTTTACTAAAAACACTAATAGAGAAAAAACCGACAGTGGATAACTTTTTTTAGTCGTTTTTATTGCTTAACAAAGCTAAGAAATAGACCCCTATATACTTGACAATATACCTATAAATATGCTATAATAAATACAGAAATACAGATAAACAAATATAACTATTTAATAGTTATCAAGCGGGAGAAAAGACGAACCGGTCAAGACTAGTAAAATCTCTACTCCCGCACCTTATCTTTATAAATAATTTAATTAACTAATAATTTAATATGAAAATAACACTAACAGAAAATCAAATACTACTGATAATAAAATGTTTAGGTTATGGATATGATGAAACTTATCCAAAATCAGATATTATCAATGCTAAAATTACAAGATTAACAAATAAATTAAAAAAAGCATTTAATAAATAATTTATTTAACATAACTTAACAATATGAAGCAAGAAAATAAAGACAAAGACTATTTAAAGTATAGAGAAGCAAAATCTAAACTTTATGATTTAATAAGAGATAACAGAGAAAAAGAAAACAAAGCAAATAAAAAACTTGAAGAGCTAAAAAGAAAAATAAATAGTTATAATCAATAAAATAAACTTTTAATACTTATAACTATTTATAAGTATTATAAAGCGGATTTTAACCGTTATGATCATAAACATAAAAATATGATAACATTAAACGAAAATTATAGTAAAAATATAGAGGTTTTAAAAGAAAATTTAAAACGAGGTATGAAAAAAGAACAAGCAGATAACATTATAAATAGTTTTACAAGTCAATTTATAAATAGTGATAAATATGGTATAGATGAAAAGCATTTTATAAATGAGATGAAAAAAGAAGTTATAAAGTATTTTAATGTAAAGACTGTAAAAGTAACAGAATTAGCTAAAAAAATGGGAATAGAAGTTATAGAAAAGTAAAATATTATTGCTTATAAGCTATATTATAAGCAATATATAATTTATTTAATCATAAACATTATGAAAACATTAAAACAAAGAAAAGCTTTTGATAAATACCAAAAAGCACAAAATAAATACTATATAGCACTTG
>Ga0075122_10001970_pt1 | contig 13956 bp, 13 predicted proteins | sample AntAceMetag02UKB_FD_69790 | JGI IMG/M metagenome (GOLD analysis project Ga0075122, IMG submission 69790) | Saline lake microbial communities from Ace Lake, Antarctica - Antarctic Ace Lake Metagenome 02UKB | ecosystem: Environmental > Aquatic > Non-marine Saline and Alkaline > Saline | place... | reverse complement strand
ATTAAAAATTTCCATTTGCCGATCTAGTTCTATAATTGGTTCCTCTGGTCTTCTTTGATGAAGTATTCCTGCATCATTATGAAGATAAATTGATAGAGTAGGTTTAGGAAACAAACTTAAAAGTATTCTTTTAAAGAAAAATGGAACATTCCTCATTAAAATAATATCTGAACAATACCGATCAGTAATCACTATCTTTTTCTTAAATCTTTGTGGAAAAATTCTGAACCAATATCTAAGATACAAATCCAAAGTAAAAACTGGAGCAGCAAGAGTATAAATGAGTTTAACTTTAAACGAAGTTTTTTTTACTAACTGTTTCTCTTTATCCCCATAAGAATCTTTCTCTTTTTTTTTATATGACCGACCCAAATTAGTAATTGGCAGAATATGATCTCTCCCTCTACCAGTATAGATAATGGAGGTTTTTCTATTCTGTTGAATTAAATAATTGTTAAGTTCTCTAACCATTGTTGATTTTCCAGAACCATCTGGACCAAGAATACTAATTAATGGACCAATCCGGAAAGGGTTCTTTCTTTGTAAGAAATAGCGCCAAGATAAAGAAGTGAAAATGAAAAAATGTTTTGGTTTTTTAATGAGGTAAAGAAATATGAGGGGATAACAATCTATTTTGTCAAACTGATTTTCTTTTATTAATCCAAGTAGTTTTTCCGCAATATTTTTGTTAAATATTTTAGACAATTCTTTTTTCACATTATCAAAATTAATAACAGAAATTAAATTATGTAAGATTTTTTGGTATTCTGGTTTAAAAAATCTCTTACCCAAAATCGAATGAACCAAAAGCATTATGAAAGTATCATTGTTATTGGGAACATAAAAGAAAGATTTCATGATTTTGTTTTTAAGAATAAGGTCTTCATGAAGATAACACATATCATTCCAATGAACTCCCCCCACCTGAACATCAAAACTAACTGTTTCTAAGTTATCGTTAATTTTGAAAAAAGCTTTGTGTTTTAATGAAAACTGTTGTTTTCTTTTCCTGAAATTAAGAGATTTTAAGATTTTAGAGAAGTGGGGATAATCCTTTTCTGTAACAACCAGGTCTATACTTTTCTCTGAATCTTTAATAGGTTCTCTTTCCTCTATCAAAAAATCATAATTTCTAAGAATACAATAAGAAACATTATTTGTGTTAAGTTTCTCAAGTACTTCTTTAATTATATTTATTCTTTTCATTTTAATAAGTTTAGATAATATCTGATTTCTTTAATGTTAATCAAATCAAAGAGATAAGCAGTTATAAAATAGATTAAACTGGCAATCAAAACAGAAGTAATGATTTCTAAATAAATGTTAACTGATAAATTACTTTTTACTGTTAAAATTATAATGACAAACAAAACTGCTAAAACAGAGTGTTTAATCCAAAGAAAAAAAGGAACATTTATTCCAATTAATGTCTTTAGTTTAATTAGAGAAAGAAAGAAGATTAAAAAATAACTAATGGAAGTAGCTATAGCCGCACCATTAATGCCGTATTTTGGAATTAAAAAAAGATTTAAAACAATGTTAAGAAATGCTGCGACCGCAATTATCTTTGCTACAGATCTAGGTTTACCAAGAGCAGAAATAACTTGATTATTAATCATCGCAACGATAAAAAACATTATTCCAACTAACAAAATTTGCATCGCTAAATAACCAGATCCATATTCTGAACCAAAAAATGTTCTGATTATTATCTGAGAATAAACTAAGATTGAAAATATTAAAGGAATTAAAATAATAAAAGCATATTTATGAATTAAACGTAATCCTTCATTTATTCTTTTTGAATCTTTCTTAGCCCACAATTCTGATGCCATTGGAAAAATGATTGCCGAAATAGATCTTCCAAAAAGAAGTAAGATTAATGCTGTTGGCAAAACAACATTATAAATTCCAACTTCTGTCAAGGTTCCAAAATAAGTAAGAAGTAACGTGTCGATATAGCCAATAATCTTTCCAGCAAAAGAAGCTGCCAAAAGAGGTATCCCAAACAAAACAACTTTTTTTGTAGTGATTTTAAAATTGATAATGTTATATTTGAAATATTGTGACAGATTTAATGCTGGATAAAGATAAATCATGAAAAGGATTAAACCAACTAAAGCATAAGCAATAATGGGGGCAAGCAAAGTAAATCCAAATTGAAAAAGTATTAAAATGAGTATTAAAATTATAAGATTCTTGGAAAACTCAACTGATGAAAAAAGAAACATTTTCTGGAAGCCTTGAAATATCCCTTTCAAAACAATGAAGAAAATACTAAAAAGAACATAAAGCAAAAATATTTTTAATACTAAAGAAGCATTAATGTCTTTGAAATAATTGATGGCAAGATAATCTGATAAGAAATAAAGTATCAAAACGAATATTAATGAGCTAAATAATTGGAATAAAAAAACTATATTGATGGCAGTTTTTATTTGGTCATAGTCTTGATTTGCTTTAAACTCGGCAATATATTTTGATAAAGATTGTCTTAATCCTAAATCACGGAAAAAAAGTAAAAAAATAACAAAAGTAAAGACTGCCGAGAATAAACCATATTCATAAGGGCCAAGATTTCTTGCCAAAATCATTCTAGTAACATAAGCAATAATTGCAGCAAGAATGCTCATGATTAAAGTTATTCCTGCACCCCTAACGGCTCTCTTAGTATAATTAACCATGACAAAAATCATCCCCCAATTGCCTTTTTAAAGTTATTGATACTATCTTCTAACAATCCTCATTTATATTCTCCAGTAATGATTTCAGTGTTCCAGAAGCTTTTTAAACGCTCATTCCCCGAACAATTAATACCATGAAACGAGCATTAATTACGGGAATTACTGGCCAAGATGGACCATATTTAGCAAGATTATTATTAAGTAAAGGATACAAAGTTTACGGAACCTATCGAAGAACTTCTTCACCAAACTTTTGGCGATTACAGCATTTAGGAATACTTAAAAAAATCACTTTGATTCCTGCTGACTTAAGCGATATGTCCTCATTATTAGAAGCAGTTACTGTTTCCAATCCAGACGAGATTTATAACTTAGCTGCGCAAAGTTTTGTTGGAGCATCATTTGATCAGCCTTTACACACAACAGAAATTGATGCAAGTGGAGCAACTCGTTTTTTAGAAATCATTAGGCATTTGAATAAAAATATCAAATTTTATCAGGCATCTACCTCAGAACTGTTTGGAGGAGCAAAAGAATGTCCACAAGATGAAAGAACACCAATGATGCCAAACTCACCCTATGCGGCAGCGAAATTACATGCTTATCACATGACAAAGATTTATCGTCATTCTTATGGCATCTTTACTTGTAATGGAATTTTGTTTAATCATGAAAGTCCACTCAGAGGATTAGAGTTTGTTACTAGAAAGATAACTAACTCTGTAGCAAAGATCAAATTAGGATTACAAAAAGAATTAGTTCTGGGAAATTTAGACGCTAAACGAGATTGGGGTTATGCTGGAGATTTTGTTAAGATGATGTGGATGATGATGCAGCATGATAAACCAGATGATTTTGTAATTGCCACTGGAGAAACTCATTCAGTGGGAGAATTTGCGGAAGAAGCTTTTAAAGTAGTGGGATTAGACTGGAAAAAATATGTTAAATCTGACCAAAAATTACATCGACCAATGGAAGTCCATCAATTATGTGGAGATGCAAGAAAAGCTAGAGATGTATTAGGTTGGGAAGCAAAAATTAAATTTAAAGAACTTGTAAAAATGATGGTAGAATCTGATTTAAGATTATGGAAGAAATTCACTTCTGGAGAAAATTTCCCTTGGGATGCACCAAGTTTCCCGCACGGAATGGACGTTATTGCTCGGAACGTTACCCGTGATGCCAGTAGAGAAGCTGCTGCTGGTAGGGGTAATAAGTTGGCTGGGATGAAGAAAAAGAAGTCTACTTGGAAAAAGTTATTGAAAGGGTGATTTTTTTTAATTATCTTTAATTTAATTTTAAAATATATTCTATTCCTTTCACTGCTCCTAAAGGTCCCCGTTGTTCTGGAATGAAATGATGTTTGTAAGAACGAATAATCTCTTCTTGTCCTGGGTTTGTTCCCACATAGACCGTTAATCCGCCTTCTTTACCAACAACCTCAAACATAGGCATATCGTTCCCAGAATCGCCAAATACGGCAATCTGATCTAAATGGATACCTGTAACTTCAGAATATTTTGCAGTTGGTTTAGCTTTAGTTACTCCTCTAGCAAAGACATCGATTGCATCGGCAGACATAGAAACTTCTGCGTAAGAGAATTGTCTTTCAATGGCATCTTTAGTTGCTGGGAATCTGCTCTGTAATAAAGCCGAATCAGTTCTTCCTTTACTGATAAATGTTGGAGTTAAATACCCAGTTGTAGTCTGATAATCACTATTGTTTGCTTGCGGAACTAACCCAATAAACAAATTATTTTCTTCAGCAAAGCTTTCTATCTCTTGAATTTGTTTTCTAGTTAACCCACCCAAAACAAAATGCTCATCTCTGTCAAACATTTTTAGTGAAGAGCCCTCATAAAGAATACCTTCTTGGGGATTTTTGGTCTCATTTCCAATCAGAAGGTCATAAAGAATCTCTTGTTCAAAGAAAGGTCTACCAGAAGCTAGATTGAACAACACTCCTGAAGAACGCACATCGGCAATAGCTCCTTTTAATTCTAGGGGAAAGTTATGAAACTTTCCTCCTTCGATAAGAGTACCATCAGCATCTGCTAAGATTGATTTTATTTGTTTCATGAGAGATATACTTAATCTCTTAACTCTCCTGGTTTAAGACTCTCTAAACCGCCACGAGTTGAATACATCATTCTAAATGGTTCATCGTAACCTGCAATTTTACCAGTGTTAAGTAAACTCCAAGTCTGTTCTAAAGAAGCTAATTGAATTAAATCTTTATGTTCTCTTTCATGGACTTTTTCTTTCCAAGCACCAGAAGTAAAGTATTCATCTGGTTGAGCAACATCAGCAATAAAAGTAAAGTCTGAATCTCCCCGATTAAGATTAGAATATAAACCTACAAATTCTAAAGAGACAATATCACTTTCTTCAATTCCAAACTCTTCTTCCAATTCTCTTACTGCATCCTCTCTTAAATTAACATTTTCTGGAGCCCTGTATTTCAGATGACCCGCAACAGCATTAAGTAAACCCTTATCTTCTTCATTAGTTCTTTCACCTAAGTATGCTGCTCCGTTAGAAGAGACAACAATTACAGCCACTCCTGGTGCTCTTGAAAATAATGCGTATCTATCTCCAAATGACGCTGACCCAATAGCTTGTAAGTTCTCATTCCCAGTTTCATCCCTGTCAATATCTTTTCTAAATGCACCATAATGGGTCGCCCCAAGAGCAATTTGTAATCCCTCACCAGACAACGTAATTTGGTCTAACCTTAATTTCCGGTCATCAAAAGGGCCATCAGATCCATCACTAACCTCTCCACTTTCTACTAAAGGAGCAATCACATTAGTCATATACCAATCAAAATCTCTTGGCTGATCTAATTGATCTAAATCAGCTGCACAAAGTCCTTGAACACATTTAAGATCTAATCCTTCTACAATATTCCGAGTTAAAGGAATCCCATCAACAGTTGTTTCAATTTGAAAACCATTTTTATTTGCCATTTTTATTTACCCCATGTAATTTAATTGTAACTATTATTATTAAATAACTTTTAGAATCATTTGTTTATAAATCTTTTGAAACAATGAGTATTTGTTAGTAAGAAAAAACTAACTATTAGGAGCGTTTCGCATCTTCAGTTCTTCTTCAGCATCTTTTAAATCATGTTCAACCATTAATCTAACCAACTGTTTGAACTTTATTTGAGGATCGAAATTAAAAGCTTGTTTGGCTTTAGAAATGTCGCCGAGAAGAGTACTAGTCTTACTTGGACGAGCAAATCTTTCATCAAACTCAAGATAATTATCACAGTTTAATCCTACACAAGAGAAAGCTTCTTCTAAGAACTCACGCACAGAATGAACCTCGCCCGTACAGATAATATAATCGTCTGGTTTTTCTACTTGCATTAGTTTCCAAGCAGCTTCCATGTATTCTTTAGCATAACCAAAATCAATCTTTGTATCTAAATTACCTAGATGAATTTTATCTTGTAAACCTAGTTTAATTCGTGCTGCGGCTTTAGTTATTTTTCTTGTTACATAATCGTCTGTTCTTCGCGGAGATTCATGGTTGTAAAAGATACCAGTACAAATGTGCATGCCAAAAACTTCTCGGTAAAATCGACAAATAGTATAAGCAAAAGCTTTCGCTGCTGCATAAGGACTTTGTGGTTTAAATGCAGTTTCTTCATTTTGGGGAATTTCTACCGCTTGACCAAACATGTTAGAAGAAACTGGTTGAAAGTATTTTATTTTAGGATCAATTTGTTTAATTATTTCCAAAATTCTAGCAACTGCTCCCGCAGTAATATCACAAGTATAATCTACAGAAGCAAAACTCCAAGTAACATGATCTTGATCTGCTTCGTTATAAATTTCATCCGGGCGAACTTCATTAATAACTCTGTAAACAGAAGTCGCATCAGCTAAATCGCCTTTATGCAAAGTAATCTTTTCTTCTTTATCTTTAATTAAATGATTGATGTTAATTGTATTTCCAGTGGCAGACTTTCTAATAAAACCGTGCACTTCATAACCCTTTTCAAGAAGCACTTCAGCAAGATATGAACCATCCTGGCCGGTAACTCCAAAAATTAGTGCTTTCTTTTTTCTTTCTATAGGTTGTTCTTCCATTTTATTATTTTACGTTTGATATTCAATTGGGCAAGGTTCATTACTAACTTTTTTTACCATCACCACTTCAACATTGCCGTCTCCGACAAAACCTTTAATTTCCCCAGCAATTTCATAACCTGCCTTAGTGTAAATATTTTGAGCACCGTGATTGGATAAATTAGTTGTAAGATGTAAAGTTCTTAAATTTATGCCTAATTTTTTTTGAGATTCTACAAACAGGTCACTTGATTCAGCAATTAAATATGAACCAACACCTTGGCGTTGGTAATCTTTTCCAACTGCAAGCATTTCCAAAATAGCCGCCCCATTATTTGGAGGATGATTCATAAACCAAGCGAAACCAACAATATCATTACCTTCTTTAGCAACATAAACACGTTCATGTTGATGAGCAATAGATCTTAAAAAAGAGTATTCCACATTCTGTTCAAAACTAAATGACCCATAAATAAAATCTTGTTCCAATGTACATTTTAAAACCATCGCAATCTCTGGGATGTCTGTTATTTGTGCTTCAACAATCTTTATTTTATCTGAGAGATCCATCTTCAATCAACAACTCTGAATTCTGGTAAAGGTACAATCCACTTACCACCTTTTAGTCTCCATTCTGTTTCACGAGCATACATCTCATTAAAAAAAGCATAAGGTAATACTAAAAAATAATCAGGTTGAGCTTTCCTAGCTTCTTCTTCAGAAACAATAGGAATATTTGTTCCAACCGTATATCTTCCAAATTTCCAAGGACTTCGTTCAGAAGCAGCAGTAATTAATGAACTGTCTAAACCATAATATTGTAGGATAACATTGCCTTTAGTAGAAGCACCAAAGATCCAAACTTTTTTACCCAAAGCAACTTTCTCTTTGATAAAATCAACGCAAGCAGCTTTGTTATCTTCTAATCTTTGAAAGAAGTCTTGATAAACTTTTTTATCTTGAAAGTCTTTCTCTTCTTCTTTAACATGAGCAATTCGTGCTGCTGCTCCTTCCGGAGTATTAACAACTGCACCTTTCTTCTTTGTATACAATCGGTAACTACCACCATTAACATTATTAATTTCAATATCAAAAATTTCTAAACCATTCTGCCCGAAAAGATATTCAAGAGAAGCAAAAGAATAATATTCCAAATGTTCGTGACAGATATTGCCTACATCATTACTGTCAAGCATATTTTTCAGGCACATCAATTGCGCAATAAAAACACCATCATCAGTTAAAGCTTTTTCCGCATCAGCAATAAACTGATTAGGATCTTCCATATCATAAAACATTCCTAAAGCGGTAATTACTTTAGCTTTCTTACCAACAACAGAAAAGTATTTGTCATAAATCCAAAAATCGTTAATTAAATGAGTTATCCCTTTACTACCTTCTTCAGCCAGATTTGTTGCTGGTTCAACACCAACCGTAACTAATCCTGGAGTTGTAAATTGTCGCAATAAAGTTCCGTCATTACTGCCAATATCAAGTACAACGTCTCCTGCTTTCAGATCAAATCTTTGTTCAGCAAGATCAGCGATTTCTTTAAGCGCTTTAATCATTGTTTCTGTAACACCGGACTTGTACCAATAAAAGCCAGTATAAAGCAATTCCTGAGGGGCAGTATGTTTCAGTTGTACTAAAGAACAGTTCTCACAAAAGATCATTTCTAAAGGTGCTTTTCTAAGTTTATCAAAATCTTCTTTTTTTGGAAAATCGTTAATGTATTGATCTCCAAGAGTGAATAAGAATGTTAATTTGTCGGAATTACAAACTCGGCAAGTTGTTCTCGTAGTATAAGCAGTAGGGATTTGATTATCAGGACTTAATTTAGTCTCATTCCCAGCCTCATTTTGTTGATTATCCATATTAAATACATACCCTTATCTAAATATTATAAAGTTTTCTGTTCTCTAACACTTAAAAAGAATATTTAGGAAAGTTTCATACTTTAAAGACAAAATATTTGTTAAATAGAAAATTAATAATTGAAACAGTACCTGCAACAATAACAATAGCAAATAAATAGTACCAATTTAATAATTCAGTAGTTAAATAAACCAAAATCCAATTTAAATCACTAATAAACAAGAGGATAAGAAAAAATAAAATAAAATTACCTTTTTTCTTAAATGTAATTACAGAGTGATATAAAAATAAAAAAAATATTTCCACCCCTAAAGCAATTGCAAATGAAGCCATATACCAAATATGAACATATTCGGTTAAAATAAAAGTGATAAATAAATTTAAAAGTAAACTTAATCCTCCGCCAATTAAAAATTTAAAATAACGAAAATAATTTGAGTTTAATATCTTAGGATTAAAATAATTTTGACCCCATTCATTGCTTTTTGTATGATTCATTTTTCCACCAAATAAAATTATAATTATAAAAAAATTAATATTTTCCAAATCTTAATTTTAATACTCTTAGACCATAATCTTTTCCTAACCTAAATAAAGTCCCTAAATCGCCATCTGATTTAGATACCCCTCCAGGACGAACTTGATAAATGCAAGGCACTTCAATTATTTTAAATCCATTCTTTCTCGCTTTGTAAGCAAACTCAATAAAATATTCTCCAAAACCTTTTCTAGAAAAATCTACTTTATCAAACACTTCTTTACGAACAGCAGCAAAGCCGGAAGTGTAATCTCTCACTCCAAAACCCAAAAAAGTCATTGCATAAAGATTTATTAGGACACTAACAAAAATTCTAAATGCTGGTCGAGGATCTTTACCGCCTTTAACATATCTCGAACCAATAGCAACATCATACTTATCTAACTGAGATACTAGACCAGGAATTTCTTCAGGAGACAATCCCAAATCACAATCCAACCAAACAATAACATCTCCTTGAGCAGCCCTAATTCCGTCATCTAAAGCAGAAGCTAAACCTTTCTCATTAATTCTGCGAATAAGTTTTACTTTTGGATTGTTTAATTCTTCAACCAATTTCCAAGTTAAATCGGGAGAATTATCATCTACAATAATGATTTCTAATAATTGTTCACCAACGGCATTATTGATACGATTAATTGCTTCAACAATGTTGTCTTTTTCGTTGTAAGAAGGAAGAACTACAGAAATTTTAAAATCATTAATATTATTGTTTGTTTGCATTCTCTTCTCTATTCTCTTCCCTAATCTCTTTTATCTGATTAACAATGAAAATTATTTGCTTATTAGTCAAATGGCTAGTAGATGGTAAATAGAACCCTTTAGCTTCTAATTCATCTGAACCAGGATAATTTCCGGTAGTGTCAGGAAATCTTGGGTCATCACCAAAATAAGCAGGTTGCTTATGCATGCCAATAAAGAAAGTTCTAGTATCAACTCCTCTCTTTTTTAGTTCTGCACATAATTCAGGCATAGTCATTCCAAATTCTGGTTGCACTAGAATTCCGTACATCCAATAAACATTCTTGGCCCACTCTTTTTCTGGTGGTAAAGTTATTCCCGGAACATCTTTAAGCAATTCATTGTAAAGATGAGCATTGTTTCTTCTCATCTCAACATAATCATCTAACTTTTCAACCTGAGCAAGACCAATAGCGGCTTGAAGATTTGTCAAGCGATGATTATATCCCACTTTCTGATGCAAAAATCTGGGTTCACCAAAATAATGGTTTCTTAATTTTCTAGCTTCTTCAGCAACTTTATCATTATTTGTAATTACCATCCCACCTTCTCCAGTGGTGATAATTTTATTAGCATAAAAACTAAAACAAGCCACATCGCTTAGGCTGCCAGCTTTTCTTCCTTTGTACTCAGCACCGTGCGCTTCAGCAGCATCTTCAATAACAAATAGATTATGTTTGTCGGCAATTTCTTTTACCCTATCCATATCAACAGGATGGCCATAAGTATGAACAACCATAATTGCTTTTGTTTTCTCGGTAATCTTTTCTTCGATCTTATTGATGCCCATATTCCAAGTATCAAGTTCAGAATCAATCAAGACAAGTTTTGCTCCAGAATAAACAACAGCATTAGCAGATCCAATCATAGTAAATGTAGGAATTATTACTTCATCGCCTTTACCAATACCCAGAGCTTCAATCGCTAAGTGTAAAGCAGTGGTTCCATTTGTACAACTGATTCCATGTTTGACACCACAATAAGCAGCAAACTTTTCTTCAAACTGTTTTAAGAAAGATCCGCCAGAAGAGATCCAGCCGGTTTGCACAGCTTCTGTAACATATTTTAATTCATTTCCACTCAGAGTGGGTTCACAAACAGGGATAAATTTTTGATTCATATATAATCACCTTCTTTATTTTTTTCTTTAACATCTCTTTTCTCATTCTCTCGGCCCCGATAAGGACCTTGTTTAATCTCAATCACTTTAGTATTATCTTCTAAAAAAGTAAAGCCATGGCCACAATTAAGAATTATGGAATCGCCTGTATTCACAATCACTTCAGAGATTTTAATGTCATTCTCACTTTCATTATAAAGATCAATCTTAACACTTCCTGAGATAATATAAAAAAATTCTTGTACTGGAAAATTTGTCAGTTGAGAAAAAGGAATATGAACATGGGGAGTGCAAACATCACCCTTTGGTCGATTATGTATTCCTACTTGAAAAGGAAATTCGTCCGGACTAACAAATAACATACTTTTACCAGATTGTTCCAATTCTTGCAAAGCTTTAGCTCGAGTAACAATTGCGAGAATCTTACCATTACGTTCAATTTTTTCTATTGAATTTTCCACTTTAAACCGCTTAATTTCAACTAAACTTAAACTTAATTTTAATTAATAAAGTCTCAATCCAATCTTCATATAAAAAGGTTGTGGGAATGGAGAAGATATTAAGAATCAAAATGTTCTTCGCTTTCTGAAAACAAGATAAAAAACGAAAGGAATACTTAATATTGCAAGAATAACATCTAGCCACAAAATAATAAAACCAACTCTCTCAACCACTTTTCCAAAACCGGTTGCTTGATAATAATCAACGGCTTGTTCAGGATATTTCCAACCTACGGGATAAAACCAAAATTGATGAGTTTTATCAATTGCTTCTAAAGCTTCAGGAGGCAAACTAACTTGTCCTTGATAAATAAAAAAATGATGAGTTGCCTTTACTTCACCCACTGATTGCAAGTTTTCTTTGAAATAAGTGCTAATTTGTTCCCCAGTATCAAAAATACGTTGAAAGTCTTCTGGTTTCCAACCACAATTTGTTCCTGGACCACATTCGATATAATACAAAGGCACAGTAACTTTGTTTGGAGCATCTTTAACTTGTTCCATTAAATCAAAGAAATGTGTACCTTCCAAATAATGTTTATCATTAAATACCCAAGCGTGAATGCCACGATAAATTCTAGGATCAATAACAACCACAGCGTTGTCGGGAATATTTTCATGAGTATATTCTCGCAGAGCTAGGGTTATTGAACTTTTTCGTGACTCTTTTAGTTTTGGAATTACTATAAAGAAAGTAGTAATTAAAATAATAATAATTACTAATGAGATAAAATGTTTAAAATTAAATTTTTTCTTTAATAAGTCTGCAAATTTCATTAAAGCATAACTTGCAAAAATGCTTAATAACGCTGAAATCCAAATGTAATGACTAGCACTTCCTGTTTGTCCCGCTAAATAAACAAAAGGAAAAACAATGGACAAAATAAACAAAGAAGCAACTAAACGATTTCTTTTAAAATAATAAATTAGTCCGAGGAGTCCAAAAATAAAAATTAGTGGTTCTAATCTTAAGAGCGATAATATTTTATTGACAGTTATAAGGGTGAACTTATCAAATGACCATTCAGTTTTCATCCCTTGATGGACTGTTTCTCCAATTCCTAAAACATTTGAAAAGAAATAATCTGTTATTCCCTTTTCTTGATAAACAAGATAATTATAAGAAAATATTGGGATAATTAAAATTATAAAAATTAATGCACAAAAAAGAACTAATTTAATGTTTTTGGGGGACAAAATGAAACTGCCATCTTTAACAAGATTGCTTTGGGAATACTCTTTAATAATCCAAATGACAGCAAGAATAGGAACAAAAAGAATTGCAATGGGTTTTACTAAAATACCTAAAGAAAGAAATAAAGTGGCAAGATATAAATGATGATGATTTTTTAACCCACGAATAAAAAATAAAATACTGAAGAAAACAAAAAAATAAGCAAGCATATCCATCTCATAATTAAATTTTATTACATGCCCTGAAAAAGCAAAAAGAAAAGCAGCAAAAAGAGCAATCTTTTTATTGTCAAACAACTCTTTGGCGATTAAAAAAATAATAAAAACAGAAAGGGCACCAAATATAATTGCAGTTAATCTCAAAGAGATGGGAGTAATCCCACCAAACAATTTATAGCTAATATCTGTAAGATAAAAAAATAGAGGTGATTGTTCTATTGTTCCTAATCTATCTGCAGAAATGATATTTAATGGAATAATTGAATATACCATCTCATCTGTGGAGACATCCGTGTTATTAGCAGCATAAATACGTAAAACTAAAGCTAAGACAAAAATTAATAATAAGTAAAAATTTGTTTTTGTTATTCTCATTTTATTTATCAAGCCGACACAATTAATCGAAAATACAAATTAAACCTTCATTTCCTTGAGCAACATTTCCTCCCGCACCTAAACAACAATTGTTTATTTCTCTGAATTTTTGACAAAATTCATCGCCTTTAGCAATGCATTTCTTTTGCACACAAGCATCATAGCCTTCTTTACCAATGTTTTTCATTGCCCCCATTGAAAAAATAACCATTAAAATAATTAATCCGTATAATATTAATAAAAGTACTTTTTGGCTGAGATTTAGTTCCTCTATCATTTTACTTTAAACACCATAAACATATTTTCTTTTTGATAAACCGGAATAAAAAGTTCCGAATTGATTATTTCATTATAACGAACTTGAAGCAATTTATTTGTTTCTTCTTCTCCAAATATACCTTTGAAATATTTATTTTCCATTCGAGCATTAATTATTAAAAATTGATATTGATTTTCTTTTAAAAATTGATGAAGTTCTTCTGCATTTCGATATAATATGTTTTCTCTAAAATCCAAAACATTTTGACACCAAGCACAACTAAATTTACCATAACCAATAGTTAATTTATCACGTGGAGAATAAAGAAAAACATTAGTATTATCTGGAATAGTGTTAAACCATTCTCCA
>Ga0075122_10001964_pt1 | contig 13980 bp, 17 predicted proteins | sample AntAceMetag02UKB_FD_69790 | JGI IMG/M metagenome (GOLD analysis project Ga0075122, IMG submission 69790) | Saline lake microbial communities from Ace Lake, Antarctica - Antarctic Ace Lake Metagenome 02UKB | ecosystem: Environmental > Aquatic > Non-marine Saline and Alkaline > Saline | place... | reverse complement strand
CTGGTCTCAAGCCTAAAGACTTATGTGGCATCCCTTGGCGCGTTGCTTTCGCTCTCCAGGCGGACGGGTGGTATCTGCGTCAGGACATTGTGTACGCCAAGAGAAATCCAATGCCAGAATCGATCAAAGATAGGTGTACGAAGTCTCACGAGTACGTGTTCTTGCTGAGTAAGTCGGTGCGGTACTACTACGACGCGGCGGCGATCGCGGAACAGTCTCAGGTTAGTGATCGTTGGCACGAACCTGATGCAAAATACCTTTCACAGTCATGTGGGGACGGACAAACATCACGGAGGAAAGGATTTCACCGTGTCGGCAATGTTGGTGGAACCCGCAACAAGCGCGACGTGTGGACGGTGACGACGAAGGGATACAAGGATGCCCATTTCGCCACTTTCTCTGAAGCGCTGATCGAACCATGCATCCTCGCGGGAACAAGTGAACATGGTTGTTGTCCCGAGTGTGGCAATCCGTGGGTCCGAGAAGATGTTGTCGTTGGTAAGACCGTGACCGACTCCATGAGATACGCCGGGTGTGATGAGAACGGCGTATATGCCGGTAACGCAACCAAGGACTTCGAGTCAGCGAACGCTCAAGACGCATCTGAGACCAAGAAGCGCGTCTTGGAGTCAATGTCAAAGGTCAAGGAGTACCGGTGGGTTCCTGGGTGTAAGTGTGTCAACAGGGACGTTATTCAGGCTTGGGACGATGTGGACGCCACGAAAGACGCCCAGCCCTACGAACCAATTCCATGCGTAGTAATGGACCCATTTGTGGGGTCTGGAACCACGACATGGGTAGCCAACCACTATGGTAGGAGTTGGATTGGTGTTGACTTGTCTGAAGACTACATCGAAACCCTAGCGAAGCCAAGAATGAAGAAGCCGTACCCAGAGAAGAAGCGAAGCATCCATCCAGATTTTGCTTGGCTGGAAAGGATCAAGGGTCTTGGACCCAAGTCAATCATCAGGGTTGAGGATCAGTACGACGGAGACATCATCAAGGCTATGGGTGATGTAGAAAACTGGAACATCTCGGAGAAGATTTGTGAACGAGTGGTGAGTATGATGAGAACACCCGCCCACAAACAGGATGATCAACATTGAGTGATATCGAATCTGTGCCAACAGACAGAATCCGCATTGGACCAAATACTATCATTGAAGGTGATGGTATCGAAGTCCTAAAGCACATCCCAGACGAATTGGTGTCGGGAGTGCTAACGGACCCACCTTACGGACTGTCTAAACAACCCGACATGAGAGAAGTGTTGACTCACTGGTTGAACGAGGACGACTATGAACATCGAGGCGGTGGATTCATGGATAAACAGTGGGACTCGTTTGTGCCTGGACCGAAGATTTGGGAAGAGGTCATGCGAGTCATCAAGCCGGGTGCTCACATCTTGTCTTTCGGAGGGACAAGAACGTATGACCTGATGGTGACTGCCATGCGCCTGGCTGGCGCAGAAGTGAGGGACAAGATAGACGTGTATTGTGAACAGAACGATTACAAGTCTTGGCTCTACGGGAGTGGATTTCCAAAATCGCTGAACATCGAGAAGGCTTTGGAGAAGAAGTTCAAGAAAGCCATCTCTGATGCGGGACACGACTTCAGTGAATGGGTGGAGTCAATCGAAAATCCGACCACCGTGACGCTTGAATTGTGTGATAGGGTATTCGAGTTGCAGACAGATGGTCAGGGCAACTTCATCAAGCCAGAGATCATAGATCAGTATTCTGGATACGGAACTGCTTTGAAACCGGCGCATGAACCTATCATTTGCTTCTCTAGGGCAGTAGATGGTGAGATGCTTGATCCGCCAACCGACGAAGACGGCGCTCCGTTCAAGTACACATCCAAGACTGCGAAGAAGGAAAGGAATCTGGGTTGTGAGAACTTGTTTTGGGAAGGTGTCGGCAAGTCGGAATGGAATCTGGTCAGCAAGGACAGGTATGATTTCATGGAAACCGAGAACGACGTTTACGATGGAGTCAAGTTGTTCACCAAGCATAGGCTATCCCACGGCAACCACCACCCGACCGTCAAGCCGTTGAGTTTGACACGGTACTTGCTAAAACTGATCATGCCGCCGGACCCAGACGCTATCGTGCTTGACCCGTTTGTCGGATCAGGTACGACGGCATGTGCCGCCATACTAGAAGGGTACAGGTACATCGGGATAGACAGTGACCCAAACTCTGTCATCATAGCGAAGGCTAGGACGGAGTACTACACCGAACACAGAGACGAAATACTAGAGAAGGCACGAGTCGAAGAAGAGAAGAAGCAGAAGAAAGCAGAGAAGGCGAAGGATTGATGGCAAGGAGTCATAGTCGGGGATGGGTGATTGAGTACGTGAACGGACGGTGGGTCTACAGTGACACGGGATTGGCGGTAGGGGATCGGGCATGCCGGCGCTGCGGCAGGAGCCCTACGGCAGATGGGCATGATGCGTGTTTGGGGCGGTTGTCGGGCGTCGAGTCTGCGTGTTGCGGACACGGAGTAGAAGCTGGATATGCGGTGATAACGGAGGCTAGGACGGAGTGATTGAGACGTTACATATAGCAGCTTGTAGAAAGCCTATCTCTAAGTCGGTAACTGAATCCGTATTGAAAGGAGATTTAGGAGGATTCAACATAGATGAGTGTAGAGTGGCTTGTGATTGGGCAGCCGAGCGAGGTGAAACATGGTTACGGAGTGGGAAACAAGCTACACCAGATAATTGGCAGGGTCCAACAGAAAAACATGGTGGTTCTACTTGCGCAGACAGGGTTTCTGTCAGGGGGCGTTTTCCTGCTAACGTAATTCTTGAAGATGACAAATCAGTAATAGATATTTTTCCATCAACTCATGGTGCTGGTTATACGAGAGGAAGGAAACCAACAAAAGGTGGTGGGATGTTCGGGCTGAAAGCTGTTAATTTTCGAATAGGGGATTCTGGTTCAACTTCTAGATTCTTCTGGAGCTACGATGATTGACACGATTCACATAGTAGTCTGTAGAAAGCCTACAAAGGATAGTTTTGTGGACAACGCAGTTCGACATGATGCAGGAAGCATCAACATCGATGCTTCTAGGGTTCCCATTCACGATGATTCAGGGGTGTGGGGAACAAGCAATTCTACTATCAACTCGGATAGAATGTTCAACGCTTCTCCTGAGATGCATGAGTATCAAAGTCGGCAGCATTCTCTCGGTCGTTTTCCCACGAACGTGATATTGCAGGATAGTGATATGGTGAGAGGTTGTTTTTCTCATACCAAGAGTGGTAAACCTGGGGTTATGAGGGTGGAAGTGAATCGAAGCGCTGCCTATGGAGCGGAATCAAGGAAGGAATGTCATCCGATGGTCGGAGACGAAGGCTCATCTGCCCGTTTCTTCTGGAGCTATGATGATTGACGTTTTGCACGTAGTAGTTTGCAAGAAGCCTCAACCCGGAGGCGTGGTGGATGGAGTCCTAGAGCGCGGGGTGGGTTCGGTCAATGTGGATGGGTGTCGAGTGCCATCTGGTGGAGAGACGTTCACCATCAACACATGGGACGACGGTAGTAAGCCGTTTGGTGGGGGAGCGGGACACGCCTATACGTCAAGGGCATCTAGCGGCAGGCATCCAGCGAACGTGATACATGACGGCAGTGATACTGTGGTGTCGTCATTCCCGCGAGCCGGAAACGAGTGGAAGAAGAACTATGGACAGGAATCTTACATCGGGCGTCAGGGTCAAGGAGGGTCGTTTGGGGGTGGTGGATACTCTGTCGGAGCAACCCATTGTGACTCAGGAAGCGCCTCTAGGTTCTTCTGGAGCTACGATTGACAGTGAGGATGTGTCGTTGACTAAGCTCGCACAACTCAGAGACCTTGAAAAACAGTGTTTTGCGTGCCGAAAGTGCGCCATCGGTGGGTGCTTGACTGGCAGCAATCTCTCGAACGTGTTCAGCAATATGTGCCCGAAAGCACGCATCATGGTGGTCGGGCAGAACCCTGGCGCCAAGGAGGTTGAGCTACGCCGCCCGTTCGTAGGTCCATCAGGCGCGTTCTTCGATAAGTGCATCAAGGACGTGTTAGGAATCGACCGTTCTCGTCTCTACATCTCCAACATCGTCCGCTGTTACACGCCCGGAAATCGCGCCCCAAAAGTTGCCGAAACATCCAACTGTCGTGACATTTTAGACCAAGAGATCGAGATACTGAAGCCAGAACTCGTCGTTACGCTCGGAGGGTACGCGCTCAAGCAAGTCACGGGACTCAACCGTATCTCCCAGCATCACGGAGAAATTGTCGTGTCGCCTCGCTACTCCGTAAAAGTTCTGCCTCTCTATCATCCGAGTCCTATCAATATGAACAACACACAGCACTCAGAGAACTTCAGAAGTGACTTAGAACTCGTGAGGGACTTCCTGTGATGTCGAAACAGAATGGTTGATCGCGTTATCATCGTAGACACCAAACGTGGAAACTCTGACATACCAGGGTCAGAGTTGTTTCAGATGGCTGGGCGTTGTTCCAGAGACCACAAGGGGTCTGTTGGACACGTGGACATTCTCACCGGCAACACTGAAGTTCAGGACGTGAAAGAAGAACTTGGTACTGCTGGTAGTCACCATGTTGAGTCACAACTTGGGGGCAACGAAGCCTTGTGTTTTCACATTGTCGCTGAAATCGCGTCGGGCGTCGTGAGATCAACGGATGATGCCAAGCGATGGTATGCCAAGAGCTTATCGCACGCACAGGGAATCAAGGTAGACTTCGATGAAGTGTTCGATGAGCTTTTCCATTTGGATGCCGTTTTCCAAGAGGGTGACGAGGTGATGGCTACAGAGATTGGATTGCTGTCATCCAAATACTATTATGCTCCTCAAGACGTATTCTGGTGGAAAGAGAACTTCGATACCGTATTCAGGAGAGGAAGGGAAAACGACGATGTGTCTCTGACTTGGGCACTCGCCAACACACCATGTGGTAAGCGGCAGTTCGACATCAATAGAATACGAAACGTAGCTTACGAACTGTACGATTTGCTGTCATGTGTTGGGTTGAGTTTGGAAGAAGGTTCCGTTTTCCAAGCTGTGTTGTGGCAGGCTGTTCTAGGTGGTCGTCGTCCAACGAAACTTGGTGGTGAGATCGCTTTGTTGAAGCGAGACTTCGGAAGACTACATCGTGTTCTTCTTGGTCTCGATGAGTATGCCGAATGGGAGATGCGTGAGTTTTTTGAACGACTCAAGGTTCGCGCGGACTTCGGCGTGCCGGACGAACTGGTTGACCTGTGTTCTGTGAATTCGATTACCAAAAGAGATGCCCAAGAGATGTATCATGTAGGTATAGCACGCATAACCGATTTTATCGAAAATCCCGACCTACTTGATAGTCTAAGTGACGCTTTGCGTCACAAGTTGGAGTTCTTGAGACTGTGTGGAAGCCTGAATGAGACCAACGACATTCCCAACTAGAGCAGTTAACGCCTGTGTCGACGCGATGACGAAGCGCGTGGTGTCTCCAAGGCACGTCAAGAACGTACTCAAGTATGACAACGTTGATGTCACCCCAATTGAACCCTTCTTGAATGACCAAGACGATATCATACGTCAGTATGCGGTGCAAATCATCGGTGAGAAAGGTGATGTGACAAAACTCATTGAGTCGGCAAAAGCAGAAAAGAACTCAGACGTGCTAATGTTGATCATGCGGTACGCCTTCAAGAGCCGTGACGGTTTGGATGAACTCGTCAACCTTCTGGATAGCAAGGTGCCCGCTGTACGAGAAGAAGCGATCAAGATGTTTCGGCGTGCCGAGAGGACGGACTTGTTGTTTTGCCTGCTATTCGACTCCAATGACGAACTCATGGTTCGTATTCGGGACTATATCAATAATGCCGAGAACGCCGAGATGCTTGGTGGAACTAAAGGAAACGTAGATGAGGAGAAAGAATGAGTTATTGCATTTGGTTGACAGGGCGACTGTCATGGTGATTCCCGGCATTGATGCTGTTGTGATTGGCAGAAACGTTAGGGAAAGCATCTTGACCAAAACTGAATACTGGAAGGATAAGGTCGATGATGGCGTTCGTGGATGGTTGCTAAATGGCTTTGTTGGTTGATAATTTCGAGCGGTTCCGTGTGGTCGTGCTTGAGTTGGCTGATGTCTACGAAGTACGAAAGGACGAGGACGTAAGTCACTACGTGGACGTGTTGTCTAGGGCGATTGAACGTAAGACATTTAACACTCAGAACAAAGGTGGTAAAAGCAAAAAAGCAGCTCCTCGTGCCGACTTCATCAAGCGATTCCTAAATCACTACCTGATGACAACGGACTTTGAGTATCCGACTAAGGTTAGTGGCATGGAAGGCAAGATGATTGACAACCTGATTGTTCGTCTGAAAGAAGCGAACGCGACTTCGGAGTTGTTCCTAAATTGGTTGTTCAACGATTTCATTCCAGAGAACACTAAGTTCAACCCACCAATGATCAAGCTCGCGTGCAGCAACTTCATCGTCATGAAGTTCCTAGTGAACAACAAAGAGTTGCTGGAAGAACGCAAGCGTGATGCACACGAACGAGAAGTGACGATTGACATTTTGAATCGCGCTCGCGTGATCATACGAGGTTCTGGTGACACTAAGATCAAGAAAGCCCTGAAAGAATGGGACGAAGGGAAAATTGTAATCGAAAACTTGCATACAATGGTTGTAGAAGCCGAACGCAACAGAGGAACAAATGCCAAGTGAAAAGGAGCGAATATGAATGTCGATGAGATTACGAAAAATATCATGAGCACCTGTGAAAAACTTGGGTCCAATGGCTTGACTGACGTTCCACTTGATAGCGCAGACTCTCGGCTTCTTGAGATCAATGAAGCCAATTTCGATGAACACGTTGTTATGCAGCCGATCGCTGTCGCCTATTACGGACAACTCAGAAAAGAGGCCCAACGTAGTCTTGCAATCGCAAAGCGTGACAAGGAGAGGTGGTTTCGAGACAGATTCTTGATGACGAAGACGAGACTGAAGGGAACCAAGGCGACGATCAAAGACTTGGAAGCCATGGTGTTTCAGGACTACAAGGATGAGTTGGACGAAATTGACGGCAAAATTGACGATGTAACCCGTCAGGTTGACACGCTGGAAGTTTGGTATGAAGCGTGGAGGGCGAAGTCATACGCTATGGCGGAACTAGGTAAGATTCTGCAAGACGAGTACCGCACACCGAGTAGCATAAATAGGAGGGAAATCGCAGATAAACCGATAGGAAAAGAAGAAGTTCGTAGTATAATTAGAGGTAACAGAAGGGCGACGTAAAAACCAGTTTTTACGGGCACTTCATGGCAGAAAGGCGCTCGATAGTAGCGTCAGAGCGAAACACAAAAGGAAAGGAAACACAGTGAGCAAAAACACATTGGCGAAGCTGAACAAAGTCGTAAACAGGCAACATGAAAACGAGAGAGCTCCCGGTGGGAGAACATCTGGTATCTTCTTTGACTTCAAGGACGGCGATAATCAACTCAGGTTGATTGGTGAGTTCGTTGAGATGAAGACCCACTTCATCGCACCTGCTCCGGCGAGGAAGAACCGTGGTCTGTGTAAGCCCGAAGCATTCAATGGTGAAGATCGAATTTCGGTTATCATCAATTGCCCCGACTGGGACATCAACACGGAAGAGGCTGCTTCAGAGAAGACGTGCCCAATTTGCAGGCTAAACGCTTTGGCTCAAGGTTTGCTTCGTGAAAATGGGAATTCTTTGGACGAAAAGGCAAAGACATATCTCATCAAGTTGATGTCGGATACTGGTCAGCGCACGCAGTTCAAGTGGAACGTGATTGACCGTGACGACCCGACCGTTACTCAGGTGACGGGTGACGGAGAACAGAAGGTGTTTGGTTACAAGATCGCTGGGTTCGGCATGGGTGCTTGGCGTGACATCACTGGCATCTTCTCTCAGGTTGGATTTGATATTACCGACCCGGAGAAGGGCATTGATATCATCGTCACAAAGGACAATGGTGTAGGCAAGGGCGGAAGAGTAAGCTACTCCGCAAAGGCTGTCATCGAAGGTACGTCGGTTAAGGTTACTCCACTAACTGACGATGAGAAGTCGGTTGGACTGAACGACATCAGAAAGGTTAGTGGTAAGCAAGTCAACCCACAAGCCGTCTACGATGCGCTTCACAACGACCTCAAGGGACTTCTTGATGATGATGGTGACAGCGGTGACGAAACACCGGAAGTGGAAGAACCCACATCCAAGAAGGCGAAGGCAAAACCAAAGCCCGAAAAGAAGGAAGTTGAAGAGGAATGCTTCGGCACCTTCGAGGAAGGTCATCCAGAGTGTGAGGGATGCCCGAAGAAGACCGAATGCAAGGATGCGACCGAGTAGTTTGTGTATGGCGGTAATGGATGGCTTTCGTGGTCTTCCATTACCGCCATTACAATGGGTTGCGCCTATTCACAGGCGTGTGAATTAACAAAACAAGCAAACAACACAGGAGATACAAATGGTTTTGTCTGAAACTCTGAGTGAACAACTCAAGAAAATCTGTGATGCGATCAACAACAACAAGGACTGGGGTGGTGAAAAGAAAGACGCCGTAACCTATCTCGGCAGTTGTGAACGTGTAGACCTGGAACGATGGTCCACTGGGTGTCCTAGTCTTGATGACGCCGTTGGTGGTGGTTGGGCTCGTGGGCGCATCATCGAAGTCTATGGTCCCGAGAGCGGCGGCAAGTGCCACGCCAAGGGTACCGAAATATTGATGTTCGATGGCACCTCGAAGAAGGTGGAAGATATCGAGGTTGGAGACCTCGTTATGGGACCAGATTCGACATCACGAACCGTATTGCGCCTCGCAAGAGGCAGGGAGAAGATGTGCCGGGTAACCCCAAAAGAGTGGTCAAATGATAGCTTTGTGGTAAACGAAAGCCACATCCTATCTCTTAGGAATACGGAGACTGGGGACCACTTTGGTAATGTTGTCAATATGTCAATAACAGAGTATACATCTAACAGTAAAGACTATCAACATTATCACCTATATAAAGTACCCATTGAATTCCCCGAACGTGATCTGTTGGTCGATCCATATTTTTTCGGGCTATGGTTAGTCAACGCATCATTCGATACTAATAAAAGACACATACGCTCCCCCTGTACTCCTGTTCCCGATCACGTCTACGACTATGCTAAATTCATGGGCGCTACCAAGGGTGAAACGCAGACCGATCTTGATAGAAAACTACGCACGCTTGAATTGGATTATAACAAACGTATTCCTCACGTCTACAAAACATCATCAAGAACACAGAGGCTCGAATTGCTTGCTGGATTGTTGGATGGTTGCAACCATCCAACAAATAGGTATGGCAATCGTGGTACAAGTTTTCACAGTTCCAACAAGATGATTTTCGATAGTGTTGTGTTTTTGGTGAATTCACTTGGTATTTCTTATACTATCGATGAACACCACGGTACGGTTTCGTTTTTGGAGTCTGAGCATGTGCTGAAAACGTATGCGTTGAGTATTGGTGATTGTTCTATGATTCCCACAAGAATCCAACGGGATGTTGACGCCAATGTTTTCAGAGCTAATCTTACCTCTTCTTTCGACATCGAACCTCTTGACGAAGACGAATACTATGGTTTCTTCCTCAATGGTGACCATCTCTATGTGATGGGAAACTTCATCGTCCAACACAACACCACGACGTGTTACCACGCCATCGCTGAGTTCCAGAAGAAATATCCAGATATGCCGGTAGCCTTTATCGACACCGAGTTCACCTTCGATCCCGATTACGCTTCCGTTATCGGTTTGGATGTGGATGCCTTGATTCTACATCAACCCGACACAGGGGAACAAGCCCTTAATGTATGTCGTCTGCTTATCGAGTCTGGCGTAAAGCTAATCGTCGTAGACTCGGTTTCTGGATTGACGCCGAGGGCGGAAATTGCAGGTGACATCGGTGATGCTCACATTGGTTTGCAAGCCCGGATGATGTCTCAGACTTGCCGAATCTTGGCTGGTGAGTGTTCCAGACAAGGCGCGACCATTATCTTCACAAACCAGATACGTGATAAAATTGGGGTCTCGTGGGGAGAGAGGACGGTTACGTCTGGTGGACGCGCTCTGCGCTTCTATGCATCCTTGCGTGTTGAAATCGTGCGCATTGGTTCGGAGAAGGAAGGTGAGAAGATTGTGGCGAACAAGGTCAAAGCTACGGTGAAGAAGTCAAAAGTAAGCACGCCGTATCGTAAGGCTGAGTTCCTTATCGCCTTCGGAACAGGCATTGACTTGATCTCAAGTCTCTTTGACGCGGGTGTCGATAACAAAATCATCAAGAAGAAGGGCAACACGTTCTACATAGATGAAGAGAAGTTGGGCGTCGGTCGAGGTAAGACGATTGACTACCTGAAGTCAAGAGCAGACCTCCAAGAACTCATCAATCAGCGTATTGAGTCTATTCGATCCACTAAGTTCAAGGATGTGCCCGATGACTCTGTAACACCAGAAGTCGAAGAACAACCGTCAGAAGATGTAGTTGTCAGTGAGGTATGATATGCGCAAGCTGTTGATTATCGATGGTAACAATCTCTGCCATCGCGTGTTTTGGACCAACAAAACACTAACGTTTGGCAACGCCCCAATCGGAATGGTTTTCGGCTTCCTGAAGAGCTTGATCAGACTTAGGAAGAAGTATAACGACCACCTGTGTGTTATTGTCTGGGACACGGGCGGAAGCGCAAGACGTGACGCCGAGGCACAAGCTGGCGTGGAAGCCGGAATCATTCCGAGTGGTTACAAGGCTTCACGAAAGGCAAAGAAAGATGAAGATGACGACGGTGAACATGAAGACTTTGGCGCACAGATTGAGTTGCTTCAAGAGGGACTGAATCTGTGCAGGGTGTTTCAAGTAGCGATGCTTGGAGTCGAAGCTGATGATTTGGCATACTCTTACGTTCAGAAGGCTGTCGAGCGTGGTGATGCGGCTGTTGTTGTGACATCCGACAAGGACTACTATCAGTTGCTAGATGACAGCATCGTTGTTCTGGATGACATGAAGCACAACGAGCATACCAAGGAATCATTTATAGCTGAGTACGGCTTCGGTCCGAAGATGTGGATCGAGGTCGGAGCGTTGATGGGAGACTCTAGTGACGAGATTCATGGAGTGCCTGGTTGGGGCATCAAGACGGCGTGCAAGTACGTATGTGAGTACGGAACTGCCGATGAGATTATCAAGACGCTGAGTGATAAAGAGAAGCCCACCAAGAAGGAACGGGTGTTGCTCGATCATGTAGAGAGGATTCACCTCGCTCTGTCGCTGAAGAAGATGGACTTCATTTCTCATGTTCCGAAACTACGTTTCCAAGGACAGTATGATGATGAGACACTTCGTCATTGGATGCTTGAGTACGGATTCGTTTCTTTGATGAAAGATGCGAAGTGGCTCACGAGGTGAGAAATCATGGTCTCTCTGTATCAGAAGCCACCAAAATGGTTCATAGACCTCAAGCGTAGAGCTAAAGCACTGCCAGCAAGCGAGGTCTGTAAACTACATTCCGGGGAGTGCAATCCGGCTATCGTCAGGATGTTTGTTAACAGCTACTTCAGTCCTGGTGATGTGATTTGGGAACCATTCGCAGGTCACATGGGTAAGAACAAGACTATCGCTATCGGTCTTGAACGCGGGGTGCGTATGATATCCTATGATATCTCTCCTTGTGATCCGAATGTCAGGAAAGCAGACTCTACGGAAGTTGGACCCGAAGAAGAGATACGGGGTGTTTTCTTTCACCCTCCATACATTACGTCGGGAGCTTTCTCACGAGAACCCGGTGAGATTTCCCTGATTCATAACCCTAATCAATACCTTATCACGCTCACAAAAACTGTGAAATTGGTTGACAAAAACCTCAATACTGGATATACTTGTGTAGTGGGAAGAACTATCGTGTCTGGCGGGGTGATACACCTTGAGTGGGTGTTCACTGAACTATTCTTGCCTGAGTTCAGAGTTGTGAAGGTCTACAGCTCATCCCCTGACTGGGCAGTAATACTGGAACGACAAAAAGATGAAACCCTTTCGATGACATAGCGTCTTCAGAAAAAAAACCTGTCAAGCAGGAGTGAAGACACTATGTCCCGAAAGGAGTCTGTTATGGCGTTCTTAGAGATACGTGCAGGAGAAGGTGGAGACGACGCGAAGCTGTTCATCAACGACATGCTTCGGATGTACCAGAAGTATTGTGTGTCACACGGCATACAATGTAGTTTAGAAAGCAAGATGGATGGAATTGCTGTACTTTCCATCAATGGTGATATTAGAGACCTGATGAAGTATGAGACCGGTGTCCATCGGATTCAGAGAGTGCCTCCAACAGAAACAAAAGGCAGAAGGCACAGTTCGACCATCACAGTCGCCATCGTCCAAGAACGAATTGGTAAATCCACGCTTGACGAGAAGGATTGTGACTTCAGCTTTTACCGTGGAAGTGGTCCTGGTGGTCAGCACCGAAACAAGGTTGAGACTGGCGTGCGTGTCGTCCATCGTCCGACCGGCGCCGAAGCGAGTTGTTGTACCGGACGATCACAGTACCAGAATCGCCGCAGAGCGGTGGATATGCTCGAAGCTAAATTAACCGATGACGCGGAAACACAAGCGTCATCCAAGACATCGAACGAACGAAGAAGCCAAATAGGGTTGTCAGGACGAGCAGAGAAGATTCGAACCTACAACTTCATTTCTGGAAGGATAACAGATCATCGAACGGGCATTAAGGCGGACGCAAAAAGTGTAATGAACGGATGCTTGGAGCGATTGTGGTACAAGGAAAGAAAATAACCATAGACTATGCTAAGGCATTTTTTACCGACCCAAGGAAGATTTGCTGTCTTGACAACCTACAACCACTTTCTGCCTTTGATAATCTGAGTAAAACCCAACCAATACAGTAAGGTGGACTTCAATCGGTGGTTAGCTAAAATGGGATGGAAATAGCGTGAAGGACGTTCGTGCCAGCAAAGCCTTATGCTGCGTGGACAAGATCATGAATGGTGAACTTGACCGTTTGTACAGGATTCTCAGGAGGTAATATGATAGAAGAAGGCAAGGAATTCAATGGTGATCAAAACGGACCACCGTCTACGCCAAGACCGATGACATCACTTGACCCACAAGCACCGCCATCCGTCGAGTGTGGATGTGAGACGCCTGGGTTGAAAATTGGCGTAATTGGTTCGGCTGGAACCGGCAAGACGACTATTGCCAAGGGTATTGCCAGCGGGCTTGGTTTGCCACTTTTCGCCGCCAGGAAGATCACGTCTGAGATTCTGTGTCGTGACGGTTACGATTACGCAGACGACATCCAGGTTGAACGGTTCTTAGGTCAAGGTTTCCGGCAAGAGGAGATTCTAGACCGCACGATTCAGATTGAACTAGAAACCGATGCCTACGTGACCGACAGAACCGTAATTGACTTGGTTGCCTATGCGATCACGGAGTTGCACACATCCAACCAAGGCAGAGTGCATAGGTTTTGGGAAGTGTGCCAGGATTTTGCCCCAAGGTATACCCATCTGTTTTTCACGCCCTGGGGAATCCAACCTCTCCGTGACAACAACATCCGCACTCTCAACCCGTGGTACCAGTTCTTGATTCACTCGACAGAACTGTCTATCATAAACCAATGGGGGCTTAGAGTTTGCGTCTTGGATGACGAGGACTCTCAGGTTAACATCGAAAAGGCAATCAAGCATGTGGGGTGACACGATGCGTTCGAGAAGGTAGGAGTTACTAGAACATGATTCCCGAGGCTAAATTGCGCCGTATCGCTAAGAAGGCTGTGTTGCAGGGACCATCCCACAAAAGCAATATCATCAAGTTCTTTGGTATCCTGATTGAGGCAGCTCGTGATGAATTCACGGAGGACAACAAGGTGACTCTCGACCATTTTCTTCAAGAGTGCTTCGATGAGGCTTTGTCTTTTGGG
>Ga0075122_10001960_pt1 | contig 14011 bp, 14 predicted proteins | sample AntAceMetag02UKB_FD_69790 | JGI IMG/M metagenome (GOLD analysis project Ga0075122, IMG submission 69790) | Saline lake microbial communities from Ace Lake, Antarctica - Antarctic Ace Lake Metagenome 02UKB | ecosystem: Environmental > Aquatic > Non-marine Saline and Alkaline > Saline | place... | reverse complement strand
CCATTCTCCCATTTAATTATTGAATATTTTCAATAGTTAAATGGCGGGGGTAGTTTTTATCTACCAAATCGCCAGTCGATCAGCTGGTCTCGAACCCGAGAGCTTCGAGAAGGTGTGGCACATCTTTTCCCGCCTCCCTCTTGTGCACAGTTTGCAGCTGTCGGTGGGCGTGGTCGGGAGGAAAGATGGCGTAGAGGACGGCATTGCCATCTGCGAAATCTGGAGCCATGTGGATGGTATATCCGATCTCTAGCGTGCGATCGATGTCGGGATCGATGATGATCCCGTCGACCTTGAGATCCTTAGGCATCTCGTAAGGGTTGACGTGGACAACTTCGTGTCCGGCTTTTTCTAGGTAAAACTGGAGGTTTTCGAAGATACCCAGAGTTTCGGTGAAAATTCCTATTCTCATAATCCCTCTTTCCCATCTTGGGTTTGGTAGCTAGTTGCTAAATCAAAGTTATCATATTTTAATAGAAAAGTCAATAATAAAAAGAGACGCGCCTTCTTCATTTATAAAACCCACCTATTAGGTGGGTTTTGTGTTTAAGTGTTTGGGTGGTAAAGTGGTTAGGTGTTTATTCCTCTTTCCATCTATTTATATATTCAATTGCTCCCATAGCAGCTGTGACTCCGTGACCGGCAGCAATAGCGATTTGTTTGTAGGGGACATTTGTTACATCACCAGCAGCAAATACACCGGGGCAATCAGTATTACATTTAATATCTACCTCAACTTCTCCCATAGGATTTTTCTTTGAGCATTTTACAAAATCAGAATTTGGAATCATACCAATATGAATCATGACACCATCTACTTCGATTTGTTTTTCCACCTTCGCTAAAGCTTCGGCGGACAAGTCTTCTCCACTGTTTTTATTTTTATATTTTAGACCTGTGACCATTTCTTCCCCTAGTATTTCCGTAGTATCAGCTTCGTAAATAATTTCCACATTATCAAGCTCCTTTACTTTGTCAACTAAAATTCTTTCACCCTTTGGAAAGCCTCCGCTATTTTCTTCTGTGTCTGGGTAGCGAGTAAGTAGATAGACTTTTTCAGAAATACGACTCATCATCAGGACTGATTCTAGGGCAGAGTTTCCAGCCCCAATAGTTGTGGTTGTTTTTCCTTTGAAAAGAGGTCCGTCGCAAGTGGTGCAATATGTAATACCTTTACCATAATATTTTTCATCGCCGGGTACTGGTAATCTTCTAGGGTGAATGCCAGAGGCGATAATAACAGCCTTTGTTTCGTATGTTTTTTCTTCTCCTGCAGAATTTTTGGCTGTTACAATGTGATAGTTTTTTTCTTGTTTTATATCAGTCACTTCAAAACCTTCATCAATTTGATCGTGGATTGTTTTTACATGTTCACGAAAGTTTTTTGCCAGCTCAAAACCAGTGGTAGTGATGGTCCCTGGCCAATTGCCAACTTTGCCAGATAGGGCGACTTCACCACCAACATCTTTTGAGATTATTACAAAGTCCAAATTGTTTCTACCTGCATAAATTGCGGCGGCAGATCCTGCTGCTGCTGCTCCAATGATCACTAAGTCTTTCATAATTATTATGTTCTAAATGTTAAAAATGTTGTATCACTTCGTTTGTTCAAATTGAACATTTACAACAAACGTAGTGATATAACAATAGAACAATTTTATTAGTTAGTCAATGTGTTTATAACCTCATTCATTTTAGCTACACTCTTGGCTGGATTGTCTCCACCAAAGACTGCGCTACCAGGACAAATGGCTTTTACTTCAGTCTGAATAATGTCTGGTAGGGTTTCTAAATTTACAGCGCCGTCTATCTCTGTAAAAATATGAGAGTATTTAGAATTGAATCTAATAATACTTTCTAGTACTTCTGGAATTAAACCTTGACCCTGGAAACCTGGGACCACACCCATAAACATGACACTGTCTAAGTCTGATAAGTATGGTTCAATCAGTTTAAAATCTGTACCTGGGTTCAAAACTACACCAATTTCCCAATTATACTTTTTTAATTGTTCTAGAGTGCCGGCAAAATCATCTACTGCTTCGTAATGAAACAAAATACGCTTGACCACTTCTGTGGCAGTCCAACGTTCCACTTCTTTTAGAGGATCCCCCACCATTAGATGTAGCTCTACATCAATATTGGTGTATTCTTCTACTACATCGGGATCTGCCCAGGTGGTGTTTGGTACAAATTTACCATCAGCAATATCGAGCTGTATCATTTCAACTGCGGTTTGTACTCCGGTGATTTGTTTTATAAATTCTTCTTTGGATTGTACTAGTACAGAAGGAATAATAATCATATGTTGTAATTGTTGAAGATGTTGTAAATGTTCAATTTGAACAAGCGAAGCGATAGAACATTTACAACAATTATATTTTATTCTTCTAGTTTTTTAATTTTTTCAATTCGTCTTGCATACTTTCCCCCGAGAAAAGAATCTCTTTTCTCCAGCCAGCGTTTTACAATAGCCATGGCATGGTCTTCGGTCAAGACTCCACCAGCCAGACACAGTCCGTTGGCATTATTATGTTCGCGGGCAGACTCAGCTGCTTTTAGATTATAACCAAAAGCTGCCTGCATACCTTTTACTTTATTTGCAACAATACAGGCTCCGATACCCGAACCACAGAGTAGTATGGCTTCACCTTTGTTTTCAACGGCTTTCTGGGCTGCAGGGACAATATAATCTGGGAAATCATCTTCAGCATCATATTCACTTGGCCCCATATCTTCTACTTTTATTTCCAGTTCGTTTTCCAAGAATCTAACAAGTCTCTTTTTCATTTTGTAACCGGCATGATCAGAGGCTATGTATAAGGGGTAATCTATTTTCATATTTTTTTTGTTAAATATAGGGCAATTATAACATTAGACTTACACCTTGACAATGATTGGATACTTTGTTATACTGACTGCGCTTTATTAAATCTCCCTAAATTAGCGGAGAAATAGACTACCCTAGGAGCATACTTGGGGTTAGCCTAGTAACTATATTCGTATGCTAGACAAAAATAAGAAAAAGAGAGTGATAAAGAAGTTTCAGACTCATGAGGGTGATACTGGTTCTTCAGAAGTGCAAATTGCTATTCTGACAGCTGAAATTGACGAGTTGGTAGAGCATCTAAAAGCTCACCACAAAGACCATTCTTCTCGTAGAGGTTTACTTCGCAAAGTTGGTGAAAGACGTAGATTGTTACGTTACTTGCAAAAAGAAAACCTAAAATCTTGGGAAGATCTTGTAAAGAAATTAAAATTAAAACAAGCTAAGACCTTGTTAAAACCAGTTGCCGAAGATAGTGTTAAAACAGATGGTGTTTCAGAAAAAAACAAATAAAAATCCTCTAAAACACCCCGAGCAACGCGTTGGGGTGTTTATTGATGTACAGAATATGTATTATTCTGCCAAGAACCTTTATAACAAAAAGGTTAATTTTGGTAATATCGTGACAGAGGCTGTGGCTGGTAGAAAGTTAATTCGTTCTATTGCCTATGTAGTAAGAACCGAATCAAAAGAAGAACAACCATTTTTTGATGCTCTGTATAATCTTGGTATTGAAACCAAAGAAAAGGATTTGCAGATTTTTGCCGATGGTATGAAAAAAGCTGATTGGGATGTGGGTTTGGCAGTAGATGCTATTCGATTGGCATCAAGTTTGGATGCAGTTGTGATTGTTTCTGGAGATGGAGACTATATTCCACTAGTTGAATATTTACAAAGTACTGGAAAGCAGGTAGAAGCTCTAGCGTTTGGTGAAACATCCTCAAGTAAGTTGATTGGGCATGTAGATGATTTTATTGATTTGGGTCAGGATTTGGAAAAGTATTTGATTACACCACAAAAAAGTGGAGTAGTAAAAACTCAACCAAAGCCAGCACCTAGTAGAAGTAATGTAAAACCAGTAAGAACAATTAAAAATAATACAAAACCAAATAGTTATTCTAGATTGAGTGCAGATGCTATGGTTGCTGCAAATGTAAAACCAGTAGCAAAAATTCCTGCAAAGAAAAAAGGATATTTTGGAAGAAATAAAAAAGTTTAATAAAAATTTATTAACATAATGAATTTGGTCTGGAGACATCTAGGTCCTTTCCTCAAGCAAGGAATAAGGGATCTATAGCTTTCAGATCATTTTCTAGAAAGGATCCAAATATGGATACTAAAAAATGGTCCACCCAATGGGGAGGACGAGAGCTTACTATAGAAGTAGGCAAATTTGTGCCACAGGCACAAGGTTCTTGTACAGTACAATATGGTGATACAGTTATTTTGGCAACCGCCATAAAGTCTAGTCAAGTTCGTGAGGGAATAGATTACTTTCCTCTCATGGTAGAGTTTGCAGAAAAACTTTACGCTGCTGGTAAAATAAAAGGTTCACGTTTTATGAAACGTGAAGGACGTCCAAGTGATGAAGCAGTTCTAACTGGTCGTATGGTAGATAGAGCTATTCGTCCTTTGTTTGACGAGCGTGTAAGAAATGATATTCAGGTTGTTTTGACAGCTTTGAGCGTAGACGGCGAAAATGATGCAGCTATTACAGCTCTTATTGCTGCTTCTACTGCTTTGGCTATTTCATCTATTGCTTGGAATGGTCCACTTGCTGGAGCCAGAGTTGGTTTAGATGAAAATGGTGAATTCAAATTAAATATTAGTGTTGAAGAAGCAAAGACAGGTAAACTTGATTTAGTGGTAGCTGGTGATGAAAAAAAGCTTATCATGACAGAAGCTGGTGCTAGTGAAGTTGACGAAGATACAATGTTCAAAGCTTTAAAATGGGGTGGAGAACAATTAGCCCCTGCTTTAGATCTTATCAAAAAAGTACAAGCAGAAGTTGGTAAAGAAAAAGAAACTGTACCAGAACTTGCTGACGACGTTGCTCAAGTTGGTGATAATCGTGAACAAGAAGTTCGTAATTTTTGTGAGAAATTTGTAGCAGACCAAGCTGAGACTATGATTTTTAACTCTCCAAAAATTACCAAAGAAGAACGTACAGGAATGGTTAGTGAAATTAAAGAAAAATTAGTAGAGTCATTAAATGCAAAAGAATATACTGCTGACGAACAAGGTGCTGGGCTTAAAAATATTAAGCTTTATGTATCAAATGAAATTAGCAAAAGAATTCTAGAAAAAGATCAACGTCTTGATGGTAGAAAGCTTACTGAGATTCGCGATCTAAGTTCCGAAGTGGATTTATTGCCACGTGTACATGGTTCTGGATTTTTCAAACGTGGTGATACTCATGTATTATCAATTGTGACTCTTGGTGCTCCAGGAGATGTACAGACTATGGATACTATGGAAGAAGATGGAACAAAGCGTTATATGCATCACTATAGTGATGGTCCATATACCTATGGTGAAACTGGATTTATGCGTGGACCTGGTCGTCGTGCTATTGGGCATGGTGCCTTAGCAGAACGTGCTCTTGAATCAGTGTTGCCATCAGCAGAAGATTTTCCATATGCAATTCGAGTTGTGTCTGAAGTATTTAGCTCAAACGGCTCATCTTCAATGGCATCTACTTGTGGTTCAACCCTGTCTCTTATGGCAGCGGGTGTACCTATTACAAAACCAGTAGCTGGTATGGCTATGGGTTTGTCTTCAAAATCTGATGAAAATGGAAATATTACAGAATGGAAAGTTCTTACAGATTTGCAAGATGTGGAAGACGGTCCCGGTGGAATGGATTTCAAGATCACAGGAACCAAAGATGGTATTACTGCTATGCAGATGGATACCAAGACTCAAGGTTTGCCATGGGATCTTGTAGAAGTTACTTTAAAACAATCAAAAGAAGCTCGTGCAGAAATTTTGGGAGTAATGACTACTGCTATTCCAGAACCAAAAGCTGAGCTATCTCCTTATGCTCCACGTATTGAGACTATCAAGATTGATCCTGAAAAGATTGGGGACGTTATTGGACCTGGTGGAAAAGTTATCAAAAAGATTACTGAGGAAACTGGTGTTACAATTGACATTGAACAAGATGGTCGTGTCATGATTACTTCAAACGATGGTGAAGCTATGGAAAAAGCTAGAAATATCATTCTTGAACTTACCAAAGATATTGAAGCCGGGGAAATTTATGAAGGTAAAGTCGTTCGTATAGAAGATTTTGGTGCTTTTGTAAATTTAATCCCAGGTAAAGATGGTTTGGTTCATGTTAGTGAAATTTCTTATGAAAGAGTAAACAAACCTGGTGATGTTTTAAAGCTGGGCGAAGTTGTAAAAGTAAAAGTAAAAGAAATTGATGCTATGGGAAGAGTAAATCTTTCTATGAAAGCATTGTTATCAAAACCAGAGGGTTTTGTAGAGAGACCTCCACAATCTCGTGGTCCTAGACCTGGTGGTAGTGGAAGACCAACTCACGGTGGCGGTGGTGGATATAACAAAGGTCCTCGTCGTGATAATGATCGTGGTCCTCGTCCAGCTTACAAACCTCAGGGAGATAGACCGACACCTGCTCCAGCTGCTAAACCAGCAGAAGAAGCTTCATCCTCCGCTAAAGCTACGGACGACAAGCCAAAGAAAAAGTTTGGTTTATTTGGAAAAAAGAAAGACTAAACTGAGCATACAAAATAGATAATAAAACACACTCTGTAAAAGAGTGTGTTTTTTATTTTTTCTTGACCAATTTTATTTTTTCCTGTATCTTTTGTACAAGTTCAACGATTGAAGGGAGAAATCCTCATGCAGAAGTTTACGATTGCTCTGGTCTTGGTCTTGATGCTGACTTTCACCGCCAGTTCGGTGGAGGCAAGACCGCGGTCTGAGGTAGCTGACTCAGGCGCCGACGTTCGCGGCGGCATCCAACTCTCCTTCGACGGAGATCTTTTGTTTTGGGAGGTCATGGCCGAGATCCTCATCAGCCCGCGTTGGCAAACCCGCATTGGGGTTGTTGCTGGCGGAGTTGACCCTTTCGACCACCCCGACGAGTACTGGGTGATCAACGGAGCTTCCGCCAGCACATCCTACGTGCTCGGCTGGAAGAAGGTTCGATTTTTGTTCGGCTGGGGTGCTCGCGCCATGGTCGACAGAGAACAGTGGAAGCTGCAGGGCTACGGTGAAATCGGGCTGGCGGTCTGGCTGAGGCCGATTCGTCTCAGCCTCTTCGGGGACTTCGGGGTCGAGGGTAACCAAGGTTCCCGGTCGCGTCCCAAGTGGAAGGCCGAGTTCATGTATCTGGCAGGTGTCGGTCTTTCTATAGATCTGTAGGTGAAGTGTATTTTTTTGTATGCACTCATTTTGTTGAATTTGTTCTTTTTGGGGAGGGGCCCCGCGAATCCTTATGATTCGCGGACGCTCACCTTAGTTTATTAGTTATAATAGATTGAGGTGAGTCCTATTAAATAGCCTTCGGCTAAATTCATAAATGAATTTATTTAACAGGATAAATTGACAAAATAAATTATTTATGGTTTAATATGTCCGTTCTTTACATGCTGGTGTGGTGAAATTGGTATACACGCTTGCCTTAGGAGCAGGTGCCTTCGGGCGTGAGAGTTCGAGTCTCTCCACCAGCACAAAAAAACACTCTATAATTTATAGAGTGTTTTTGATTTTGTAAATTTATTTATAAATAATAATTGCCCCAATAGTACGGGTGAAGTTCATCTAGGGTAATAGCTTTCCATTTTGTATAGTCGTTATCTTCTGGGACAGCGACACTAACATCCATACCCCAAAAAGCCAAACGTTCCTGGCATATACCACAAGGCGGTGTGATTACAGGTTTTTTTCCGGTATCCCTATTAAGACATACTGTTGCTGTTATTTTTTCATTTAGTTTGTGAGCTTCGCAAATTGAGCCTGTTTCATGACAGAGTCCTGCTCCTTCATTGGGGCACTCAGCATATGTGCTTAGTAAAATTTTTCCAGTATCTGTGTACATGGCAACGACACCACCTTCTGTTTCATTTGGAAATCTTTTATTTAGAAAATCTAGTGCCGCGTCTACTAATTTTTGATCAACTTTCATATTAATAATTTAGGTATTTTATAATATAATGGTAAACACTATTTTTTAGTTGCTCATTTCGTCTGAGGTTTCACCATCTAATTCTGGGTTTGCAATTGATTCCAATATTTCTAGAGGGATATCAATATTTTTATTTCTAAAATTAAAATGCAATGTTTTGTCATCTTTGGAATCTGTATACAAATTGAAAGAATCAAGATAATTAATAATTTTTATTGCGTTTGATTCTTTCTGCCAATCTTTTGGTAGGAGTTCTATACCCATTTTTTGTTCCAGTGTTAGTAAAAAAGAAATCATAACAGGGTAGTGTGAAAACGCATCAATTTCTTTGCTTCCACCTTTTTCTTTTTGTCCGTTTATTTTTTCGAGCAACCAAGTTGTAAAGTCTTTGACAACTTCTTGTCCTGTTTTTACGTCTGGTAAAGGTCTTTCTTTCAAGCTCATCCAAGGTGTTATCCATCTTCCACCTACACCTCCCCATTCTTCTATCAATTCTTTATGGTGTGCTACCATACCTTCACTAAGTCTTTCTTCTTCTTTAACAGATGTTACTGTTCTATCACTATACTCATCAGATATCATTGCAGTTTGTGTTGTTCTGTCAATTGGAGAATGTTCTATCTCAACCTCTCTGGCTTCTGGTAAATTAGGGGCAACACCCCTATAGGCATGTTCAAAGAAATTTGCACTATCTGTTTTTCCCCGTTCTGAAAGACCACCTGCTAGAGAGCCTTTTTCGCCATGACGATGAATAATTATAGAGAGAGAATAGTCTAGACCTTCCTTGCTTTCTCTAGAATTTTCAGGTGAATATTTATCTCTCATATTATATTTTTTTTATATCAACATTAACAAAACTATAAGGAATATTTTGTTCTTTTAGAATTTTCTTTATATTTTCTTGTTCTTTACTATACATCTCTGTCAGTGTTTTGCAATTTTTTTGTGCAAGTCTTTTTTGTAGATGAATTCTCCAGATTGGGTCAATTCGTTCTGTGTGAATAGAACGTTCTTCAATTAGACTCTCATCAAGTATTGGTACAAAGATATAAGGAGACATTGTCTTTAGTCGTTCTATAATATTGTTATACCTCTCCTTTAAATCATTGTCTGATATGTTCGAAAGAAGTAGGCATGAGATGTGGAATCTATTTAAAATAAAAACGGCGTCGGGATTTTCAGATAGTACTGTTTGGCAATAAGACAAAAAATTTTCATAAAAAGTTATTCTCATTTCGTTGATATTGTCTATCCAGATATGTCTCCAACTAAAAAGTAATTCTTCTTCGGAGAAATCATATATTAGTTTATCAGACAGTTTCTCTTTTAATTCCCTATGTAATGTGTTTTTACCAGAGCCAGCAATTCCCTCAATAATAAATATTCTTGTACTTTTTTCAATTTGCATATTATGTAATTATGGTATAACCTAATCAATATATTTAGTATATATATTTATTTTTCAAAAAGCAAACAAAAGTATGAACAACAAACAAGCCAAAATATTTGCAGCTGAGCTGGGGGCAGAAATGCCAGAGCTTGATTTGCATGGTTTGTATCCGACAGAAGCTTTAGAAAAACTAGAGCTTTTTTTGTTTGATAATAGAGACGAACAGATGTGTCGAGTTATCTATGGTGGTGGTACAGGGAAGCTAAGAGAAGTTGTTTTGGTTGATTTAAAAAAACATCCTCTGGTGGAAGATGTAATAGATAGCGGTGGGAGCGTTGTTGTTATTTTTTAGAAGATACAAGTTACAAGAAACAAACAAATTCTAATATTCAAATTATAAATATATTTGAAGTTTATAATTTATTAATTATTTGTATCTTGTTTTCTTGTATCTTGAGGAGTAGATCATTAGTAATGATATTGCTTTCCCTTTATAATTGTAAAAGCGCGGTAGATTTGTTCGAGCAAAATTGTCCTGACCATCTGGTGTGGAAAAGTTAAATTTGAAAGTGACAGTTGCAAGTCAGCTAGCTTTACAATTGATTTGTCTAGACCAAGCGGTCCTCCAATGACAAAAATAATATGACTAATTTGGTTGTTTGTTAGGTTGACCAAATGCTTGGCAAAGTTTGTAGAAGAAAATTGTTTACCAGTTCCATTCAAGGCTACTATATAGCCTTCTTTTTTTTCTAAAACTTTTTTTATTTTCTCAGCTTCTTTTTCTTTTATAATTTCAACATTACTTTTTTTATCAAAAGCCTCTTCTTTCAATTCTTTGAATTCTAGCTGGATGTCAGAGCTGAGGCGTTTTATATATTCTGCCTCGGCTTCGGCCCAGTATCTTTCTTTTAATTTTCCAACGGTTAGTATTGTTATTTTCAGCATAAAATGTGTTTATCAGTTTGTATTTTTGTATCTTTTGTATTTAGTATTTCTATTGTACTCTTGTTTTACAAGCTTTGTAAAATGAGCTACAATATTAACCTATGAAAAGAGGTTTTTTATTACTAATCTTAGTAGCCATACTAGTCGGAGCCGGCTGGTTTTTTAGTGGTAGTGATTTGGTGGGTAGTGAGGATAATAAAAAGATAGAAGAACCACAAGGTCCACAATATAAAATAACAAAATATGAAATTGGAGAGGAAGATACTTTTGCAGTGGTAATGGAAAAGTTGGGTTTTGATTATATTGAGACCATGGATATTTTGAATTCAGCTTCGTCTACTTATGATTTTACCAGTGTACGGATTGGTCAGCCTTTGCGAATTTATCGTGATGATCTAGACCAGTTTGTAAAACTAGAATATGAACCAAACAAAGAAGAAATTGCTGTAGTTAGTTTTGTCAGCAGTACCTACCAAGCAGAGATGGTAGATATAGAATATGATATAACGACAGATGTGGCTGGCGGAATTATAGAAGAGTCTTTGTGGTTAGCCGGTCTAGACGCTGGTATGGAAGATGCTTTGATAATTAAGTTTGCAGATGTATTTGCTTGGACGGTTGACTTTGCCGTGGAAGTACAAAAAGATGATAGTTTTAAAGTTCTTTTTGAAAAAAGATATCGTGATGGAGAATATATCGGTGTTGGAAAAGTATTGGCTGGGCAGTTTGTAAACTCAGGAGAAGAATCTAGAGGTTATCTTTTTGAAGATGTAGATGGCAAACCAGCTTACTATAGTGAAAAGGGCGAGGCCATGATAAAACAATTTCTAAAAGCCCCTCTGAAATATAAATATATTTCTTCTGGTTATACCTATGCTCGTTTTCACCCTGTGACTCATAGAAATACTCCTCATTTGGCAATTGACTATGCAGCTTCCATCGGTACTCCTGTCATGGCTGTAGGAGACGGTACAGTCACTTCTGCGGGCTGGAATGGTGGTTTTGGTAACTATATAGATATTCATCACAACAGCACTTATTCTACGCAATATGCTCATCTCTCGGCTTATGCCAGGGGCATAACGCGTGGAGCCAAAGTGACCCAGGGCCAAGTGATTGGCTATGTGGGTTCTACTGGTTGGTCCACTGGTCCGCATCTTCATTACCAGATTAAAAAATTTGGTAGTCTAGTAAATCCTATGACTATAGAGCTCCCACCAGGTGAACCAGTAGCCGAAGAAAAACAAGCAGAATTTGAAAGTACAAAAAACAAGTTTGATAATATGATGGGGTTTTAGAATATTTTAAGATTAAAAAAATCACCTAGAAATAGGTGTTTTTTTGTTTGACTAATCTGAACAAAATCCGTACCCACAAGCTATCCACACCCCATAACTTGACAGTGTTATATATATAGGGTAAAATGGCGAAGCGTTCAATAAAGAGAGCGCCCACGTCCCAACATGTTTGGACCTCTGGGTATATCAAATTAGATAAGCAAAATTCATGTTTACATCTAAAAAATTATACTCACATAATCCAAGCGAATAGGGAAGACAATCTAATTGTCTGACTGACTGCTTGATGGCAGTCTTTTTTTAACCTAAAAATCAAATTACAAATTACAAATTTTTTACACGAATCTGCACGAATAAAAATTCATGTGAATCGGTGTGGAAGAATTGAAAACTAGAACGAGAGAAATTGGTTCATTACAATTTACCATGTAATATATATGCATTTAAAAAGCACAATTTTGTGTTTTCGTAGTACGCAATTCAAGAGCACACGGTGGATGCCTAGACACTTTTAGACGATGAAGGACGTTGCAAGGTGCGATAAGCTTCGGGGAGGTCCTAAGCAACCTTTGATCCGAAGATTTCCGAATGGGGGAACCCAATTCGAGTAATGTCGAGTTATCATATACCCAATACATAAGTATATGAAGAAGACCCGGTGAAGTGAAACATCTCAGTAACCGGAGGAAAATAAAGAAACAAACACTGTTTTTTTCACTACTCTTTACTAGTCTTGTACTAGTATCGAGTAGTGATAATTAACAGTTTCGATTCCCTTAGTAGTGGCGAGCGAACGGGGAAATAGCCCAAACCTATGCTGTGTTGGAAGGTGGATGAATTTGTCTTCGGACTTTTTTTGACGCTGACCTTAAAGGACAGGCCCTTGCAGTATAGGGGTTGTAGGATATAGACTTCAGTGACCTGTAAAGCTGGATCTATGTATATTTTATAGTTGAAAATTCCTGGAAAGGAATACCGTAGAAGGTGATAGTCCTGTAAGCGAAATATAATATATATAGGTTGTTTGTATTCCTGAGTATGGCGGGACACGTGAAATCCCGTTTGAATCTGTCGCGACTATGCGATAAGGCTAAATACTAAAAGTGATCGATAGTGGACTAGTACCGTGAGGGAAAGGTGAAAAGCAGCCCGGAGAGGGCGGTGAAATAGTACCTGAAACCGTGTGTTTACAAAGAGCTGGAGCCCGCAAGGGCGACAGTGTTCCTATTGAAGAATGAGCCTGCGAGTATGCTATGTGTCGCCTGATTAATCCGTTATGCGGAGAAGTCGTAGGGAAACCGAGTCTTAATAGGGCGTTCGTGGCACATACATAACCCGAAACTGAGTGAGCAATCCATGACCAGGTTGAACTTTGGGTAAGACCAAAGGGAGGACCGAACCCACGCACCGTGCAACATGCGGGGATGAGTTGTGGATAGCGGAGAAATTCTAATCGAACTCAGTAATAGCTGGTTCTCCTCGAAATAGCTTTAGGGCTAGCTGTATATGTTCCCTCTGGGGGTAGAGCACTGGATGAGAGGTGGGTCCTTCGGGATACCCCTTTCAATCAAACTCCGAATACCAGAGATTAATAGTATGCAAGTCAGACTGCGGGGGCTAAGCTTCGTAGTCAAAAGGGAAACAGCCCAGATCGTAAATTAAGGTCCCTAAATTGATACTAAGTGTTAAAAGTGGTGTTAACTCTTATACAACCAGGAGGTTGGCTTAGAAGCAGCCATCCTTTAAAGATAGCGTAATAGCTCACTGGTCAAGAGTTTTCGCGCTGAAAATGTACCGGGGCTCAAGTATCATACCGAAATTACGAATTCAATTTTTTCTTCGGAAAAATTTGAGTGGTAGAGGAGCATTCCTAACTGCAGTGAAGTCGGACCCGCGAGGGCCGGTGGAGCGTTGGGAAGAGAGAATGCAGGCACAAGTAGCAAAAACGAGGGTGAGAGTCCCTCGCGCCGAAAATCTAAGGTTTCCAGGGCAACGTGAATCGCCCCTGGGTTAGTCGATCCTAAGGCCAGGCCGAAAGGCGTAACCGATGGAAGAGCAGGTTAATATTCCTGCACTTGGTATAGTTTGTTGTCGTATGCACATCTTAATGGCTTGAGCGTTCTTTGGCTATGGACGTTTCGCAAGATATAGACTGAGTCTTCGGGCAAAGTCAATTCAAGTTTGATGGGTGTCTAGAAAAGTATGATAACGCTAGGCTATATCAATCCGTACCAAAACCGACACAGGTGGATAGGTCGAGAAGACCAAGGCGTACAAGAGAAACATGGTTAAGGAACTCGGCAAAACAGCGGCCGTAACTTCGGGATAAGGCCTGCCCTCGCAAGAGGGCCGCAGCTAAAGACTCCATGCGACTGTTTACCAAAAACACAGCTCTC
>Ga0075122_10001953_pt1 | contig 14059 bp, 18 predicted proteins | sample AntAceMetag02UKB_FD_69790 | JGI IMG/M metagenome (GOLD analysis project Ga0075122, IMG submission 69790) | Saline lake microbial communities from Ace Lake, Antarctica - Antarctic Ace Lake Metagenome 02UKB | ecosystem: Environmental > Aquatic > Non-marine Saline and Alkaline > Saline | place... | reverse complement strand
GTATGTTTGCCGTTCGGAAAACGAAAGGCTTATAAAGAACGGAATACTTAGAATACCAAGTATTCCTAGAATACATAAGGATACTTTTATAAGTATAGGAGATATATGTTTCCTATGGTGAACGGCGATTGTCAAACTAAACTCAAGAAGGCTGTTAAGGACAAGTTGGATGATTTAGAGTTTGTTAGAAGAAAAGAAACATACTCTCAAACCATATCTACCCTTACAGCCTTCTATGAGGACAATATAAATTTATTTAAAAAATGGCAAAAGAAAAAACAGAAGAAATAGAGAATATCCCAGTAAAAATTATAGATGAGGGGAGAAGCACTGGAAAGCAACTTAGTATAAGATTTCCTAAGCGAATTTCCGATGCCCTAGATATAGACCCAGAGAAAGATGAGTTTTTATTTAAATTTGATAAAGGAAAATTGCACTTAGAAGGGGAGTTAATTAATAAAGGAGAATTCGATAATGAAAAAAATAATTAATAAAGAAGAGTTAAAAGAAATGATTTTAGAGATAGCGGACATAGAATATAGATTTTTGAGTATAAGGGAAATAACAAAACAAATTGAAAATAGATTTGGGATAAAAAGGAGTCCGCAAATAATAAAAAGATTATTAAGGGAATTAGAAAAAGAAGAAAAATTAAAAAGAGAATAAAATGGCTGAAAAATATAAAACTACTAAAAAGAGAATTCCGTTAAGAAGGAAAAGATGCAAATTAGGGGTTAATAAAAACACAAACAAGTGCTTGAAAACTAAAAGGAGTAAGAAAAAATGAAAAATGAAAAATGAAAAACCTACAGTAGTAAGCTTATTCGCAGGATGCGGAGGATTAGATTTAGGATTCAAAGAAGAGGGTTTTGAAATAATCTGGGCTAATGATTTTGACAAAGATTCTACTGAGACATATAAAAGGAATATTGATAAACGAATCATCTTAGGAGACATAACACAAATACCTAGTTCTGAGATACCTGATAATTTTGATATATTATTGGGAGGGTTCCCTTGTCAAGGATTTTCTATAGCTAATAAAAATAGAAATATGAAAGATGAAAGAAACTTCTTGTATAAGGAAATGTTAAGAATAATAAAAGATAAAAAACCAAAAATGTTTTTAGCTGAAAATGTTAAAGGTATTCTTTCTATTGAGGGGGGAGAAGTTATAAAAATGATTATGAAAGATTTTAGAGAATTGGGTTATGAGGTTGATTATAAATTATTGAACTCCGCAAATTTTGGAGTTCCCCAGAATAGGCAAAGAGTAATTATCATAGGTAATAGGCTTGGTATAAAAAATACCTTTCCCAAAGAAACTCACGGGGATGAATTAAAGAAACCAATAACAGTCAAAGAAGCCGTAGAACATCTCGCAGATTTAGAACTTAGTTATGATAGGCAGGAGCATAAAGGTAAGGTTACACAAAACCATATAGCCAGAACAAATGTCCATGACACTTTTTGGGGTAGAAAACATAAGGTAAATCAATTTAATATATGTGACTACCTAAAATATTGGAGGAATAAGGCAGGAATATCCACTAAAAAAGTTGATGAACATTTTGGGTATAAATATACGGCAGGACATTGGTTTAGAAAAGATAATGGCTCTGGAAGTATTCCAAATCCTAGCGATTGGTGGGAATTAAAGAAACTATTGAAATTTAATAATAAATTTGATAAGCAGGTTACCGAACTTGAATTAAAGCCCATAACATTTGAACAATCATTAAGGATAAATAATTGGGATACTCCTAGTGATACAATTACTGCGACTGGTCCTGAAATTCATCCAAACAAAAAAAGGAGGATGTCCGTAAGGGAATGTGCAGTTATTCAAACATTCCCCGATGATTTCGTATTTTATGGTGCATTGGGTAGTATGTATAAGCAGATTGGAAATGCTGTGCCTGTTCTATTAGGAAAACATTTAGCGAAAGAGATAAAAAAGAACTTAAAAAAGTAAAGTAGTAAGAGTTAAAAATGATAAAACATTCTATTATTTATGGTTTTGGAAAATCAAGAACTAGAGGCTCTGGAAAAAAAGTATATGGATGTTGTCGGAAATATTCTATCTAATAATATTGGAAGATTTATTAATGAAATAAATAGCCAAAATAATATCCCAGATTATCTACCAACAAATAAGACAAATCCTATTGAAACCGCAGCAGAAAATATAATGAATGCTATGATTGCAAGGAGATTAGATTGGAGTGTTGCTTCAATGCCTGGTGCTTCTGATTCTTGTTATGAGTGTGGGGATTCTATAATCCATATAGATGCAAAAACTATTTTAGATACTGATGGAGATGTGAGTGGAAGCACGAATCGAATGGATATAAGACAAAATCAAACATCTTTCGATTTTGAAAATACATATAAAGTAGAGCACTCAAAAACACATAAAGAATACAAATGGAAACCTAAACTACATAGATATGAAGCACATGACTTATATGGCAAAGTCCCAAATCTTACATACTTCTTACGTGTAATTTGGTCGGCAACGCATTTAGTAGAACAAATATCACTTATCTCTATCCCGAATGGACAATTTTTTGATACACATAATACTATTCTAGCAGGAGTTAAATCTTATCCACCAAGGGGTGATGTCCTTGAGCATTTGAGGTTTGATATTAAAAAGCTTACAGAATTGGACGGTTGGAGAGAGCGAATATTATACAAGAGAAAGGATTAATTATTTACTTTCTAAACAGGGGCTACTTATTAAACAAAGCCGTATTATTAATTCTCTTCCTTAATATATTTGTAAACCCAAACTCCATTACAAATATCATCATCTAATCCCATTCTAAAACTTCCATCTAAATATCTAACTTTTCCTTTGGCAGTATTATTAAAAGTAAAATCCTCCATAGTCCATTCAACTTCATTGTTTTGACATCCTGCCCTAAAATAAATAGTTTCTATTTGGTTTGTTTCACAATAATTTCCACTCCAATTCATTTCTATATATTGAAAATTAGGTTCAGCACCATAACACATTCCACCAGTATTATTAATATAAACATTATTGTTTCTTACAATATGATTAGGGTCTGCATAGTTTCTCCAATATTGCCTGATTCCACTACCCCCAGTATTATACATATAGACATTATTTCCTTCAACTAAAGTGTTTTCACTTCTTGGAAATATTGCTATCCCTACTGTTCCAGTATTAATTCCATAAATAGTATTATTTATTACTGAAGTATCTTTATTTGAATTACTTGCACCTGTTCCCTGAATTTGTATTCCACTTCTTCCATCATAAGAAATATAAATAGTATTATTTATAATATCATTTCTATTTGAGGTAAGTGAAGCACCAAAAGTTATGGGATTTCTATTTCCAGTTGTATTAATCCAATTATCTCTAATTACATTATCATTATCAGTTCCTGTGCTAAAATATATAATTCCATCTTGGATTCTATTATTTATAATTAAATTATTACTTGCACCATTATATATGCTTATAGAATTAGCAATCCCATAAAACTTATTTCCTTGATACAAATTATTATTACCATTGGTATGAGAACTTATCCCTGTTGAAACTCCCCATAAACTATTATTTACATATCTATTATAAGAACAACTTGAATAACATTCCATATTATCTGTTCCCCCTGTAAAAGTTGTTATGTTATTTCCTGTAACATTATTACCTACTCCACCAACCATATAAAGTCCATTCTGAGTTGTTCCCCCATTTGCAGAAGTAAGATTATTATATTCTATTGTTTCATAATCTCCTAAATTATAAATAGGATAATTATTGTTACCTATATTTCCTGCTCTAATATTACAATCTCTTAAAGTGTTTCCATCAGCACCATTTGAAAAATAAACTCCATATTTTGAAGTAGCTAAAGTAGTTCCATAGGTTATAGTATATCCATTACAATCTAATAAAATATTATCTCCTGTAAAAGTCATACAAGTTGCTGTTGAAGTTATACTTTTATTTAAACTATATTGACTACCACTTGAAGATAAGGTTGTACATCCAGTTAGATTTGTATAATACAAATTCATACCCTCTAAACTTTGTTTAAACTTTAATGTTAAAACCTTCTTATCCTTACTTAAATCCCAAGAACAATCTATCAAACATTCCTTATCAAAATCAAACTCCTGCCTAAATTCATTCCATTCATCATCAGGATTTTCTGAATAAGTATATGCTACTAATGAAGTAAAATTCTGATTAATCTCCTCTAATAAAACTATCTCTGAATCACTTGTTAAAGTATAAACATAATTATTTTCTATTTTACTGCTGATTGTTGGTTTTATAATATATCCATCTTTATTTTCTATTTTACTGCTGATTGTTGGTTTTATAATATATCCATCTTTACTTTCAATAAAATCTAAATCATAAGTATCTGCAAACCAAAAGGTATCTTCTTTTAATTCTATGTTTGCACTATTCCAATTAGTAGTAAATACAATCTTATCATTATCTTTAGTTAAATCAGAAGTACCTAAGCTCTGTGCAAAGACAATATTAACTAAAAGTAATCCTATTAATAGAAATATTAATTGTTTATTCATCTTAATAAAAATATAATCCAGTGGAATTTATTTTAACCCCATCATTAATATATGCTTCTCCTGTTATATTAACATCATCTTCATAAGTTGCAGCTCCAGAAACATTAGTCCATAATCCTCCTGCTATTCCAGTTAATTGTGAACCATCTCCAATATGAGTTCCATTTAAAGTATTTGCTATTATGTTTCCAGGGGTTGTAAATATACTATCATTAATCTGTGCATCTCCTATGAAAGCATTTCCCTTAAGCCATAAGTCATTAAACTCATCTCCTTCTCTTCCTAAATCAATATCTGGAACTCCTATTGCTTCTTGCTCAGGATATATTATTCCCTCATAAAATATTAAAAGATTATTTCCACTTGTTCCTGTAAACCATTTAAATCCTGCACTTTCGTCTACTTGATTATTCAATTTTATGAAATCTCCAACTTCATAATTTCCTGTAGCAGTAATATCTCCATCTATATACGCATTAGCTGATTGTGTTTCTATTCCTCTATTTGTTAGTCCTCCATCTCCTACCCCAATTATTTTTTGTGCTGTTAAAATATTATCACTCATATTAACATTAGCTCCAATTTCAAAAATCCCATCACCTGTACTAGGATATAACTTTAAATTAGGTGCGTTATTTTTCAAATCAAATTCCCAATCAATTGTTGAGGCACCACCAACATAATCATATAAACTTATTACTCCTGCTTCCATTTGTGATTGGTAATGTGTTCCAATCATTGCATCTGTAAGGTTCTCTACATCTGTTGTAAATATTATTGGTAATTCTCCTGTGCTTTTTTTAAACCCATAAAAATAATTTCCTGAAATCCCATAATCTCCTATATCCCAATTCCCTGTTAATCCTCTTGTCCCATCTGTTCTCAAATATTGTGGATGGTCATCATCTTCTAACCCTGCTAAGTTCCCATGGTCTGCTGCTTGTGCAGCCGTAAAGGTTTGTCCAAATACATTTTGAACTTCTACTGGTGCATCAACACCTTCTTTAATAAGTATTCTTCCAATTATAATTCCACCCTTATACCATGTTGCAGGAAATGTTGAAGGTATTTCTTCTGCTTCTGCATTTGCAGAACTTACATAAGTTGCTTGAGGAAATGTTAATGCAATTTCCTTATTAGCAACATTTGCCCATACCCAGATAACTGCATATTGATTATTTCCTATTGATGTTAATACCCCACCATCATCCCATGTTGTTATATTCCATTGGGTTTGATCTGATAACTTATCATAACCTCCTGCACCATCCCTATAATAATAATCAAATGTATCTCCTGGTGCAGTAAATTCTGGAATCTCATGTTCAGTTAATCTACTCCATAATGTTCCTGCACTCATTGTAGGATTTCTAGTTCCAGTATATCCTAATATTAATCCTCCAAGATTTTCATCCCTCACTAACCAGCCCTGTGATTGAAATCTCTCAATGATATTTGTTAAACCATCTCCGACCCACCAGGGATTATTCATAATATAAATCTCTCCATCTTGATTAATTACTTGTCCTAATGGGAAGTTGGTATCTAAATCCCAAATACCATCTGTATTATTAACTATGATTGGTGTTCCACCATTTAAATCAACTCCAAAATACATTATACTATTTATTGGAACATTAATTGAACCACTTTCATCCCACATATAACTTCTAACTTGTGAATGGTCATCATCTAAATCCCTTATTAATCCTTCTCCTGCTTCAACAACTATTAAAGTCCCTGAGGGATTAGTTATGTCTCCTCCAATTAATCTTCCTGCTGAGGTCATATCCGAGAACCAATGATTAACAGTATACGCCCCATTGTTTCCTGTCATTGAAGGAATAATCATATCACCTGCTGTTAAATTATAAGGAGAAACATTAAGGTTTTGATTTGCATTTGTTCCAGAAAGATTAAGAAAAGAAGTATCTAATTCGGAAATATTAATCCCATTAATAAATCCTGCAACTGTTAAGTTTTCTGATAGTGTCATTCCAAAAGCATCAATATATTCTGCACTAATATTTGCAACATATAATTCTAACCACCTTAAAGCTCCTGATCCTAAACTATGGGTTAAGGTTGTTAGGGGATAAGTATCATTCAAATAAGCATATCCATCAACTCGTAACTCCTGTGCTAATTCTAAATCAGTTCCACCTAACCACCAAGGATCACCACTCATATCTAAATGCCCAACAACCCCCTCAATAAAATTAAATGTTCCAGTATATCCCAAAGCATTAACATCTCCGGCACTTATTTCATCATAAGTTATATCTGCAGGAGTATCTAAACCATCCCAGAAATCAGAATTATTTACATTAATTGTAGAATAATTAGTAGGTATTGCAGGGATAAGATCTATTCCAATATTACCTTCAGTACCTATTTGTAATGCAAGAGTAAAAGGTATAACTAACATTAAGATTATGAATATCACTAATTTTTTTTGAATCATTTTAGGTTAAATCTCTTATACTTAAACCTGTTTCTTGTGGAATGAACCTTGCTGGTTCTCTCCTTTGTACTGGTTCTCTTCTAGTTGTAGCTCTCCTAGTTGTTCTTCTTCTAGGTTTTGCTCTAGTAGTTGTAGATTTTCTTCTTGTTTTCCTTCTTGTAATTGGTTTAGATTTCCTTCTTATAACTGGACTAGATTTAACTACTGGTCTTTGTTCAAGTCTACTTGCAAGTATTTGCGCAAATGAAGGTTTATTAAATTGCTCTTTAGCTAATCTTTCTCCTTTCAATCTTGCTTGTTTCTCTGCTTCCTTTGCAAATGCTTGTCTACTTATTTGTGTAGTTTTCTTTGCAACAACTTTTTTAAAAGATCTCCTTTCTTTTTGAACTGCTATTCTCTTCTGTCCAGATTGTTTTAATCTTTGTAATATTCCCATTTTAATTATACCTTTTCATTGTTCTCCTTTTCCCCTACTTAAAAATAACCATAATGCAGAGAATATAGTTACACTAATTACTATACCTAATATTTCAATATTTATTAAACCTTCCTTTAAGCTTAACATTAGTGTAATTAAGAATACTGAAAGAGAAGCCATTGTTGCCCACATAGGCATATCTGAATATCCTGTCTTTCTTTTCTGTGTTGAACTTCCACCAATAAATACTAATCCAAATACAAATATTAATAATCCAATTATAAATGAAGGTACTGCTGTAGCTACCTCTACTAAAGTTTCATCTATTCCACCTGTCATATTAGGTACATCATATAAGCTCATTTAAGGGGATCTCCCAAACCACGCCTTGTAAGCTAGTAGTCCTGCTATATAAACTAAGAGTGATATAAATGCTGTTAGTATAATTCCAAATCCAGTATATGAACCAAATATCTTTTTGAAACCAGTTTTAACTATTGAAGTAGTTATACTCATTGCTCCTTTAATTCCAATCTTAAACTGTCCACCACTGGTTGATACTTGATCTCCAGGGTTAGCTGTACTTTCAAAGAATGAATCACTTGTAGATTCTGCATCATCTCTGAACGCACTAACATTACCTTCTATTTGAGTATTCATATTTACAAAATCAGAATCATCTGCAATATTTATTGCAGCTTCATTTTCATTTCCAAAGTTAACAGCGAAGGTTATAATGGCAATTGAAAATAATGCCATCATTAATATGCTAGTAATTAATTTAATATGTGAGGTTGCCATTATTGTCTGTTACTCCCTTTTACTAATACTATTATCACCGCAACTACAAACCATAGTAGTGTTGCACCTTTACCAATCCAACTAGTAGTATAAACTAAATTCAATACAGAAAGTATTACTAATCCAACTATTAACATAAATCCTAATACCATTGGGTTATCGGTTACACTCATTCCAACTATTAATAATAGTATGGTTACTGCTAGGAATATTAAACTACCACCATATAAATCTGCAGGATCTTGTTTAACACTCATTACAGAATATACCTTTTCTTCTCCACCACTAAATATCTTAACCATAATACTACTTTCATTTCCAAACCCAATTGGAACTGTACAACTTAATGTTCCACCTGCAGCAAATAAACTATCTGCACATACTGCTGAAGTTCCAAGTGCATCAAACAAAGTTACATTTAAGGTTGTGGTTGCACTAACCCCACTTGGAATTACATAAGTTGCAGAAACTAATCTAGTTGTTCTATCATAAGTAAGGGTTGTGGAAAAGTCATCACCAACGGTAAAATCCTCTGGAGATATTCCTGTTGCAAAACTATTAATATTTATTTCACAATCTGTAAAGGTTGGGTTCTGGCAGTTAGCAACTATATTTGTAAAAGAATCTAATACTTTTCCATCCTTTAATATGATTAAATTATATATTGCATCACTTCTAATTAGATGTGCAATGGTATAACCAGCACTACTTATCAAAGGAATTTCTATTGTTTTAAATACACCTTCATCAATGTACTGCCTTTGTATTTGTATTATTGCACCAGGAACTAATTCAAAGTTTTGATCCTTATAGGTTATCTTAAACTCTTGGCCTAAAGAAGAATTAAGATTATACAAATTTATATTATTATTAGTTGTTGAATTTGTTAAGGTATAGTTTTGTATATTATAAAACTCTGAAAACCTATTTAATGATTCATATTTTATAATTGCATCTGCTCTAAATCTTGCAGAACCTAAATCTACATTAGTACAAACCTGTGCAGGATTAACATAAGCATAAGCTTGTGAAAAGTTGAAAGGTAGTTCGGCTAAATTTAACCTAGATATTGTTAAATCAATATTCATAGAAGTATTCTGAGAACCTCCAGTTAAGAATGATTGGTCTGTTTCATCAAGCATGGTAAAGTTAAATACTAAGTAAGTTCCAGCAGAACAATCATCAAATACTAAATTATTAACTGTTTGATTATGCGTAGTTGTTGTTTGTGAAAATCCATTTTCCAATGTAATATTCCAAAAGAAAGTCATATTTACATCTGCAGTTACTAAAGGAATATCATTATCAAATGTTGCAGAGAATTCATTAGTATCATATTCTGTAAAGTCTGAACTAAATGCAGTATTATTATATATTAAATCAATGGCAGATATTCTAAATCCAGTTAGCACTGATACATTTAAGGTAAATGTTTCTGTTGATCCTTCTACTGTGGAGTTTACAAATGATTCTGCTATTGCACTAAAAGGTATTACAGAGAAAGAATTATTACTACTTGAAAAACTACAATTATTAAAGGTTACATTTTCATAGCAAGTCCAAACATTCCATTCATAATCTCCTAAGATAAAATCATCAATGAATTCTGTTGTTGAATTACTTGTACCTGTAATATAAACTATTACTGTATCATTAAATATTCCAGTATCATTCCAAACATAATAAGTTGCGTTAGTTAAACTATAATTAGTGGTAGTAGAATAACTAGCAGTAAAATTTGAACCAGTATCTGAAACCGTTAAACCATCTGCAGGTGAACTTAAAGTTACTGCAATCCCATCTAGTCTAACATAAGTTAAACCTGCTCCACTATTATACAAAGCTGTTAATTCAGTTGAAGTTAAATCCCTATTCCAGAAACCTACTTCATCAATTAATCCATCCCAAGCAAAACCCCCACTAGTATCTGCTGCACCTATTAATAGTTCTACATTATCTGAATCTGTCCAACTGGTTAAAGTTACTGAACTATCTGAAAGAACAGTATTTCTATAATAACTTCTTGTTGTTCCATTAAATATTAAACAATGGAATTGCCAGTTAACTCTAGATTGAACTACATTAATAAATTGATTAGTTATTGCACCTTGCCAATTAGCTCCTGCGTTCCAATGTCCAAAACCTAATGAATTCTTTTGTACTGATCCATCACTTCCTGTAACATTGTTTAGGTAGATTGTTCCCTGTGAACCAGCACTTGAAGAATTTGTCCACAAACACATACTGAAATTCCCTGAACTATCTGTATCTATAATATTAAAGGTAGCTCCATCACCATAAATATAATCATTTGATAAAGCATTTCCAATTAATCCAGTTGCATAAGTTCCAGTTCGATTACTTAAATCTAAACTTCCAACTGCATCTTCATTGGTACTTAAATTATAATAGGCAATTAAATCTGTATTAAGATTTGAAGTCCAGGTTGAAGCTGAAACAACTGAAATTGATATAAGCATTACTATTAAGGTTACTAAAAAGGTTGCTGAGAATCGCTTAGAATGATTCTTATGTGTTAGAAATACCATCTTTTATACATTTCCTCCTGAATCTCCACTAAATAGTATAATTCCTGCAACAAAGGCAAGAATACTCATAATTCCTGGAGAATATAATATTAAGAAAGATAATACTATATGTTCTTTTAATATTCCACCAAGCTCACTTCCATCATTATAAATCTCCTCATAAATATTACTCATTATCAAACAACCGATTATTAATATTAATACAACTGCTAAGAATAATCCTATCAACCATTTATCTCCTGTCTCTCTAAATACAAATGCTAATCCAAATACCCCAAACAATCCTAGAACATATAATACTCCTGATACCCAAGTCATATTTTGTATAAAAGTATTTACTGGATCTATTGCTACATCAGTTATGAATGTTGCATTTGCATCACCAACCATTCCAAGTTCAGATAGTTCTGGAACTGCTTCATCCATTACCCAGTTAATTGTTGAACTTCCTATTGCTAACATTATTCCTAGCATTAGTAATAAGAATAAACCTCCAACTACAAATAGTATTCCTATAAAACTTCCTTTCTTATTTTTCATCTTTGAACCTCGATTTAGTTAAAACTTCTCTTAGATTTGGTATGTTTGCCATTGCCTTAGATAATCTTGCATCACTAATCATTTTCTGTGCAGTACCATTCTTTATTTTCTCTAGCTTTATATCTGTAAACATTTCCTTTAGCTTAGGATCAACTCGCATAGATACTGAATTTTTATCTGCCATTAGAAAGTTGAATTAATATCTACACCCCTTTCAATCATTCTTCTGTATTCTTTATCTCTGAATATTCCTGTGAATATCCATATCATCCATAAAGGTAATGCTACTAAAGTTAATCCAAACATTACAATGAACAGCTTAGTAAACAAATCTCCAACTAAACTGTTAGGTAAATAAGCTAAAGTCATATTACCTACTAAGAATATTATTGCTAAGATAATAGACCAAGCAACACCAAAGCATACTGGCCTTAGATGTTTTAGCATACTTACATGAAGTATAGAACCATCTTCATCTTTTGAATCTCCTGCAGGTAATCTAGTTGATATGAATAGAACCAATGCAAATAAGAAGCCCAGTATTAAAAAAGAATATCCATAGGTAGAAGTCATTTGTTCTGTTGCATTTATTCCATTGTAAGTTATTTTAAAATCAATACAACCAGTTTCTCTTTCAACAGCATTACCACAATCATAACAGTATTGGTAATCTCCATTGGTTGTGAAGTTATTAGCAGAAATATTATAGGAGTAATAAGTTCCATCTTGAATCATTTCTACATTAGATAATATTACTCTATTGTTTAATCCCATTACTCTGCTCAGATTACATCCTGTGCAATTATTACAAGTCTGGTAAAGTTCTACATCTTGTCCTAACTGGAACTCTCCAATTGATGTAGCACTAACTAAAGTTATTATAAATAATCCTAAGAATAAAGTTAGTATTTGTTTCATTGTTTCACCTAGATTATACTTTTTGTTTTCTTATTCAACTTCTTAACTTGTTTCAAAACCATTCCAGCACCAATTATCTTTCCATGTGTTGGAAAGGTTTTACCAATGTTTTCAAATCCTTCAGCACTTTTCTCTTTCAGAGTTGTTACTGCTGCATCATCTGTTACATTTGGTATTACTCCAATAACTGTTGCACCGAAGATTGATTTCAATCCAAGCTTAGCATATTTTTTAACCATACTATCTCCTCTTGAACAATGCCATTGGATTATATGTTTGTTGCATTGGTTGCTGTGCTAAGCCATTGCTCTTTACTTCTGATATATTAATATGCTGCCTTAATGTAGTTCTCTCTTGTCCTTTCCAAGCTCTTTGATATGCAGAGTGTATTGTATCTTGAACAAATCTTATTACTGATTCAAATCTCTTTAACTTATTCTTAATCTTCTGTTCCCTTATCACTCCAAGTTCTCTTTCAATTCTACTTTCCATCTCCATTAATACTTTATCTTCTATCTCTTTTTCCCCAGCAGTATCAACTTCTTTCCCCATTAATTCAAGTGCGAACTTCCTGGTATCTACCTTAGCTTGTATTCTTTGTTTCAATTCATCTTTACAATCATCTAGGGTTGGATATAAAAACATCTTATCATACTCCATAAATATATCATCAACCATTGTTGTTGAAAGGTCTTCCATCTTAGCATCTATTTGCTTATCATCATAATTAGAAAGTAAAGTATTCTTATTCAGATACCATTGAACAGCACCCATAATATAATTAACACCATAATCACTAAGGATAATCATATCATTATCTTCAGGAGCTACCCACCTAACTACTCCATCTTCACACTTCTTTAATACATATCCCTTCAGTAGATTATGTATTCTTTCAAGTAATTCCCCTAAGTCTAACTGTTCACTAATCATTCCCCTATCCTCTTGCTGCATCATTACTTCTTGTTGGGATTGGTTAAGCTTAGCTGCATCTGATTGTAATTGTGATTCTCTTACGGTTCTTTCTGCATCTTCAAGTGCTTGTTCTTGTTGTTCCATTACAATTCACTTCCTTTGGTAATGATTCCCATTTATTCAAACTCTAATTTAACTCTTCCTTTCCTTCCTTTTAGATATGGCTCTCTTCCTTTGCATCTAAGATTACGCATCATCTTATCTAGGTCTTTAAGTCTAACCATTTTAATTGTTTCTTTTAATTCTTTATCTGATGTCATTATATTATCCTCCCTTTTGCTCGTTGGATTTCTTTTACTTCTCCTAACTTACTAAGCCTTAATCCCCTTCTCTCTATAAATAATGTTCCCTCTTTACCTTTCTTTTTCCTAAATCCTTTTGGGGTTTGTAATGTCCCACCTTCAACTTTAAATGTAGCAGCTAATGTGCTTCCAACTCTTTGTGTTCCAATTGCAAATGCTCTCTTCAAATCCCTTGTAGTTGCAATGGTTCTAAACTTCCCACCTCTTCGTATTGATACTGTGAAAAGTCTACCTGATTTTAATTGACTAGGTGTATCAAATTTAATTAATCTACCTAAGGTTTCAGTTGGTCTAGTTGGTGTTGAAATAGAAGGAGGTTTAGAAATATCCGAAGCTACTTTACTTTGACTTAAACTTTTTAATACACTTTTTGTAGCAGTAGAACTTAAACCTTTACTACTGATAACCCTACTTATTTTACTAATACTGCTAGGTCTACTAACTTTACTTATCTCACTAACTCTACTTGTTCTACTTATTTTACTAATACTGCTAGGTCTACTAACTTTAC